>JAEEGL012861346.1_pt1 | contig 12657 bp, 10 predicted proteins | sample 9134231 | NCBI WGS metagenome assembly JAEEGL01 (sample SAMN16246548, study PRJNA631951) | gut metagenome | biome: gut microbiome; feature: rumen; material: fiber-attached | host: Bos | place: Iran: Karaj | collected 2018-10
AAGACCTTACACGATAATGGACGACGGCCAGTACTTGTACGGCAAAGTGAAGGTAATCGACATAGAGAAGTTGACCCGCTAAAGAAAAGAGTTAAGAATCTAATAAATAAGTGTATAAAAAAAGAAAAGTATAAAGGTAACGAACGATTTTAAGTGAGTACCTTTATACTTTTCTTTTTTTGAAATTAATTATTTATTTAATTTGTTAATATCTATTTCTTTAACTGCTCCATACAAATACTGGCCGTCGTCCATTATCGTGTAAGGTCTTACGTAGTACTTCGCCTTTGCATGTTTCTTTAAGCCATCCCAGAAAATCATATCAGTGTTATAGTAAGTCGCTGAAGTATGTTTTTGAAGTTCAAGGTTTTCAATGTCCTCTTCTTCGTTTTGAAATACTTTAACATAGCCTTTGTCGTTGTCTACATTTAAGTCATCGGCAGTTATTCCAGTATCATCCGTTCCCTTAATACTTTTGAGTCCAAGAATTATTCCGTTTGTTGAAATAGTATGTCCATTAATATTTGGCTCCACGTAAGATCTAATTCGAACTGCTGCGTCCTTCTTATTGAACTGAATAGCGAACGTGTCTAGCTTGTCACTCTCAACATTTTTCTTTGGCGCAGGCTTTGTGTAGGACTTATCTTTGTTTTCATAGACGCGGACGTAGTCAACATACATAGTAGCGTCTTTGAAGTTTTTCTTCGGTCCTGTGAATCCAGTGTAGCCAGTCTGATTACTTCCAATCGCAAGGTTGAGTAGGAAATAATGCTCCTTTCTGAAAGCGGCTGCATTACTGTCCCTTATGTCTGCGGAGAAGTAAATGTGGTTATCCACATACCAATCTATATGATTTGCACCCCAAACAATTCCGTAGGTGTGCCATGCGTTGATTCCTTTTTTAAGGCCGCCTGGATATTTGTAGACGTGGCCATTGAACATTCCACTCCACATCATGTTAGAGTCGTGCGACATCCAGTGGATAGCACCTGAGGCATAGTCCCTGTCGTTTGCATGCTCCATAATGTCTAATTCGCCACATGTAGGCCAAGGCAAGCCATCGTTTCCCATCATCCAGAACGCTGGCCAAACACCACTCTGATTTCCTTTTACAACTTTGAAGCGAGCCTCTATCTTTCCATACTTGAAAGCCTTTTTGTACATTGTCTTTAAACGACCAGATGTGTAATCCGACATTCCGTAGTGCTGCTTCATCGCATGGATAATAAGTTTGCCGTTTTTTAAACGGACGTTTTCTTTTCTATCTGTATAAGACTGGAGCTCATTGTTTCCCCAGCCAGAATATCCTGTACCAATATCGTAAGTCCAGTTATCCTCGTTCAACTCCTTGCCGTTAAACTCATCACTCCATTTAAGTTTCCAACCTTTGTCGGTTGGGGATAGGTCTTTGGCGCGGACAATAAAAGTAGCGCTGCTTAAAAAGAGCGCTACTAATATAGATGTAATTAATAAATATTTAGTTTTTCTTAAAACTTCTAACATTTACTCGTTCTCGTTGTTAACAACTTTCTTATTTTCTTTCATGCCTGTTAAGAATGTAATAAGTACGATAGCTGCGCAATAACAGATGTTAGTTACGATTAGTCGAATGTTGCCCCATGCAAAGAAGTTCATGTGGTTTCCTACTATTCGCACGAAAAAGTCCAAAGCTAAGTCCACAAATGTGATCGCTATTACAACAATCGCCACCGGCAAAGGCTTAAGCGTTTTTGTTATTAAGAGTAGCATCATAGTAAAGATTACTAATGGTGGTATACTCTGTGCAAGCATCATAGCGTTTATAGTCATTCCTGTTCCAATCTGTGAATAGATTGAAATTAAATAGATAACAGAATACGACATAATACCAATAAGCGAGATTGCGTACTTATTTATAATCACTCCAACTATCACTGCAATCAATGCCAAAATATCTAGGATGTAAAATATTTGCATAGGTGCAGTCAAATACTTAGGCTGATCCTTAAAAATATTAATAGTAAAGTATAAGTAATCCGCTATTATTGGCAATGTTAAAATGATTGCTAATATTCTAAATACAGTTTTTTTCATTATTCTTCCTCCACAAATCTTTCTTCATTAAGTTTATCAAAATGTTTGCCAAAAAGATATAGTTATTAACAAGATGAAAAAACAAAGGATGCAATAATAACTAGTACAATTACAAACCCTACAATATATGCACAACCGTCTGCTGCATCATCTGTCGAGCTGGAAGTCTTGTTTTCTTCCGCCTTAATATTAGCAGCAACTTTCCTAGCAAGTCGTTCTTCTGCTTCCTTCTGTTTGCGTGCCGCTTCCTTAGCCTTGCGCTTGTTGTACTTGTTTATTTTCTTTTGCTTTCTTCTTGAGATTGGTTCTGGTCCGTAAATTGCATGGTAGTCATCCCAAAATTCCATTTCTTCAATTACATCCCAATCGTTACTCATAACCGTACACCTCTTTTCTCTTATTATACTTCTTTTGATGGTTAAATTGTATAAAAAGAAGTGTCCAATAACATGGGCACTAAAAAAGATGTGGGCTAACCCACATCTTTTTTATTTTTCTTCTACCACTGTCACCGCAATACCTGCTGTGTCCACACTTACGTGGCAAGCAATACTGCACGACAATGGTGCGTAATCTGTTTTGTAATCTGGAAAAGCTTCTTGCACCTTCTTAATCCACTCCTCAGCGTCAGCCTCATTTGTGAAAGTTCCAGCTATACCAATTCTGATTCTCTCCTGAGGATAATCCTTAAATCTCTCTGCAAGATCAGTCTTGGCTGCCTCTATCATTTTAGTTTCAGCTGCTTTCATTCCACGAACCTTAGCGTAAGAGTCTAACTTCTCACCTTGGATAGTTAGCACTGGCTTTATGTTCATAGCTGTAGCAATCATAGCTGCTGTTGGAGTTACACGTCCACTCTTCTTCAAAAGTTTCAAATCTTGAACTGTAATGTAAATGCTTGAGTTAAACGCGTTTGCCTCTAAAGATTCCTTTATTTCTTTTGCATTCTTGCCTCTATTCACAAGTCGTTTTGCATCGTAAACTGAATTAGCAAGAGTAACTGAAATTCTATGATTATCTACTACTTGTACTTTACCGTCGTATTCCTCGGCAAACTGCGTAGCCGTGTGACACGAACCCGACAAACCACTAGACATTGGAATATAAACTAACTCGTCATATCCGCTGTCCAAAATTTCATCCCAAAAATCTAAAAGATCTTTGAGAGATGGTTGTGCAGTCATTACCTCTTTATCTGCCACTAGTGCATCATAAAGTTCAGCATGTGTGATAGTCTCACCCTCTAGGTAATCCACCCCATCAACCATTACTGGCATCGGAAGCACAAATATCCCGTTTTCTTTTCCTTCTTGGACGGAAATACCACTGTTGGTATCCGTCATTATCGCTGTTTTCATTCAATCTCCTAATTTCGAGTGCGCCAAAGAACACACCCAAACCTTTTTTATTAATTAACTCTCTCGTCACCCCAGAAGAACAACGCAACTGTTCCTGGGCCTGTGTGACAACCGATTGTTGCTCCGATTTCAGTAATCTGAACACCACCGTTTAACTTAGGCAAAGCCTCCTCGATCATATCAGCCAAAGCTTTTGCGTCATCATAACAACCAGCCTGTGAGATAAAGCATTTACCAGAATAGTCTTTACCATCCTGTACATGCTCAAGCATTACCTCTAAAGTTCTCTTAATAACTTTCTTCTTTCCACGAATCTTTTCGCGAGGAGCTAACTTTCCTTCATAATCCACATTCAAAAGTGGGCAAATGCCAAGTAGATTTCCAACGAAACCTGATGTCTTAGAAACACGACCACCTTTGATAAAGAATGTAAGGTCTGTTGTGAAGAACCAGTGATGCATTTTCTTTTTATTATCTTCAATCCATCCGTACAATTCATCCATAGTTGCACCTTCATCACGCATATCAGCCAAAGTATCCATCACTAGACCAAAACCAGCCGAAGCTGCATATGAATCAACTACATAAATCTTTCTGTCTGGATATTCATCTCTCAACTCTTCTGCTGCCACGCATGCAGAATTGTAAGTTCCTGAGATACCACTAGACAATGCGATGTGTAAAATGTCTTTACCTTCGTCCAAGAATCCTTTGAAGAAGTCTAGGTACTCCTGAACAGTAACCTGTGAAGTCTTCGCATCCTCACCGTCAATCATTCTCTTGAAAAGTTCTTCCTGAGAAATGCTTTGACCCATATCGTCAGCATATGTGTCTTCTCCTACCTGTGCATGGAAAGATACATATGGAATGTTTCTCTCTTTCATATAATCATTTGTTAAGTCTACTGTTGAACAACAAGTTAATACAAATTCGCTCATAATTATCCTCCTAGTTTGTTTACATACTCACGCGTAAGTATACCATATATTATTCACTTCTTAAAGCAATAACTGGGTCTTGATGTGCTGCCTTTTTAGCAGGAATCAATCCACCAAGTAAAGTCAACACAATACTGATTCCAATAAGTATCAATGCCGAGCTAATTGGTAGGAACGCGGTCATATCAGTTCCATTTCCCAAATGCTTAATCAAAATATTGCTTGGTATCAACAGAATATATGTAATAACAATTCCAATAATACCTGCTAGTGCGCCCACGATAAAGGTCTCTGCATTAAATACATTTGAGATATTTCTCTTTGAAGCACCAATAGCACGAAGCACACCAATCTCCTTCTTTCGCTCAAGCACACTTATATAAGTAATAACTCCTATCATAATAGAAGAAACAACTAACGATATTCCGACAAAGGCAATCAATATATAGCTGAGCGAGTTAACAATATCAGTAACTGAACTCATAAGCGTTCCAACTATATCAGTGTAGGCAATAGTCTTGTTCTTCTGACCACTAGCCTTCATCTTCCTATTATACTGTTTAATCAATTTGCTAAGCTTGTCTTTGCTCTCAAAGCTCTTTGGATAAAGTTGAATCTCAAAAGGTTCGCTCTTGTCAGCGTAACCTAGAGCCTTCATATTCTGCTCATATGTCGTAATTTCTTTAGACATAAGCGAGCTCATCAAATCTTCTAGCTCTTTCTTTCCAGATTTCATCTTAAACGCGCTCGCCAAAGCACTTGGATCAAACTTGAACACATCTTTAAGACTATTTGAGAATCCAGCCATAGAAGCAGCCATAGAATTTTGAATGGCTTTCGTATCAACCATGCTGCTTACAATCTTGTTTATCTTCTTCGAAGCCTCATTAGATGATAAATATTTCCTAAATCCTTTCATCACACTATTCATAGTCGCAAGTTTATGGTTCTTGGCATATTTGTTATAGCCATTCATAAGTTTAGTTACCAACTTATTAAAGTCCATGCTAGACGGATCAATCTTTGGCATATACTCTTGCATAGCCTCAGCCAAAAGAGCCTGCGCTTCCTGAGAACCTATGTACTCGTTCAAATAAGTACTTATCTTTGTAACATCCTTGTATCCCTTCTTATTAATATAAGATTGGAAGCCTGACATTACCTTCGTCAAAATCTTTATCATAGCCTTGCCATCTAAACTAGCGCCTGACTGCTTAATGATACTAGCCATCTCGCTTTGAATAATCTTGGCAGCCTCAGGTGAACTCATATATTTTTCAAAGCCTCTTGATAGATCGTCAAAGGTGTCCTTGTTATGCTTCTTCGCATAAGACTGATATCCCTTCATCAAATCAGCAAACAGCTTCTCAAGTTCCTTCTGACTAGTATTCTTTCCAGCATTTTTAAATATATCTCCTACAGAATTTGCATCGAATCCCATAGAGTCGAAATCAAGTGAATTCATGTCAAATGCGAAAATCTTTTTCATCGCATCCGAATTAACAGAAAATAGTTTTGTGAAATCAATGCCGCCCTTTTTGCCGACGTCGTCAAACTTCTTTCCAGTGAAAACATTTGTATTTTTGCGTTTTAACTGATCTTTTACCACTCCACTTTTTGTTGCTCTATCAATTACTCCATCAACCAGATTTGATGTGTAGTAGATTCCTGGCATAAGCATTTTGGCGGAGGCATCTTTCCTGGCAGAAACCACTCCCACTATTCTGATAGGACGACTCTTTGCAACTAGTTTCTTCATATATTTATCGTTGTCCTTCTTAGATGCCCATACTTTATACTTTTTGTCATATTTATAACACTTGTAAGAATCGACCAACTTAAACTTCATTCCGATGAAGTCCTTAAAATTGAACTCATGCTTCTTCTTACTTATCTTAATCTTCTTGCCGCTAGAGTAAGCCTTAACAGCCCTCTCTAGTTCCTTAGAATCCTTAATTCCCATACTATAAAGAACGCGGTCCGAAATATTATTGTTCTCAGACAAAACTAAAACTAATTCGTTCTCATTTTTTGGCCAGTGGCCTGCTCTTATTGCGTATTGAGTTTTATAAAGATCCTCTTCGTCTGGAAGTTTGAAGAAGTTGTCAAACGTCATACCCATATTGGCAGCCATAGCAGAATAAGATTGTGTCACTCCCATAGATTCGTATGCTCTCTCAGGATTCACCTGTCTCACTTTGCCATTATTAAACTCTTTAAAAATAAGAGGGACTACATTGTACGAATACTCAACAGCCTTTGCGTCCTCTTCAAAGACCTTTCTGTTCGACTCTATATGACTCTTGAAAGATTTAAGGTCGTTTGTCTTAATGTTTGAAAAAGTATTTGTAATAGTTCTAAGTTCGCGCACTTCTTTGTCGCCCTTTTTGCGCTTGCCCATTGTGTCTTGAGTCTCTTTTAACATAGCAGTAAAGTCCATGTTTGTTTTCATTATCTGAATAGGATACTCCGACAAGGTATCCTCCTCTAGCTTATCAATATAGTCGTTAACACCATTCGATAACGACAAAATAAGAGCGATTCCAATAATACCAATGGAACCGGCAAAGGATACCAATATAGTTCTAGCCTTCTTCGTCAAAAGGTTAGAAAAACTCAAGCCAAGCGCTGTGAGAAAACTCATAGATGCTTTTTTCTTTCGACCCTTCACAGTCTTTGCACCAAGGTCATTATTTTTAGAAATGTTTTTCTCAGACACTCTCTCGCTTTGCATTTCAGAATTAACAAAGGCGCCTCTAATCTCTTCTTCTGTTGGCGCATCACTATCTGAAACAATACGGCCGTCTTCTATATTTACAATTCTAGTTGCATAAGTCTCAGCCAAATTCGGGTTATGAGTAACCATTACAACTAGACGATCTTTCGCCACTTCTTTAAGCAAGTCCATAACTTGAACACTAGTAGTAGAATCTAGCGCGCCAGTAGGCTCATCAGCTAGCAAAATGTCAGGGTTATTCACAAGTGCACGAGCAATTGCCACACGCTGCATTTGACCACCTGATAGCTGGTTAGGTTTTTTCTTTGCATGTTCTCTCAGCCCAACTTGCTTTAGCACCTTGAGCGCTCTCTTCTTTCTCTCCCACTTGCTGACACCAGAAATAGTCAGAGCAAGTTCAACATTCGCGAGAACTGACTGATGAGAAATTAGGTTGTAATTTTGGAATACAAAACCGATAGTGTGATTTCTATACGTATCCCAATCCCTATCTTTGTAGTTCTTTGTGGATCTGCCGTTAATAATCAAATCGCCACTATCATATCTGTCTAGTCCACCAATAATATTCAGCATAGTAGTTTTTCCAGAACCACTAGGTCCTAGAATAGCCACAAACTCGTTGTCGCGGAAATCCAAGTCCACTCCATCCAAAGCCTTCTGAACAAAATTGCCAGTCTTATATTCTTTTCTAATTCCTTTTAATTCAAGCATCTTTTCCCCCAACTTGATCTATTTCTTTTTTAACGTTTTTCCTTCCCTTAAAAGCAAGCACCGTCAAACGATAAACTGTAAAGAACGGTTTAACAATCTTGTGCTTGTACACAAATGGATGATAGATGCGATACCACTTCTCATCTGGGAAGAGTCGGCTCTTTAAGTATTTCCCTTTGGATACTTCGCCCTCTGCATCTAGTTCATACACTTGGTTTTTCCATCTAGTCTCAAGGTTGCCGAAATTATCAGCACCAATCATACTATCGAAAAGATTCCACTCCGACTTTTCTAAAGACTCCTCAGAAACTTCAGAGTCTAAATCAAACATTTTCAAAGCGACACTTCTTGCATCTCGCTCGAAACTTCCAATGCCATGCTCGTCGCAAATCTTTTGTATATATTGTAAATCCAAATCTGGATGTGAATTTAAATAAACACACACATCCATCAAAAAACGAATTCCAATTCCATTTCGTGTAAAGTGCTTGTGCGCATGCACAAACAAATATATGTAGAATTCTTCGTCGGTGAAGTGATAACCACAGTTATTATTCTCATCCTTAACCAACGAATCTGGAACATTCGCATAGTACTTTGCAAACTCCGGACTGTAAGATTCTTCAATCAAGTATTTGTGAAGTTCAAAGTAGAGAAATGGGTCTTTCACATATTCGTCTGCATTGTCGCCCTGTGTCAAATCACCAGTTTCATCATCTCTGTCCTTAGAATAATGATGCATCCAAACACGGTACCCCCTGGATTTCATAAACTCATCCATCTCATCTCTCTTTGTGCGGTCATACAATATGTCGACATCATTCATCTCGCGGACATCAGGCGATGGATAAAAGTGTTTGAGGATTGCACCCTTTAAAGGCATAAACCAAATCCCATTCTCATCCATATATTTTAAAATTGCATTTGTCTCTTTATCAAAAAGAAGATTTCGTCTGTACGAATTCAAACGCAACTTCTTCCACTCAAAGTAAAACGAGTCCTCGTCAAAGAGCTTGTCCTCTTCCACAGCATTCTCAATCGCCATAAATGTAATGCTAGCTGTTTTTGTATTTTTAACATAATCAAAGACCGCTTTCATCTCTTCTTCGGGGTAAGGAATACTCTCCAACTTCTTCCCCGCCAAAGCAAGCGCAGCTAACTTTATAGCAATATTTGAAGTTTTGTTCGTTTTACTTATTATCATTAAAGTTTATATTTTCCTTCTATAATATCTGAAATATCATTTAGGTCATCTTCGTCGTCTATGTCATCTGGCAAGTCGACTTCTTCCGGTTCTTCATCGTCCTCTTCTTCTCTAATATAGCCTTCGTATTTTTCTGGGTGTTTGATTCGATCAGGCAAATAGATTATTTCGAAGAAGCATAGGAATATGAACGGCATCGCTTGTCCAATTCCAACACCCACTGAAACTAGTCTGCCAAGCCACTGTTTATCTGATCCTACCAATGTATAGTAGGCATCATCTCTCATGATTCCTCCCGCCAAAAACGCTAGCACCATACCTGCTACTAACAAAACATTCATTATCATATTCACAACGCTGTATGCGTCTTCTTTGGCGAAGAGGCATTTGTAGATTGCGTATATTATGAGCAATATAAATGCAATCATCATGTAGTATGACGAGTTCGCCTTCCTTGTGAAATAGTCTCTCGAGAAAACGAATGTAGCAACATACATTCCAAGTAAGTAGATGAACGATACTATTCCCATAAACACATATCCACCTGAGATTAATCTCTGGTACTCGGAAGATCTGGCTGCGTCAAAGAAATATTTAATAGCCAGTACCGTTAGTGCCACACATGTGATTTGGAAAGCGTGCGCCATCAAACTGGCAGCAGTCACATTTCTTATTCCGATAATGTACAAAAGTTTGTAAACGGCATTCCCTGTATATGCTGTATAGATGCTGTAGTTCCAGAATAGAACATAGAGCGCTGAACAAAGCATAGTCAAGAATCCGAGCGTCATTACTGTCATTTGTCTAACATTTCGTTTCATTGTTTTCCCTCTTTTCGTTTTAACTTTCTTCTTCTGTGTGTCTTTCTCGTGAGCAATACTGGTCTATATACAAATTCAAAGTATGCTAAAAAAATTAGTGGCATGGTTTGGGCCGCGCCAAAGGCCACGGTCTGCAAAGGTCTTGCACCTGGAATCAATATTCCACCGCCAAGATACGCAAGTATGATTGCCACTATATATGCAAAATTCATTGGGTCAAACTTTCTAGGAACTATTGCAAAGAAGTTTTTGTAAATAACATATACAAGTAAAACTATATATGATGCGCAAAGGAAATACGCTGATAATGTTTCTCCTTTAATCGCAACTGGGTTCTTTTGATTTGTAGGGTAATAGTTTATTCCTACCAAAAGGTAAATAACAGCTGCTATATAAACACCCATCACCATTTTGTAACCCATCTTGATTCTCTTCTTCCACTTTCTACCTCTTGCTGTGTCTATAAAGAATACAATTCCAACTACATACACAACAACAAAAGCAAGCAAGAATGCTAGGATTATATAACCAAGGCCATAGCCGAGGCCGGGAATAATGTCTCTAAAAAATCTAGCATTAACCCTATTCATATAGTTTGACAATATATAGTGTTTCCACAAAGGCATGTACGATGCTATCTGAAGAATAGATAGCACTCCAAGTACTCTCAAAATCACCTTTTTAATTTTTCTGACTTTTTTATTTTCAGACATTAATTATGCTCCAAAGTTGAATCCAAATGCTGTTAGAAGAAGGATTGCTAAAAGTATAGGAGCGATGTATTTAACCATCACTCTATACATATGTCTTCTTCCAAACTTCTCGCCATTCTTTGTCGCTTCGCCTTCTATCACTTTGCTCTTTATAATCCAGCCGACAAAGATACATGTTCCAATGGCAACTACTGGCATCAAGATGCTGTTTGATACATAATCAAAGATATCAAGCATCTGCGCACCTTCTGATCCATTTGGAAGTGTAAGATTTTTGAAGTTGAAAGGTGAACCTTCCACAAATCCTAAACAAACAAATACTCCTAGTACTAGAGCTATGGCAGTCTCAATTACTACCGCTTTCTTTCTACTCCATTTGAATTTATCCATCAAACTAGAAACAACCGCTTCCAAAATGGAAATGGAACTAGTTAGCGCCGCGAACAATACTGTTATAAAGAATATTGCTCCCACTATCAAACCAGGTGTTCCCATTTCACTAAACACCTCTGGAAGTGCGTTAAACATAAGACTTGGTCCAGCAGTTGCCTGCATTTTTTCTGGTCCCATAAAAGCAACCACTGCAGGGATAATCATTGCACCTGCTAGGAAAGCAACTAATGTATCAAAAATTTCAATTTTATTAACTGCACTTACCAAGTTTTCTTTATCTTTCAAATATGAACCATAGGCAATCATAATACCCATAGCCACACTAATACTGTAGAACAATTGTCCCATAGCATCAGCTACCACACCCATAAACTTTGTAACTGTAAGTCCGTTAAAGTTAGGGATTAAGTATGTCTTAATTCCGTCTATACCAGTTCCCTCATCACCTTTGATAAATAGAGCAAAGATTGCAATACCAATAATCAAGATTAAAAGGATTGGCATCAAAACTTTTGACATTCTCTCTATACCGGCATTAACTCCTTTGTATACGACAAAGGATGTTGCCAAAATGAAGATAACTGTAAATACGATTGGCCACCAAGGGTGTCCCACAAAGCTACCAAAGAAGTTTTCAAATCCTTTGATGCCGGAAACCTTTGTGATTCCGCCTGATACGTATGATGTAGTGTACTTAAGTACCCATCCACCAATAGCACAGTAATATGGCATGATGATAAATGGAACTATACAAGCCAAAATACCAAGCGCTTTCCATACCTTGCCTGGCTTAGCTTTGTTGTACGCCGTCAAAGGACTCTGCTTTGTCATACGTCCTATTGAAACTTCCGAAATAAGAAGTGTATAACCAAATGTTACTGCTAATATCAAATATACGATTAGGAATAATCCACCACCGTCTTTGGCGGCGAGATATGGAAATCTCCAAATGTTACCTAATCCGACAGCTGAACCTGCAGCCGCCAAAACAAATCCTACTGATCCTGAAAATGAATGTCTCTTTTGTGTCATTTTTCTAGCCTCTTTTCTGTAAATCTATTTAGTCCCTTTTCTACTCATAGTCGCTTTTTATTATAACACAAAACCCCTATTAAATGCCCTTTGCAATAAAAAAGTGGTTGTCGCTAAATTCGCGGCAACCACTTTTATTTTATCTTTATTTAACTTTCTTCTTCACTACTTTTGACCAATCAGAGTATGTATAGATTTCTTTGTTTGAACTCTTCACTAACTTGTAAGTTCTGATTCTCAAGTAGTAAGTCTTCTTTCTCTTTAGTTTCTTTATTGTCTTGTTAGTCTTCTTTACTGTATATGTCTTTGCTTTCTTGAATGATTTCTTCTTTGCGATTTGTAGTTTGTATCCTGTTATATTTGAAACCTTTTTCCAAGTAAGCTTAATTGATTTCTTTTTAGCCTTAACCTTCTTAAATGAAGTAGGTGTAAGTTTAGGTTCAGGTTTAACTGTAGGTGCTACTGTAGTAGTTTCTGGTACAGGCACTGGAATCTTGAATGCTACAGCACCTGTTAAGCTGCTCAGCCATGTAACTCCAGTTCCTCTTTTTGCAGTGAGTGGTGTAACTACTACACTCTGGATGCTGCTTACTGTTGTTTGATCACTGTCAACTACTGTTCCCAAATCACTTACCACATATCCCACGCCATTTTCTGTTCCTAGATATAGCATAGTG
>JAEEGL014004992.1_pt1 | contig 12657 bp, 11 predicted proteins | sample 9134231 | NCBI WGS metagenome assembly JAEEGL01 (sample SAMN16246548, study PRJNA631951) | gut metagenome | biome: gut microbiome; feature: rumen; material: fiber-attached | host: Bos | place: Iran: Karaj | collected 2018-10
CCCGCAAGCGGCGTTCACGACGCCGCCTTTGTCCCCGGACAAAAGAGGTTCACGACCCGTAGGGCCTACTTCCCTCACGCGGCATGGCTGGGTCAGGTTTCCCCCCATTGCCCAATATTCCTTACTGCTGCCTCCCGTAGGAGTCTGGTCCGTGTCTCAGTACCAGTGTGGGGGGCCGTCCGCTCATATCCCCTACCCAGCATCGCCTTGGGGGGCCGGGACCCCGCCAACAATCTATGGTGACGCATTCCCGTCCCTCTCCGACCGAAGTCTTTCAATCCTTCTGGATGCCCAGACGGATCGACAGGGGGTATTACCCGGCGTTTCCACCGGCTGTCCCCCGGAAAGGGGTTGGTTGCATACGCGTTACGCACCCGTGCGCCACTCTCAGGGCCCCGAAGGACCCTTCCCGTTCGACTTGCATGTATTAGGCCTGCCGCTAGCGTTCATCCTGAGCCAGGATCAAACTCTTCATTGTATTATTGTTGTACTTTTTAATTATCCTGTTTAGGGCTCCGCTATGATTTTACCTTACTCTCGAAACGGTTTAGCCTCTCGGCTACCGTCTCGGACTTATGCTGGCTTCAAGTTTTCAAAGAACTTCCAAACTCAACTTCACTATCTCTCTCGTTGTTTGGGACTGCAAAAATACATCAAAAAACATTACGCGCAAGTATTTTTTTAACTTTTTTTTAACTTTTTTTTCAAATGGCTGAAAATCAATGAAATATTTTTTACTAAAAAACATTTTATTATTTCATGTCGTTTCAAGAAGGTTGTTAATCCCTTACACCTATTTATATTAATAATAAAGCACCTTTTACTATCGGTATGGTTCTCCTGTGAGGTGTGGAGACCTCAGGGAATCAGTTCGTGGTTTTGGCCATTAGGATACCAAGATGGGAGGGTGAGGGTTAGGTGGAGGGGGTGGATCTGAGAAGCCAAGGTCATCCGTTCCCCAAAAAGGAGAGGAGTTTTAAGGCCCATTTTGGAGCGTCTCAACGCACCAATTTTTCCCCCTTATAAAACCCTATTTGGACCTCCAATCGTCGCTAAAACGCGTTTTTTCCAAAATTCAAATCTGGCAATCCAATAAAATTACAAATGTAAACAAAACAACTTAAGTAATTGAAATCCAATATAATAGATGATATGATTACATAAGTAAAATTCATTGTATCCATGTAAAATATTGTATCTGTGTTAATTATTTGATTAATTTCAATTGTTTAAATATAAAGTAATGAAAATCAGATATATAAATAACTTTATTTAAATTAAATTCTTAAAGTTTTTCAAATTTTTACCTAAATTTAACAATTATTTCCATTATAATTTAAGATATTGAAAATAAAATAGATAAATAACTTTACTTAGTTTGAATTGTTAAGAATTTAATATAACCAAAGGAATTTACAGCTGTAAACATCAAATTTTTGTTTTTTGTAAGTAATAATTTTTTACTTTTGTAAATTCCTTTGGTGTGAAAAACAAAAAATACGGGACACTATGAAAGAAAGAATTGCTCATATCATGAGAGCTAAAAATTTAAAGGCTTCTGATTTCGCAGAATTGCTTGGCATTCAACCATCGGGTATTTCACATATTCTTTCGGGTCGAAACCAACCGAGTCTTGACTTTATCAAAAAGATCAAGGAGACCTTCCCTGAGTATAATCTCGATTGGATTATTTTTGGAAAAGGTCCCATGACTACCTCTGAACCCTTCCGGGAAAACTATGTCCCAGTGATGCCCAATTCTGATGCTTCAAACGTGATTCCCGATTTCTCTGTCCAGCATCCTGATCCCTCTAATAGGAATCCTAATGTCCTCGATCCCGCTTCCGCTCCTATTTTGCCTTTTGTTGATGCTGATTCTTCAACTAACCCTTCAATAGTTTCCTCCAACAATTCAGGGATTAAATCGGTTTTTATTCTTTATGAGGATGGGACCTTTGAGATTTTTAACCCTCGGTAAATTTTCTTTTATTTAAATAAGGTGTCTGCTATTTGTGAATAATCTGTACTTTTGCAGATTATTTTGTCATGTATGGAAAATACTCAATTTTTCAGTGTCTTGGATAGCATCGTTCAGAACCCTCGTAAATGTACGGTTCTCTCGCATGTCAACCCCGATGGTGATGCCATTGGATCCTCCCTGGCACTTTCACAGTTTCTCAAAAAACTCGGACACAATGTTGAAGTGATTGTCCCCAATGATTTCCCTGATTTCTTGGCATGGATGCCTGGTGCTTCATCAATTCGTATTTACGATAAAAATCCCGAGCTTTGCAGCAAGATCCTTGAATCTTCGGAAACCTTGTTTATTCTTGATTTCAATCATTTTAGTAGGTCGGGTGCCGTGAAGAGTGTCTTGGATGGTTTAAAAACAGATAAAATTCTAATTGACCATCATCGAGACACCGATTTCAGCCTGTTTGTCGGTGCTTTGTCTGAAACAGAGGTTTCCAGCACTTCTGAACTGGTTGCAGAAACCATACTCCATTACGGTGCGCAATATCTTGATGAATCCATCGCTACCAACTTGCTGGTTGGCATTGTGACCGATACGGGCTCGTTTGCCCATTCCATATTCCATCCTGAAACCTTCTCCATTTGTGCCAAATTAATCGAAAAGGTGCCGTCCTATAACCGCATTCACCAACTGGTTTACGATACGTTTTCCGAAAACCGTCTTCGTCTCTTGGGCTATGCCATCAACAATAAGATGGAGATTTTGAATGAATACCATACGGCCATCATTGCACTGGATAAAGAGGAACTGGCTCGATTTGATTATCAAGTGGGTGATACTGAAGGGATTGTGAATTACCCGCTTTCCATGGAAAAGATTAGGATGTCGGTTTTGGTGACCGAGCGTCAGGGTTTGGTTCGGTTTTCTTTCCGCTCTAAAGGTGATTTTTCAGTGCATGAGGTGGCACAGCAATATTTCAATGGCGGAGGACATACGAATGCAGCTGGAGGTACGTTAAACTGTTCGATGGAAGCGGCTCTTGCGAAACTACATGATGTGCTTCCTGAATATAAGGAATTACTCAATAAAGATTAAGGAAATGAGGTCGTCAATACTCTTTTTTTTGCTGGCATGTCTGCTGATCTGCTCTTGTCAAGAACAACAGCACAACCCGCAACCAAAGCAGTTCCAACAGCAATCGGATCGTCAGGTGAAGGAGAGTCTTGAGAAGGCCAACCGGTATTTGGTCAACGATGAGGAGGAGGAGATTGACAATTACGTGCGCCGTCACCAACTTGACTTGCAGGCCACAGGTACGGGTCTCCGCTACCAGATTGTTGAAACAGGAAAAGGAAAACCTATTCAGCCAGGACAGACTGTGACGCTGGACTATGTACTGTATGACCTTGTTGGTGATGTGGTCTACAATTCAGAAACGGAGGGACCTATGCGTTTTGTAGTCAGTAGGAGCGAGGTGCCTTCCGGACTTGACGAGGCTGTTAGGCTGCTGCATGAGGGAGACCGTGCCTGGGCTATTGTTCCATCGCATCTGGGCTACGGATTACTGGGCGACCAAAAAAGTGTGCCGAGCAGGGCTACCTTGATTTATTATTTGAGTGTCAAAAAAGTGGAATAAATTCAATTCATCATCAATAAAACCAATCGTACAATGAAAAAGAGTGTATTTGTGGTGGCCATGAGCCTCCTGATTACCGCAACGTTACTCTCCTGCGAACCCAAGTCTCCATTCAAGGGCTATACCCCAACGGGCACGGGACTCTATTACAAGGAGATCGTCAAAGGTACTGGTAACCAACTTCAGCAAGGCGATATCATTTTTCCGAGACTCGCCTATTACATCAACGATTCATTACTGTTTACGACAGCCGATCTTCCTGAGCCAGCCGTCGATCAAGTGCATGAATCAATGTTCCCCGGTGACATCTACGAGGCTTTTGCCATGATGCATGTGGGCGACTCCATGTCGTTTATGATCAGTGCCGACTCCACCTTCAAAAAGCAATTCAGAGCGGCCGAGCTTCCTCCCTATATCAAGCCCGGCGACTTCTTGCGTTGGGAAGTGGTGATTGACAAGGCCATGAGTGAAGAAGCCTATTACCAGATGAAACAGGAAGAACAGCAAAAGCTTCAGGAAGAACAAGCCATCCTGGGACAGCAATCAAAAGAGGAGTTTGCTGCATGGCTTGCCGCCAATGGGGTAAAAGCCAAACCTAGCGAAAGTGGTCTGATTTATGTCTGCACCAAGAGGGGCAAAGGTCCCAAGCCTGGTTACAAGCAGACCGTCAAAGTTCATTACACAGGCAAGTTGCTTGACGGAACGGTATTTGACTCGTCAGTAGAACGTGGTGAACCAATCGCCTTTTCGTTGGGTGTCGGTCAAGTGATTAAAGGTTGGGATGAGGGTATCGCCCTGATGTCGAAAGGCGAGAAGGGGATCCTCTATATTCCTTTCGACTTGGCCTACGGTCCGCGTCAGAATGGCCCGATTCCAGCTTTTTCTAATCTAGTTTTTGAGGTTGAGCTGGTTGATTTTGAGTAACTTCCGTAAAGTCGTCCTGTTCTGAGTAATACAGGTCGATGACAGCGATAAGCGCAGCACAACTCCAAACAGGAACAGCGAGCTTGTCGGTATCCAGGAAGTTGTTCAGAAATCCGTGGACAAAGTAACTGAAGAAAGCCAGGGTGGTTCCAAGAGCGAGCACTTTGGCTTTCTTGTTTTTTGCCTTGTGGTAGGCTTTCAAGCCAGTGTAAACCACCGTGATCACAAATGCCAGCACCAGAAGCGTTCCCATAAAGCCTTGTTCGGCCAAAGGCCCGATGTACTCGCTGTGGGCATTGCCTCCGTCACCGGCGTTAGTGCTGATGATGGTCCGGTCTTTCGACATTTGGTAAGGGGCATAGACAAATTGATAGGTGCCCGGTCCCCAACCGAAAACAGGCCGTTCGGCAAAGAGTCGGAAAGCGGAATGCCAACGATTGAAACGTTCCAAATTGGAAGCATCGGTAGAGATATTGGTGATGGATTGAATGTTCTCCATGATATCGCCGGAAGCATCTTGGTTGTTCTGTTCCAGACTGTCGATAATCTGGTGTTGGAAAGTGAAGAACAGGCCCGTAAGGATCACCAATGTGGTGAGAATCCATCTAAATTTGATTTTCAGCAACACACATACCAAGACCGCAAGCGAGGCAACCAAACTGACCCAGGCAGCACGGCAGCTTGAAAGCACCATGGCGAGGCTAAGAAGGGCTACGGTACCGAGAATGATGATTTTACGACGGGTTGTGATTCCAGGGATAAAAACGTAGGTGATGGCGAGAATCAGATAGATGGCCAGTGCCGCGCCGTATGCGGTGTGGTCATTATAGAAAGGTGACATAACCCAGTGTGCCGAATCATTGTCGAATCCGTGCTGAGCGTGAATGATCGTTGTGTAGACTACCACAATGCAAAGGCTTGCGATATAAAGCCAGATGAACCAGTCGATATACTTGGGTTTCTTGAACAGTAACACACAGAAGAAGAACGACGGGATGACAAACCAAAGTCTCGATGCAATGAATTTGATGGATACCAAAGGCAGTTCGCTGGTGAAGGTGGTGACAACCATCCAGGCAAACATGCAATAAATCGTGATGGCGATGGGATGGTGAGCAACTTTTCTGTCATAATTCCCCTCGTAGAGCAACTTGGCGAGGAACAGGATCAACATGCCTGCCAATAGTGGCTCCGCAGGCAAGGAAATCGCCAATTGTTCAAACTCTTCTAGCGTGACGGAAAGTGGTACGGTAAAGCTGATGAGCAGCATCACCTTGTCAAGTGAAAAGACATAAAGCAGCAGGATGCCCAATACCACTGGTACCGCAAAGAACAAATAGTTGTTTTTGTTGACCAAGAGGTACAGTGCAACGGCGACAAAAAGTGCCGCTATCAGGTAGAGCCATGCGATTTTAGCCTTTTTGCTCATGACTTGGCAGGAACGAATTTTTTTCTGTTTTCGATGATGAACAGGACAAGGAGGGTGAGCAGGAAGGCTCCAAGTCCGCAAAGTGCCACTACCACCCACCTGACGGGATAGGACTTTTTGTCTGCTGGGTAGGGTTCAGTAACGACGTTGGAATAAGAAAGGTCGGAAATGAGGAAACGCAATTCTTTTTCGTATTCCAAATGAACTACAGCATAGTTAAGGCCTTCCGTAATGATTTTTGTTGCCAAATCCAACGATCCTGGTTCAGGATTGAGCAGGTTGAAATTGGAACCAGCAGCAGTATATTCATTTTTCAGTGAATCGATGCCCTGTTGTTTCATGGCAAGTTGTTTCTCATACATGACGACAACGTCTTTCTCCCTGTCTTGGTGCAACTGGCTGACTTTCTTGTCGTAGAAATAGAGAATGTCGTTGACCATGTCGCATGCCACTTGAGGATCCTTGTCTTTGACGACGATAGAAAGGGCGTCGTAAGGCGTCTTGGAAATTTTTACCTTCTCGCGGTACTCAAGCATCATGTAGGTTTTCGCATATTGGTAGTTGCGATCAATCCCGTAGTGGGACCAAAGGTCGTATTTTTCAATGATGGAGTCGGCAATGCTTTGTGCGTTGATAATCTGAAGCATTTGTTCAGTCTCACTTTCTTCGGAATAGGGACTGATATTGGCGGGGTAGGCGACGGCTTCCGATTTATAGAGCGGTGTAATGAAGGTCGAGCTTGAGAAGATCGCTCCGCATATTGCCGCAATGACGGTGATGATGATGATGTGCCACTTCCATTTGTAGATCAATTGGACGAGCGAAAGGTTGTTGTAGTTATCCATGTTGTTGTTGTTGATTATCGATGTAGGTGTGGTTTTGTTAGTTGTTATGGTTTCAGGTTTCTTGGGCTCAGGTTTCTTGGGTCTTTTTCGGGGCACCGTCGGCCTTCTCCCGAAAAAAGCACCCATAGCGCTCCATCAACGCCAATACCATCAGCAGCAGTACAAAGGTGGCCAGGACAGTAATCGTGACGATGATCCAGCGAATGGGGTAATCTTTGTGTTCAGCCTTGAAAGCCGAAGTCACCAAAAACTTGTGGGGGACATCCTCGGTAGCGTCGACCTTGGCTTCTTCGTATTTGGTCTTCACCAGCGAGAGTTGAAGACGGTCGTGATCAAGTTTTTCGCTGATGGCGTAATAGGCACCTCCATATTGGGCAATCACATCAAGATAATCCTGAATGTTTTTCACGCCTTGCTTGTTGCCTTTTCCCAGTTCCACGGCCAGTTGCTGGCTGAGCATCTCAACCTGGGACTCATAATCGAACACCCCGAAAGAACGGAGGGTGTTGAGCGAGTCTTCAAGCGCCGCCATTTCCGAACAAAGGCTGTTGTATTCCGCCTCAACCAGTTGGAAGGCTTTCACCGCCACTTCTTTCTGCATGGCATTCATGGTGCTGTCGTACAACTCCGCAATGTCGTTGGCGATCTGAGCAGCCAAGGCGGGATCCGAATCCATCACAATGATCTTCACGGCGTTATACTCGGTGCGACGGAAACGGATGCGGTTGTCATAGAGCTTGTTGAGTTTGGTGTAAGGATATCTTGAGTCAGGCTTGATGCCATAGTGTTCCATGAGATGGTAGCGCTCGATAACTTTGTCGCGGATACGGTTTGAATTGAGTACCTGAAGCATCTGCTCGGTCTGCTCGCTCTCACCAAACTCCAGAATGTCTTTGTTCGACTGGTAGGTGGTGCTGATGAGCACTTTGGAGATGGAGTTGCTCGAAGTGGGGTAGAGAATCGCCGTCGACTTGTACAGCGGCGTGATAAAAAGTGGGGAACTGAACAAAACAGCCAACAGGGCTGCTGCAATCAATATGATGAGGATACTTTTTCGGTATTCGGCCAAAAGTCTGACCAAGCTTTTGGAGGTGTAAGCATCCTTTGGTTTGTCATCCATAATGGTTTATTTTTCGAATAAGATGACAAAAATAGAAAAAAACAATGAAAGGACAATGAAAATTATTGTTTTTCTTTGGGCAGCACGAGAGCGACAAGCTCTTTTATCTTCAGCAGCCTGGTGGCGAAGATGAGTCCGACGTTGAGGATGAAGCCGATACCAAAGGCGATGTACCAGTTTATGTGCAGCATCTTGGTGAACCATGTGCAGAGCATGACGCTTCCGATGAAAGCGATCAGATGGAACCAATAGCGCCATCCTAAATTCAGATGGAAGATCTTTTCGCAAATCAGGTATTGCGCCAATGCTGTGACGGTTTGCACGCAAAGGCTGGTACAGGCGGCACCCACTGATTGGAATCTTGGGATGACGATAAGGTTCAACAGAATATTGATAACCACGCCGGCAGCTGCCACCAAATTGAGTTGTTTAAGGCTGCCATTGGCAGTGAGCAAGGTGCCGAAGACGTATGTCGTGGAAAGGCAGAAGAAACTGCCCATCAGAATGGGAAATACCTTGGCGTACTGACCAATGCGCAGGAGGTAGTCGGCTTCGGTCTCTCCGCTCGCCATTCGGGTCACCAACTGCATGATTTCTTGACTATAGAACACACACATAACCAAAACGATACCTGTCATCGCAACCATGACATTGAATGAGGTTCTGACAAGATTGTTGAGTTCCTTCTTGTTTTTCAACGAGGCTGTAAACATCGGCAACAGCATGATGGCGAACAAGTTGGAGATGTTGTTGCCCGCGTCGAACAAACGGTAGGCACGGCCATAGATGCCGGCTTGCACACCCTGGTCGTCAATCAATCGCTCCAGCAGGAAAGGCTCGATGCGGCTGTAAATGCTCATCAGTAGGACCAACAGGGCAAAGGGTAGGCTTTGTGCAAGTATTTCCTTAAAAAACTTAAAGTTGATTCTGAAGCTGAGACGGTCCACATGCTTAAGCACGAGAAACAAAGCCAGTGCGATGGTGCAAAGGTAGGCGAGGGTCTGTACTTGAAGGAACCACACCACATTGAAATGTCCCAGCGAGAACCATCCCGACCAAAAGAGGAGTGCCATCAGGAGGATGGCTAGGATACGGTCGAAGATGGAGAGAAAACTGTCGGCCTTGAATAGCAAAAGCCCTTGCATGTTCGACCTCAGGAACAGGACGAAGGATAGTAGGATCTGGTTCAATCCGCACCAAAACAGCATCTTCAGCTGAAATCCTTCTCGGAACCCGTTGATATAGCCAACGACAAAGATCACGATGGCATAGCAAACGCCCAGTAACAGCTTGATTTCGGCCAACCCAGCGAAGTGTTTCGCCAACATCTTGTTGTCGCTCGCGATGTTGCGGCTGTTGAAGTTGGTGATGCCCAGGTCGAGGAGTATATAAAAAAGGTAGGAAAAGTTGAAAATAGAGAGATACTGCCCGTAGAGCGCATCGCCAAGCCTGTTCTGCACTTCGAGGTCGATACCGAAATACCAGAAAGGCTTTACCAATAGGTTCAGGAATAGCAGGAAAATGATATTCTTGATGAAGCGATTCTGCATCTCGACGGAGGTTTGACCTGCAAAGGTAGGAAAAATCCAAAAAAAGCAGCCAAAAATAAAAAATAGTTGTATCTTTACCCGCTAATTATGAATGGAATGAACAAGGAACAGGAAGAAGTCGATGTGATGACGGAGGAGTTGGTGGAGGAGGAGAAGAGCCTTGTACTTCACAACGACGACCACAATACTTTCGAATATGTGATAGAAACCCTCGTTGAGGTTTGCGAGCATACTTACGAACAGGCCGAAACCTGTGCCTGGATTACCCATTACAAAGGCAAATGCGCCATCAAGCACGGCACTTTCAAGGAATTGAAACCCTACTACGATGCCATGCTTGACCATCATCTTTACGTAAGTATCCAATAAGACGACATGCCCTACACCATAGAAGAACGGGAACAAATCCAACAGGCATACGAAACCATGCTGGCCGACATCCGCCAGCAGGTTTATGATCCTCAGAAGCTTAAGGCTGTGGATGAAGCCTATCACTATAGCTTGGAGAAGTATGACGGAAAGTATATGGTCTCGGGCAAGGCCTATATGTTTCACTTGATTGACTTGGCTCGTATCGCCGTATTGGAGGTGGGTCTGGGCTATAGGTCAGTTGTTGCCTCTTTTCTTCATGGCATCACCTACAAGGAGAATATCGACATCAGTGAGATTGAGGCTAAATTTGGCAAGCCCATAGCAGTCCTCCTGGAAGGCTTCGACAAGATTTCAGCGTTACATACCGAAAAAGTAGCCTATAACTCTGATAATTTCCGTGACTTGTTTTTGTCACTAGTAGAGGATATGCGTACGGTCTTGCTGAAGGTGGCACATCGAGTGTATGACGTGCGCAATCAGCAAGATGTCGACACCGACCGTTTGGGAAAGTATTTTCACGAAATCAAATACATCTATATTCCTATCGTTCACCGTCTGGGTTTGTATAAGATCAAGGCAGAACTTGAGGAAAACCTGATGCTTTATGAGAATCCGGAGGTGTATCATGAGATCAAGTCGAAAATCGAAGCTACAGAGGAGAGCCGAAGACATATTGCGGAACGTTTTTTGGCACCGATCAGAAACCGTTTGGATTCAGAGATCAAAAACGGGAAATACAAGTTTACCTATGAGATCAAATGGCGCGTCAAGTCCATTCCGTCCATTTATGCCAAGATGAAAGCGCAGAACGTGCCTTTCGAGAAGGTATACGATCTGTTGGCCGCCCGTGTGATCATCGACTGCTCACCCAAAGATGAAAAAAGCTACTGTTGGTGTGTCTATGCCGACATCACCAACTTGTATGAACCTGTGCCGGAGCGTATGCGCGATTGGATCACCAAGCCGAAAGCTTCGGGCTACGAATCGCTTCATGCTACCGTGAAATTCGATGAGAAGGTGTTCTTTGAGGTTCAGATCCGCACCACTCGTATGGATGAGATTGCCGAGATGGGTCAGGCGGCTCACTATCTCTATAAAGGTGATAAGCAGAGTTCGGAAGATTGGCTTGTCGGAGTAAGGCAAGTGCTGGAGAACCCTGAACTGGTGTCGCTTGAAAACTCCTACAAGAAAAACTACAAGTCTGACAAAATCTATATTTTCACCCCAGAGGGCGACCTTAAGGAATTGACGCAAGGCGCTACCGTACTTGACTTTGCCTACGAGATCCACACCCGGGTGGGAGAGACCTGCAATGGTGCCCGTGTCAACGGTAAAGTGGTGCCGATCCGTCAGGTGCTCACCAACGGCGACCGTGTGGAGATCATCACCAACAAAAAACAGTCGCCCAATGCCGACTGGCTGAACTGGGTGGCTACCGAAAAAGCGAAAAACAGGATACGCCGTTTTTTGAAGGAGCAGGAACTGAAAGAGTCGGAGCTGGGTAAGGGGATGCTTCACAGGAGGTTGAAAAACTGGAAGATTCCCACCACGGAAGACGTCATTGACCTTTTGGTAAGAGCTTTCAAGACGGAGAACTCCTTGCAACTGTATCACAAAATTGCCACGGAGCAAATCAGTCTGGCCGACATCAAACATTTCCTTTCGGAGGAGTTGGAGCAGAAGGGCGAACGTGCCGAAAGGCCAGCTGAACAGGTGGAGACCATCAAAAAAGAGAGCATTGAGGAGGAGAGTCTTTCCATTGGTGAGGATATCAAGAACGTGAACTACAAGTTGGCCAAATGCTGCAATCCCATTCCGGGCGACAAGGTGTTTGGGTTTGTCACCAACGAAGGCAACATCACCATTCATCGGGTGAACTGCCCCAATGCCAAGGGTTTGCAGGAACGGTATGGCTATCGCATCATCAAAGTGAGATGGAATGGCATTGAGAATGGCGTTTCGCAAGCTACGATTGGGATTTATGGCGAGAACAAACAGGGACTGCTTGGAAAAATCACCAAGGTGATTTCCGAGGACATGCAAGTCGATATGAAGAACGCCTCGTTCAATACCGATAAGAATGGATTGTTTGAAGGCAAAATTACAATACAAATTCCTGATATTGAATCACTTGAACAATTGATGGAGCGAATCAGGACCATCGAGGGCATTACCGAGGTGGTGAGAATCGATGAGAATTAAGAATTTAGAATGAAGAGGGTAGTATTATTTTGGTTTTGGGCTTTAGGGTTGGTTGCTGTCGTAAAGGCACAGGCCACCATGCCTACTGTGACCATCGTTACGGATGGCCCGATTGTGAACACGCCTGCGGTGCATGGCACCATCACTGTAGACGACCACAACGGTACGGTGATCCAGCTACATGCCGGTTTCAAGATCAGAGGCACTTCGTCACAACAATATGAGAAAAAGTCATACCGAGTGGAATTATGGGCTGATGAGACGGGTTCGGAAATGATCGACACCACTTTTCTCGGATTGCGGAGCGACGACGACTGGAATCTGGAGGCGATGTGGGCGCAACCCTTGCGCCTCCGTGACAAGGTGGCCAATGAGCTTTGGATGGAGATGTACCAATTGCCTTATCTGGAGAATGAGCCGACCGCCTTACCAGGCATCCGCATGGAATATGTTGAGTTGTATGTCAATGGCACATACGTTGGCTTGTATGCCCTTACCGAGCGCATGGACCGCAAGCAGCTGGGTCTGAGGAAATACAATGGAAACCTTCGTGGATTGCTTTTCAAAGGCAATGGACCCGGTGCTCCGACGTTCGACACCTTGCC
>JAEEGL014148982.1_pt1 | contig 12657 bp, 8 predicted proteins | sample 9134231 | NCBI WGS metagenome assembly JAEEGL01 (sample SAMN16246548, study PRJNA631951) | gut metagenome | biome: gut microbiome; feature: rumen; material: fiber-attached | host: Bos | place: Iran: Karaj | collected 2018-10
GGCACGTTCCAGATATTCGTTGGGAACGAAGGAGCCGTCCTGGCCGGGCAGGTTGTTCTGCATCCAGGCGCCCTTGAAGTAGGGGTTGATCTCGAAGTGGCCGGTCACGCCGTCCCAGGACTTGATGACATACGGTCCGGAAACCACAGAGGGGAAGGTGTTGTAGCCGGTTTCGGGATCCAGGATCGTCTTCTTCAGCAGTTCCGCGGTGTAGATGGGGGTATCGCTGCCGTCCGCATTGACGATCTTGATACCGACCATACCGGTTTCATCTTCATAACCGCTGACCACCTTGCATCCGGGAGCAAGCACGCTGATCGGATAAGGAACGGTCATCAAAAGACCGATTTCGAAGAAGTTCGGCAGGTACTTGGCGTCCAGCCGGAACTCGATCTGGTAATCGTCGATGACGCGGACGCCGGAGAGGAAGTCCACATCGTCCGGGCCCAGTTCTTCACCGGCCATGATCTTGCGGCGGGCGGCGATGTAATCGTCATAGCCCAGGATGTGCTCGGCACGGTAGATCTTACCACCGATCTCTTCGATTTCGGGGCTCATCATCAGCAGGAGGGAGAACGCATAGTCCCAAGCGGTGATGTGGGTTCCGTCGGAGTAATACAGGTTATCCGCCAGCACCAGGTTGAACCGGTGGTCACCTTCGTTGTCGAAGCTGGCCGTCGCGCTGCGGACCACGCTGGGGTCGAACACGTAAGTGCCCTGGTTCTGGTCCCAGTTGACCAGGTTGTATCCGTGGATCAGGGCGCGGACGTCGATGTCAGCCGTGTTGTTGCCAAACATTTCGGTGAAGAAGTCACCGTTGGTGATGGTCGGATGTCCGACGATCAGTTCATCCGGGAAGGTAACTTCCACTTCGGGTTCGGCAGTCGCTCCGTCTTCCGCCAGGGATGCGGGCATCCAGGCCAGCAGGAGGATGGCAGTCAGTACCATGCACAGGATTCTTTGCAGCTTGCTCACGTTGATCAGACCCTTTCCTTTTTTATTCTCCAACGGGATTTCGGTTACATTGCTTTAGCAAAGCAGCGCTTTGAAGTAACCAGGCGCAGAAGCGCGGGGGCCGGCGAGCCGGCCCTCGCATGCTGCATCAGTCGAAGCAGTCGCCGACGTGGTTAATCAGCAGCTGTCCGCCCAACGGGGTATCGTATTCATCAAAGATGGCCCAGTTGTCGCCGCCGGTCTTGCCCTTGTGGTTGGCAGCGGGCGGGATCGGCACGTAGGTATTCGTAATGGTCGTTACGGCTCCGGCGGTTTCCGTCGCCATGGTGTAGCCGCCGACTTTTTCTTCCTTCCAGGAGTAGGTCACTTCTTCGCCGTTCAGGCGGGTCGGGAGATTGTTCGCAACGACGGTCCAGTTGTTCTCCGCGTTCAGCACGTAAACCTGCTTGGTGGGCAGCAGCGTCACCGCCAGGGCTGTCGGGCGCATGTTCAGATTCTGCTGGTCGCCCATCCAGACCTTGGTCACGGAAGTGGCGGTCACTTCGGGCTGGTAGGTATTGGTGATGGTGTAGCCGTCCACGGAAGCGACGTACCACGCCACAGGTTCTTCATTCACGGTGTAGACGATTTCCTTGTCCTCTTCGTCCAGCTGCGGCAGTCCGGTGAAGGTGCCGGTCCAGGCGGGAGCGGTGATTTCCATCGAGCGGGTGGCCACGCCGTTGGCGTACAGGGTCACGGTGATGGAACCGGGACGGTTTCCGTCCTTGTTGTTGTCATCCACCCAGATCTTGGTGACCGGGATGTCGATGGGTTCATCAGGCCGGGGCGCCGGAGCGTAGTGGTTATACAGCTTCGCGGTGGCTGTGCCGCCTTCGCCGACGGTCAGGACCATGCCGGTGACGCTGTCGCTCTGCAGGTTGAAAGCGTTGACCAGGCCTTCCGCATTCATTTCGATAACCGCATAGTTACCGGGTACCAGGTTATCCAGTTCAAACTTCCCGTCAACGAACTGGCTATAGCCTATGGTCATGGGGAGCTTTTCATCCGGTCCGATGATCTCGAAAGTCAGGCCAATCGTATACGCCATGGGGTCTTCATTCTTTTCGGCAGCCTCAAGCTCTTTCCAGGCATACTTGATGTTCAGGGTTCCGGTAAAGCCGCCGGGCAGGTAAATGGCATCGCCGACCTGGCTGTTCGCGGGATCGATCACATAACCTTCGATCAGGGTGCTGCCGTTGGTTTCCTGCGCCACGTAGGTGCCGGGAATCACCGTGCCGATGTTACCGGCGCCGCTGGCCAGCTGCTCCAGGGTGAAAGTCATGGGCATCTTCGGATCCGGACCGGTCACGGTTATGCTCAGGCCGCTCACATCCGCGCCTTCCGGCACACCGGCGACCGACGCATTCAGGGAGAGGGTGGCGGTCTTCAGCGTGAAGGTAATAACCTGGGTACTTGTGATGGAGACGCTATATGCTTCCGGAACTTCTGCCGGGACGACTTCGTAATAAATCGGCTCAGTCGTTCCCTTTTTGGTGACGGGGAGATCCGTCCAGGAAGCGCTGTCCTTCGCATCCACCGGGGTGCGGCAGACTTCACCGTCCGCCATCAGGAGGAGGCGGACCGTTTCAGGCCGCAGGCCCGCCGCGTTATCGTTATCCACCCAGACAATCGACGCGGTGAAGGACGTAGTAGCCGGCACATGCGTGTAGGTGACCGTCACGACTTCATTGCCGGTAAATTTCTTTTCATAATCCTGGACATCCGGGATCTGCCATTCGGAACCCGGGGCTACCTTCGTTTCCGCAGTCCAGCCGTTCGCTTCGGTCAGCTGAACCGTCTGCCCGTCAATAATCATATCGACGGAGGCGGGACGAATGCCTTCGTAGTTATCCTGGTCATTCCATTCGACCACGATGGCCCGGCTGACCGGATCCGCTTCCTCGGCGAAAGCGGTCACAGCCATGCAGCCGGCCAGCATTGCCAGGACGCACAGGACGGAAAGAATTCGCTGCAGTCTGGATTTCATGTGTCTTTCTCCCCTCTGGTATTTATCGGTCCGGAACGCTTTGCTTCCCGGAACAGGAAAAGCGAACCAAACGTATGTCCGTTACGGGCATACTCCTGCAGAATTGATTATAGTTTCATATGGCAGAAAAAGCAAGCCAAAAAGGACCGAATTCGTCCGATTCGGTCATTTTTCTTCCGGAACAGCCCGGGTTATCTGCAACTGTAAGATTTTTCCAGTGTGTATTTTTTCTGTTTCAGTCATCCAGTACGGCTTCCGGGCTCCATTCCTGCCGCAGGTATTCCGACCGTGCCTCCAGGAAGCGGCGGATGTAGTCTACGTTTTCAGCCAGGTTCTTCCCCGTGGCGATGTTGAAGAGGTTCCTGCGCAGCTCCGGGTATTTCGTATAGTTCATTTCCGCGCTTTCCGCGATCCGCACCGCGTACCCGTCCAGGGAAAGCAGTTTTCCGGAGGGATCCTTCTTATTCCCCAGCAGCACGTCCAGCGCCGGCAGGAAAACCTGCCCGTAGAGCACCTTCACCCGCTCCAGGAACACTTCCTGGCGGTACAGAGCGGGCCACCAGAGGGCCGCCCGGGCGGAGCCCGCCACAAACAGGCCGTCCGTGCGCTTCATCCGCTCCGCGTTGTCGTCCCGGGCGTAGCCGGCCATGCAGTTGTCCAGGTCCCATACGGGGCCCGCGAAGATTTTTGTGGATTTGGCGTCCTCCGGCTTGTACATGTATTCGGAGGAGGAATTGGAATCGTAGTTCTTCAGCAGCTCATTGAGGATATATTTCTTCACAAAGCTGTCCAGGTCCAGAATTTCCGTAAAATGCATCCCGGTGGCCGGGTCCCGCCCGTCCTGGGCGAAAATGGCGTTTTCCATGCGCTGGATCAGGCCGGAAATATAGCTCATCTGCGCTTTCGAGGCGTATTCCGGGCTTTTCACTGCGATATTGATGCCCCGCTTCGTCTGGTAGGCGCTTTCACTTTCCACGTAGCGGCCGTCCAGCAGCGCCTCAAATTCGAGGATATAGCCGCCGGTGATATCCTCCGGGTTGTTGGGGATATTGAAGAACTTGTACGCGCCGGGATCCGGCTCTGAGGCCCCCTGTCGGCTGTAGTGCTCCGTTTTCCGTTCGTTCAGGTCCTCCGTGGCCTTTTCCAGGTTGGCAATATCCACCCGGTCGTCATCGATCTCGATCTTTTCCATCAGGAGATAGAGGCCGTGGTATTCATGGTTGATGTAGAGTTCGCACTGGGTGTGCTCCGGCGTGTAGGCAAGGCCCACAAAATCGGCCATGTCAAAGCCGATTTCCTCCCGCAGGAAGCTCCGGTCGATGTAGCCTCCCCGCAGGATCCACCGCTTCGCCTTGCCCATGCCCAAAAGGCTGGTGCCGTTTTCCAGTTTGAACTGATAGGTTTTCTTCGGATAGCTCCTCGTTCCGTTTCCCCGGAGCTTCAGGTGGTCCAGGCGGCCGTCGTAGACCGTTTCCCCGCTGCCGTTTAGCAGGAGCAGGTCGCCCGGTTCCTTGTTGTTCTTTGTATGCCACACCCGGTCCAGGTTTCCCGTGTCCGTGGTGATATATATGGCGGGCAGCCCGGGGCTGCCCTGCATGACGGTGAGCTTCGTTTCCCTCCCGCCGATGGTCAGGGTGTTTTCCGCGTGCAGTTTTTCCGCGCTGTCCCCGTTTTCCAGCTTTTCGCCGTTCAGGAGCAGCTCCTTGCCCCCTGTGATGCCGATCCGGACGTTTTCCTTTTCCATATATCCGGGCAGATAAAGGGTGTATCCGTCCTTCCCTTTCTCCGCATAAATGGCATCCACGGTATATTCCCCGGTCCGGGAAACCCAGAGGACCGGCGGTTCCGCCGCGGAAGCGGTTCCGGTAAACAGCAGGCACAGCAGCAGCCCGCACAGCAGGATTTTCAGTTTTTTCAATATTCCAAGCATTCTCATGCCTGTGCGTCCCCGCCGCTGCGCAGGCGGCGTTTCTTCATTTTCTCTTCCGGGCTCTGCGGGATCACGGGAGCTTTTGCCGGCTCCTGCGTGCCTTCCTCAATCCAGTGGCGCTCTTCCGGTTCCCAGGTCCGGGCGGAGATGATATACCGCGGCCGGTGCTTGGCTTCCAGGTAGGTCTTGCCGATATACTGGCCCAGCACGCCGATGCTGATCAGCTGGATGCCGCCCAGCAGGCAGATAATGCAGACCGTGGAGGTCCAGCCGGCGACGGTGTTACCCAGGCATGCCTGGATGATGGCCCAGATCATGAGGATCACGCCCAGGATACTGAATCCGATGCCGAAGGTGGTGATCAGGGTAATGGGCTTTACGCTCAGGCTGGTGATGCCGTTGAAGGCCAGCGCGATCATCTTCCGCAGGGGATAATGGCTCTCCCCGGCCAGGCGGGCGCTGCGTTCGTAATATACCGTATCCGACGGGAAGCCTACCAGCGGGACCATGCCCCGCAGGAAGATGTTCACTTCCTCAAACTCCGCGAAGTGCTGCAGCACTTTCGCGCTGATCAGGCGGTAATCCGCGTGGTTGTAGACCACTTCCGCCCCCATGAATTTCATCAGGCGGTAAAAGCCCAGGGCGGTGGTCCGCTTGAACCAGGTGTCCGTTTTCCGCTCGGAGCGCACGCCGTAGACAATCTCCGCCCCGGCCAGGTATTTGTCTACCATTTCGTTCATGGCGTCCAGGTCGTCCTGCCCGTCGCAGTCGATGGAGATGGTGATATCGCAGCGGTCCTTGGCTTCCATCAGGCCGGCCAGCACCGCGTTCTGGTGTCCCCGGTTCCGGCTCTGGCAGATGCCCAGGCATTCCGGATGCTCCGCCGACAGGTTCCGGATGATTTCCCAGGTGCGGTCCTTCGATCCGTCGTTCACAAACAGCACACGGCTGTTTGCGCTGATCTTCCCGGCCTCCGCCAGCTCCCGGAGCTTGCGGATGAAAAGGGGCGCCGTCATGGGCAGCACCTTTTCCTCATTGTAGCAGGGCACCACGATCCACAGTAAAGGTCTTGCTTCCATTGATCCAAATTCCTTCCGACTAAATACTGAAGAAACAGTAAACTAACTATTTAACGTGAAATTAAAGTCTTTTCTTCCAGGAGTACTGTGCTGCTGACCACTGACCCCTGGTCACCGGACACTAATCCCTATTATACTAAGCGGGGCCGCCTCTTTCAACCCGGCTCCCTTGCCTTCCGGGATTATCCGGTGTATACTCTTGCAGTATCAATTTGGGGAAAGAAGAGAAACAGATGTTTTCAGGCTTCCGACGCAAAATGACCCGTACAAACCGCCGGTCCATCAGCATCAGCAAGATCATGGCGATAACGTTTATCGGGATTATTGCGCTCGGGACAGCTGTGCTTTGCCTTCCGGCCGCTTCCCGCACCGGGAAATCCGCCGGATTCCTGACTGCGTGGTTCACCGCCACCTCCGCCACCTGCGTGACGGGGCTGGTCATGGGCGATACCTATTCCATGTGGACGCCCCTGGGCCAGGCTGCGATCCTTCTGATGATCCAGATCGGCGGCCTGGGCTTCATGTCCGCCGCTTCCCTCGCCTACTTTACCCTGCGCCGGCGCATCGGCCTCCGGTCCCAGATGGTGATGGCGGAAGCCATCGGCGCCAGCGGGCTGAACGATATCCCCGCCCACCAGAAGCGGCTCATGGTCCGCGCCTTCAGGATCGAGGCCGCGGGCGCCGTGCTGCTGACGGCGCGCTTTGCTTTTGATTATCCGTTCCTGACGGCGCTGCGGCTGGGCGTTTTCCATTCCGTGTCTGCCTTCTGCAACGCGGGATTCGATATCCTGGGCTTCCGGACGCCGGGGGCCAGCCTCATGCAGTATCATACGGATCCCTTTATCTGCCTTATCCTCTGCGGGCTCATCATCCTGGGCGGCCTGGGCTTCCTGGTGTGGGATGAGGTCCTCCGGGAGCACCATCCGCGCAAGTGGTCGGTTTATACCAAGCTGGTGCTGGCTACGTCAGGGGTGCTGATCCTCTTCGGCGTGGTCACCACCTGCATCCTGGAGTGGGACAATCCGCAGACCCTGGGGCCCCTTTCCTGGATCCAGAAGATCCTGGCAGCCCTCTTCCAGTCCGTCACCCTGCGTACCGCGGGCTTTGCCGGCCTGGACCAGGCTGCGCTGACGCCGGCTTCCAAGGGCATCGCCATTTTCCTGATGCTCATCGGCGGCTCCTCCGGCTCCACCGCCGGCGGCCTGAAGACGGTGACCTTCGTGGTGCTCCTGATGTTCATCTGGCACCGGGTCCGCGGCCGTTACACCGTCAGCGTTTTCCACCGGACGATTGCGGACAGCCACGTGCTCAACGCCCTGACGATCTTCCTGGTAATGATCTTCCTGGGCTTCTTCGGCGGCACCTTCATCTGTGCCACCACCCCGGTTCCCTTCTCCGACGGGCTGTATGAGGCGGTTTCCGCCCTTGGCACGGTGGGTCTTTCCACCGGCATCACGCCGGTCCTGCGGCCTGCCGCAAAGGTGATGATTATCCTGTTTATGTATTTCGGCCGGGTCGGCATCCTGACCATCAGCTTCGGTTTCCTGAAGAAGAAGCCGGCCGGCGAACAATACAGATATGCCAATACCGATCTGCTGATCGGCTAAACACGGGAGGTTTTCAGCATGAAGAGTTATGTAGTGATCGGCCTGGGACGTTTCGGCACGGAAATGGCGCTGAAGCTCTACAACTGCGGTGAGGATGTCATGGCCATCGATACGAATGAAGTCATTATCGACAAGCTGGCGGACCGGGTGACCAAGGCGGTGGCCGCGGATGCAAGGGACCTGGATGTGCTGAAAAAGCTGGGGGTGGACGATTTCGACGGTGCCATCGTCGCCGTGGGTTCCGACCTGGGTACTTCCGCGCTGATCACCATGAACCTGAAGACCCTGGGTCTTCCCTATATCCTCTGCAAGGCCCATGACGACACCTACCGGGAGATCCTGGAGAAGCTGGGAGCCGACCGGGTCATCATCCCGGAGCGGGAGATGGCGGACCGGCTGGCCATGGGCATGACCACCGCCGGCGTCATGGAATACATCGAGCTTTCCAATGAGTACGGCATCGTGGAAATGACGCCCCCCGCCGAGTGGCTCGGCAAGACCATCCGCGCCCTGGAGCTCCGCTCCCGTTACGGCGCCAACGTCATCGCCAGCCGCCGCCAGGGCAAACTCCAGATCCCGCCGGATATCGATACAGCCCTGGATGAGGATACGGTCCTCGTCATTCTCGGGAGCTACAAGGTCATGGACAAGCTGCAGAAGCTGGAAAAATAAAATATGCGCGCTCAAAAATTCTCCGCGGGAATTCCCGCGGAGAATTTTTCGTGATATCCCGAAGATTACAGGGTGAAAGCGATCATTTCGCTCATGGTTGTATCGCCGAAGATATCGTTGAACACGAAGCAGAAATACATTTCCGTCTCCCCGTCGTTCAGGTTCGCATAGGTGACGGTCATGCCGTCCTGCCAGATGATTTCCTGGCCGTCGAACTCCGATTCCTGCAGGTCCTCGTCCTCTACGCCGGTATCGATGTACATGGTGTAGACCGGGACGACCCTGTCGCCTTCCTGCAGCCTGGTCATGTTCCGGATGGGCAGGCCGTTTTCGTCATATCCGGCGTTGGCGCCGATGATGCGTCCTTCCGTGCTGCCCGCCGGGAACACCACCACCAGATAAGTGTATTCCCCGTTCAGCTTCACCGGAATCAGGCTCCGGCGGCTGTTTTCATTGCTGCTCTGGTCATACAGCGGCACCGGCTGGTCGCCGAGCATCGGCCAGCTTCCGTCGTACAGGCTCACGACCGTACCGGTTTTCCAGTCGATCAGGTTGTTCTGCATCGTGCCGAAATCCACGTACGCCGCGGATTCATTGTCGCTGACATCCATCAGCAGCATGCCTTCCACATAGTCCAGGTTCGCCAGGTCCTCCTGAGCCACCACGGCGGTGAAGCCCTGGTCCGTATCCTCGATCTCGATTTCCACTTCCTCTTCTGCCGTGTAGCTGTCGGTCTCGTCATCCCATGTCATGCAGCCGGTGGTGCAGGTGGAATTGACAAAGTTGGCAGCAACCCCGCTGAAGCCTCCCGCGCCGATCTGCGAGGTGCCGGCGGAGGCAATATGGGTGCCAGCGCCGCCGGTCAGCGCACCGACATATTCGTTCAGGAAGCCGACCCAGTTCGGAATCACGTCGGACAGGTTAAAGCCTTCCTGATACTCGCCGAATTCATACGCCGTATCCTGCGGAATCAGGATGGACAGTCCGCAGCAGGAATCCAGGTTGTCCGTCTGCTTGCTCAGCACCACACAGTTTTTCAGCAGGCGCTTTGCCTCCGTTGCGGTGGCGGAGTCAAACTGCGCGTAGGCGTTCAGGGCCGCGCCCAGGTCCACCATGTCCCAGCTGCCGTCATCGAAGGAGCCGAAAGTGTACATCCGGCTGCGGCCGCGGCGCACCGCGGAATAGTTGCCGGTCCGGATCTGGCCGGACAGGGAGGTGGCAAACCGCTCCATGCATTCCTGCAGGGAAGCCACCTCGCTCAGCCTGATCGCGCTCATCGTCAGGTAATCTTCCGGATTCTCCTCGAGGGCTTTCTCCATATAGCTCTCGATGATCCAGGCGCACAGTTCCTCATCGCCCATGGAGGGATCGTCCTTCAGGGCCTGCAGCCAGGGGCTGTAGTACCAGCCGGAGCCGGGCTCCAGCTCCTCGCTGGCCACATAGTAGCCGATGTCGTGGCGGCTCAGCATGGCGGCCATTTCATAGGTGGCCATCATGCAGGCGTCGCAGCCGAAGATGTTGATATGGCTGTCCGGCAGTTTCTGCTGCACGGCGGTAAGTGCCTGGTCGATGTCCACGACCGAAAGTGCGTCATCGTCCGCCGTCTCATCGAAGCAGACGCCGCCTTCCGATCCGGCGCCGTGGTCCCACAGCACCACGATCATCCGGTCCGCCGGATAGTAGGTCAGGCCGTACTCCAGGAATTCCTGCAGGCTTTCCACACTGCCCATGGATTTGTTGCCCCAGTCAGTGATTTCCTCGAAGCTGCCGTCCTTGATCACCGCCAGGTTGCGGGTTTCGCCCGCCAGATCTTCATAGAACCATTCCTTGGCGCCGCCGGCCAGGACAATGGTATTGAGGTCATCTGCGTCTTCCAGCTCGGCAATCTCCGCCATATCCTCGCAGCCGCTTTCCTGCAGGTCCGTGCCGCACATGTACAGCAGCAGGGTGGTGGTCTCCGCACTTGCAGCCGCGCAGCCGATCAGCAGCGCCAGCAGGAGAATCACAGTGCCGCAAATAATCTTCTTCATCTTTCCTTACGATCCTTTCGTTGCGCATTGTGTTCCGGATCCGTCAGTTTTCCCCGGAATTGTCGTTTCCCCAGGTGATTCCGTAGCATGCGCTTTCCGGCACCCAGATCCTGCGCGGTTTGTATGTTTCGTCGTAGTACGAGTATTCGATGTCCAGGAAGCCGTTCTCCCTGCCCCAGATAATCATATCCGCGTCCTTGGTGATGGAGATCTTCGCCGCCTTGGCGTAATTGCCGCCGGGGCCGAAGTATGTCTCCGTGGTGGGTCCGACGGAGCCGCTTCCCAGGGAGCCTTCCTCCCGGACCTTGTTCAGGTCAACATCCACGCGCTTCACGCCGGTCCATACGCGGTACCGGCCTTTATTGCCGTAGTTAAAGTCGACCTGTACCCACCAGATGCCGCCGTCATACGCTTTCTTCAGTACCAGCACCGTCGCATCCTTCCATGCGTTCTTCCCGAAGAAGGTGCCCGGTTCCGCATAAACGGTGGAAGGTCCTGTGCGCGTAGCCAGCGGCTGGTTCAGGCTGCAGCCGGTAATATCCGGCCGGCTTTCATACACCCGTGGCGCGTTCGCGGCCTGCGCAGGCATCGCTGAGGACGCCGGTGCGTACAGGACCGGCATCACTTCGGAAAGGCACACGTCCTTCGGGAACTTTGATCCCTTGTGGATGGACTGGATCGTGATCCGGAAGGCGGTCACCGGTTCAGTCTGCCCAGTGGGCACTGCCTGCCAGCTCGTCCGCTGATCCTGCAGGGTGACATCCTTCGCGCCGCTCCAGGTGCTCTCCCCGACAAAAAGGTATTCGATCCTGATCTTCTGCGGCCGGGCGTTGATCGGGTACTGGTCCTTCCCCTTATCGTTTACCGCCCAGAATCCGTTCTTGAACCAGATTTCGTCCACCCGGTGCGCCATGCTGAGATACACCGTCAGCGACTGGTTTTTCTTCCAGGAGAACTGCCAGCAGGTGCTCTCGTCGTTGTCCGCCGCATTGACGGGCAGCCAGCGGGAGGACTCATCCGCGTTTTTGATATAGGAGGTGGCGTCCACCGTGTCCACGACGATTTTCACCCGGTCTGTTTCGCCCGGGATCTGTTCCAGCAGCGGGTTCACATCCGTCTGTGGTTCCGGTTCAGCAGGTGCTTCACCGTCCGGTTTCCGGGTGCCGCAGCTGGTGCAGAAATTACCCGTATTCTCCTGTCCGCATTCCGGACAGAACCAGCCGGCATCCGGGGCCTTCGCGCCGCAGGCCGGGCAGAAATTCCCGGTATTCCCGGTCTGTCCGCATGCAGGGCAGGTCCATTCCTCCGCGCAGGCCCCTCCGGTCAGTGCCAGCAGGATCATGACCAGGGCCGCCATCCATGCAATGTGTCTGTTCCGCATCCCCTGTTCCCCTCCTTATTCTTTTTCCCAAAGCATAATAAAAGCTCCTCCCTGCACGGCCGGATCCCGGCGCGCAGGAAAGGAGCTTCATGATTATTTCTTCTTCGATTTCTTTTCTTTTTTCTCTTCCTTTTCCTCTTCAGCGCCTTCCGGCAGCTCGGGGAAAAGGTCCTTGCCGCATTCCGGGCAGGCCGTTTCTTCGTCAAAATCCACGTCGTCCGGATCGATGTTGATCATCGCGCCGCAGTGCGGGCACTCATACTCGATGGTGCTCTCGAAAGGCACGTCGTCTTCATCCGCGATATCTTCATTCTCGTCATCATACAGGTCGGCTTCCAGATCCGCCAGATCCTCATCGATGCTCTCCACGTAGTCGCTCAGCTCCCCGTGGGATTCCGCCAGGGCTTCAAAGCTCTCGCCCACGTCACCCAGCACATCCAGGATCCCGAGGATCAGCCGGTGGGAATCCTTTTCAGGATTCAGCTTCATGCCTTCCGCCAGTCCCTGCAGATAACTGATTTTGTCCGTCAGTTTGCTCATGTTCATTTCCTCTCGGATACGGTCGTCATTACGCTCTCTTCAGGTATTCACCGGACCGGGTGTCGATCTGGATCTTGTCGCCGGTGTTGATGAACAGCGGCACCTGCAGGCTGAAGCCGGTCTCCAGCGTGGCGGGCTTGTAGGTGTTGGAAGCGGTGTCGCCGGCGAAACCGGGTTCGGTATCCGTCACCTCGAGCACCACGAAGTTGGGCGCTTCAACGGAGAAGGCGCTTCCCTTGAAGAAGCGGACGGTCACGTTGGTGCCTTCCTTCACGAAGGGGATGGCGTCCTCCACCTGGTCCTTGCTCAGCGGCAGCTGCTCATAGGTTTCCACGTCCATGAAATAATACAGGTCGCCGTCGTTGTAGACGTACTGCATTTCCTTGGTCTCGATGATGGCCTTGGGCATTTTGTCGGTGGGGTTGAAGCTGCGCTCAA
>JAEEGL014834793.1_pt1 | contig 12657 bp, 13 predicted proteins | sample 9134231 | NCBI WGS metagenome assembly JAEEGL01 (sample SAMN16246548, study PRJNA631951) | gut metagenome | biome: gut microbiome; feature: rumen; material: fiber-attached | host: Bos | place: Iran: Karaj | collected 2018-10
CGCATACGCCATTGAGCCATGCTTGAGAAGGCGCGCGGGCCGCGGGTAAAGCCGAGCCATAAGCCAGGAGACCTGCCTGAACTGTCTGAGGCATTGATTTCTTGGGCAGGGGAGAAGGACAGCCGCAAAGCCGGGGCTTACATAAGAGCCAGTGCTTGCTTTGTTTGTGTGTCCCATTCCGTACGGAATTGGGATTTTTCTTTAGCTTGCCCGGAAGAATAGAATTCATAAGGAGGCATCCAAATGAAACGATTCCCGGCAGCGCTTATCCTGATCATTGCGCTCATCCTAACCTGTCTGCCCGTAACGGCGGAAACCACGGGCCTCACCATAACCGGCTCGCTGGAGCTTGAGTACGCCAACCAGTTCAGCGTGGATTTCTGCGAAGGCGGCTACAGCCTTATCACCATCAGCGACGGCGCGCGCTTTCTTACCATCCCAGAAGGCGCTCAGGTCCCGGACGGTTTGCCCGAGGATATAGTCACTTTGCAGCTGCCGCTTGACAACCTGCTGATCTCTTCCACTCCCACCGTGTCGCTCATAAACGCCATCGGCGCGCTTGACACCATCGCCACCACCACCCAGGAATACGATGGCTGGTACATCGACGAAGTAAAAGCCGCCATGGACGAAGGCAAGCTGGCCTACATCGGCAGCTACAAGGCTCCCGATTTCGAAGTGCTGACCGCCAACAAGCCCCCGTTCGCCGTGTTCTCCACCATGCTCGACAGCGTGCCCGAAGTGGCGGACAAGCTCAAGGAGATCGGCATTCCGTACATGAGGGACTGCTCGACTTACGAAAGCCATCCCCTGGGCCGCATGGAGTGGATCAAGCTCTACGGCGTGCTGCTGGGGAAGGAAGCGGAAGCCCAGGCGCATTTTGACGCCCAGAAGGCGCTTATAGACGCCATCCCCGAGGGATCCACCGGCAAGACCGTCGCCATGTTCTACATCACTTCCAAAGGCGACCTGTACACCCGCCGCGCGGGCGACTACATGGTCAAGATGCTGGAGCTGGCCGGCGGCGAGTACGTGCTGCCGGAGCTGGCTCCCGACAAGAGCGGCACCCAGAAGATAGAGGCAGAGGAGTTCTACATCGGCGCAGGCGATGCTGACTTTATCGTGTACATCTGGTCCATGGGCGGCAAGCCCGCCACCATGGAGGAGTTCCTGGCGCGCAGCCCCATTCTGGCGGACTTCAAGGCCGTGAAAGAGGGCAACGTGTGGTTCACCACTCCAGATTACTTCCAGATCTCCCACACGCTGGGTTCCATGATCGCGGACTTCAACAAGATGCTCACCAATGACGATCCCGCCGTGACCGAGTTCACCTATCTGTTCAAGCTTCCATGACAAAACAGCTAACGGCGTTCAGGGCTGCCCTGGTGTTTGCGCTGCTGGGCGTCGCTTTCGTGGCGATACTCGTGCTGAACGTGAACACCGGCAGCGTGTCAATAGCGCCCAAAGAAATACTGCGAATAGTATTAAGCGGCAAATCTGACGGGTCTTCCATAGGCAACGTGATATGGAAGATCCGCCTGCCCCGGCTTTTGGCCGCGGCAGTGCTGGGCGGCGCGCTGTCCGTGTCGGGCTTTTTGCTGCAGACGTTTTTCCGCAATCCCATAGCCGGACCCTATGTGCTTGGCATTTCATCTGGTGCCAAGCTTTTCGTGGGCGTGATGATGGTGTACGTGCTCAAGTACGTGTCCAGCGTACCTTTCTGGGCGGTGATGGCAGCAGCGTTTGGCGGCTCCATGCTGGTGACGCTGTTCGTGCTTGTGTTTGCCCGGCGGGTGAGGAGCATGGCGGCGCTGCTGGTCATAGGCATAATGATAGGCAGCGTGTGCACGGCGATAACGGATTTCTTTATCACCTTCGCGGATGAAGCCAACGTGGCGAACCTGCATCACTGGTCCATGGGCAGCTTTTCAGCGATCTCCTGGCCCAACCTGCACGTGATCTCGGCCATCGTGTTCATCGCCCTGGCGCTCTCGTTTCTTTTATCCAAGCCGATATCCGCCTATAGGCTGGGGGAGAACTATGCCCGCAGCATGGGCGTGAACGTCAAACTGTTCCGTGTGGCGGTGATCGGCCTGTCAAGCGTCCTGTCCGCCTGTGTGACGGCGCTGTCGGGGCCGATCTCTTTTGTGGGCGTGGCGGTGCCCCATATGACCAAGCTGCTGTTTGGCACGTCGAAGCCGGCAGTAATAATCCCAGGCTCGTTTTTGCTGGGGGGCGTGTTCTGCATGGGCTGCGACCTGATCGCACGCACCGCCTTCGCGCCTTCCGAGCTGGCCATAAGCACCGTTACGGCGGTGTTCGGCGCGCCGGTGGTGATCGCGCTTATGATAAGCCGGCAGAGGAGGCGCACCGATGGCTGACAGTTACGTTTTCTCCACCGAGGCGCTGAGTGTAGGCTATAAGGGAAAAGCGCTGATAAACGACATAAACATTCGCCTTGAAAAGGGCAGAATACTGGCGCTGATAGGGCCCAACGGCGCGGGCAAGTCCACCATACTCAAAACGGTGACGGGCCAGCTGCCGCTGATCGCCGGGAAGACGCTCATAGAGGGCCGTGAACTCGAGAAGTGGCCCCGCGGCGAACTGGCCAAAAAGCTGGCGGTGGTGCTGACCGAACGGGTCCAGCCGGAGATGATGAGCTGTTTTGAGGTGGCCGCCATGGGGCGCTATCCCTACACGGGACGCTTCGGCGCTTTGACTGCCAATGACAGGGCCATCGTATGGGACACGCTAAGGCGCGTCAGAGCGGACGATATCGCCGACAGGGACTTTTCCCAGATAAGCGACGGCCAGAGGCAGCGGGTACTGCTTGCACGGGCGCTGTGCCAGCAGCCGGAGGTGCTGGTGCTGGATGAACCCACCTCCTTCCTTGACATACGCAACAAGATCGAACTGCTGGATATACTGCTTGAAACGGCAAGGGAAAAGCGGACTACGATTATCCTTTCCCTGCACGAGATCGACCTGGCGGAAAAGGTCTCGGATCTGATAATGTGCGTAAGAGGAGATCATGCCGAAACGCCCGACACTCCGGAAAAGGTGTTCACAGACGCCCATATAAAGGAATTGTATGGGCTTACACGGGGCAGCTACCTGGTGAGCCGGGGCAGCGTGGAACTGGTGAAAACGCAGGGAGAACCGCAGGTGTTTGTACTGGGCGGCGCGGGAAGCGGACTTAACCATTACCGCGAGCTGCAGAAAAAACGCGTGCCTTTCGCTGCGGGCCTGTTGTCCGAAAACGATATGGAGTTCGAGGTAGCCAGGGCCCTGGCCCAAACGGTAGTGAGCTGTCCGGCGTTTGAGACCGCGTCGGAAGAGACAATAGCCCGGGCGGCGGAAACGATGCTTTCGTGCGGTACGGTGCTGGCGGCCTTCGATCCCGGGAAACAAAAGAACAATCCCAATGCCGGGCTGCTCGAAACGGCCCGGCAGCACCACATGAATATTGTGTTCTCCGCGAGGGAACTGCAATAGAATAACAATTGGAGGGAAACCCATGAAAAAACTGACGGCAATTCTTCTGGCGCTGGCGCTTCTGCTGGGCTGCGCTTTCGGCGCGATGGCGGAAGAGGAAGACGAAGAGAACTACGAGACCGGCGACGCCACCCTGGACCTGGTGCGCAACGAGGACGAGATCGGCGAAAAGGAACTGCTGGTCGTATCTTTCGGCACCAGCTTTAACGACAGCCGCCGCCTGACCATAGGCGGCATCGAGGCGGCTATCGACGAAGCGGTCGAAGACTTCGCAGTGCGCCGCGCGTTCACCGCGCAGATCATCATCGACCATGTGGAGAGGCGCGACAGCATCCACATCGACAACGTGGAAGAGGCGCTCGACCGCGCCGTAAGAAACGGCGTGAAGATCCTGGTCGTGCAGCCCACCCACCTTATGCACGGCTTTGAGTACGACGAGCTGGTGGAGGGCCTGGCGGGCTACGCCGACGCTTTCGAGCAGATCGTGGTCGCCGAGCCCCTGCTGACCACCGACGAGGACTTTGACCGTGTGGCGGACATCATGATCGATATCATCAAGGACTATGACGACGGCAAGACCGCCATAGTGTACATGGGCCACGGCACCGAGCACGAGTACAATAAGATCTACGCCCAGATGCAGGACGTGCTGGCGGCAAAGGGCGCTGTGAACTACTACATCGGCACCGTGGAAGCCGAGCCTTCCGTGGACACCGTGCTTGAGGCTATCGCGGATAAGGGCTATACCCGCGTGGTGCTCAGGGACATGATGGTAGTATGCGGCGATCACGCCAACAACGACATGGCGGGCGACGAGGAGGATTCCTGGAAGTCCATCTTCACCGCCGCGGGCTATGAAGTGGAATGCGTGCTGGAAGGCCTGGGCCAGGTGCCCGCCATCCAGCAGATCTACGTGGAGCACGCGCTGGCCGCGATCGCCCAGGTGGAGGAATAAGGATCATAGGGCTTCGGGGCGGCTTTCGGGTCGCCCCGTTCGGGATAAAGGCGGTTTAATAAAAGGGGACGCGCTTGTATGAAACGGACGATCTGTATTATAATGCTGGCGGCGCTGCTGTTTTGCGCATGCGCCGAGGATAACGCGCCCATAGGCTACGTGGCGGCGGAGGACGAGATGACGGATGTGGAACAGATTTCTACCGAGGGCCTGGCGCCGGTCACCGCCGATATGCTGAATGACGGGGTGTACCAGGTGAACGTGGACTCCTCCTCGGCCATGTTCAAGGTGGTGGGCTGCGTGCTTACGGTCCTTGACGAAAGCATGACGGCGCGCCTGTACATGAAGAGCACGGCGTACGGCTACATGTTCGCGGGCAGCGCGAACGACGCCTGCCAGACACCGCGAAACGAACTGATACAGCTTATGGAGGACGAAAACGGGCTGTACTTCGACCTGCCAATAGACGGACTGGACTGCCCCTATTTTTGCGCGGCGCTGAGCTCCCGCAAGCAGGCGTGGTACCCCAGAACGCTGGTGTTCAGGTCCGACTCGCTGCCTTTGGAAGCGTTCAGGGCCGACAGCCTGGTGACGGCCGAGTCTCTGGGGCTTGCAGACGGCATATACGAATGTGAAGCGTTACTGGAAGGCAAGGGCAGGACGACGGTGCAGTCACCTGCGCTCGTCACGGTGGGGGAAGGCATATGCACCGCGCGCATAGTGTTCTCCACTGCGAAGATAGATTATATAATAGTAAACGACGAAAAATACACGCCCGTATCCGCTGTAGGCGGCGCGGCGTTTGACATACCCGTGACCGTGTTTGATCAAAAGATCGCCGTGACGGTGGATTCCACGGCCATCAAACCCGCTACGGAGGTAGCTTACAGCATCACGTTCTTCTCCGGGACGCTTTCTCCCATAGACGGTGGGGTGACCGGACAGTGAGCATACATGGAAAAGGAGGCTGCCGGGTGAAAAAACTGCTTTCATGCGTCCTGATTCTGGCGCTGCTTGTATGCTGCGGTGCGTGTTCGGCGATTGCAGAGCTTGACGACGGGACGTACGTTCCCGAAGAATTCGTGTTTTCCGGCGGCACGGGCAAGGTGACGATCACCTGTCCCGAAGTCACGGTAAAGGACGGTGAAGCCGCGGCCAGACTTGTGTTTTCCAGCAAGAACTATACCAATGTGAGGGTAGGAGATAACAGCTACGCCGCCGAAACGACCGACGAGGGCTCGGTCTTCCTCGTGCCGGTGAGCCTCAACCGTGCGTTTACGGTTTACGCTACCACCGTGGCCATGAGCGCGCCTCACGAGATAGAGTACCAGATCTATATCGGTCTGGGAGGCGGCGCTCCCGCGGGCCTCAAATGGGCGGGCAGCATGAAGCTCAGGTACGCCCGGGGCTTCTCGGTGGATTATTACGAAGGCGGTTACGCGCTGATAAGAGTCGGGGACAGCGAAAGCTATCTTGTTGTGCCGGAAGGCGGGGAAACGCCGGATGGCCTGCACCCGTCCGTGACTGTGATCAAACAACCCTTGGAAAACATATACCTCGCCGCCACGTCCGCCATGGCGCTGTTCGACGCCGTGGGCGCGCTTGATACCATCCGGCTTTCCGGCACGCAGCAGGACGGATGGTACGTGGATAACGCAGTGAACGCCATGAAAAACGGCGATATCATATTCGCGGGCAAATACTCGAGCCCGGATTTCGAACTGCTTATACGCGAACACTGCCGCCTGGCGGTGGAATCCATGATGATACTCCACACCCCACATGTGAAGGAGCTTATAGAGCTGCTGGGGATACCGGTGTTCATAGACCGTTCCAGCAGCGAGGCGCATCCCCTGGGCAGGCTGGAGTGGATCAAGCTCTACGGTCTGCTTACGGGCCGCGAGGCTGAGGCGGAAAGCGTGTTTGAAACGCAGGCCGCGCTGGTGGAGGCGGCAGACCCGGAGGGCGGAAGCGGCAGAACCGTGGCGTTTTTCTCGATAAAACCCGACGGCACGGTCACCGTGCGCGGAAGCGAGGACTACATAGCGCGCTCCATAGAGCTGGCGGGAGGCAGCTATGTTTTTGAGTCCATAGAAGGGCAGGAGACCAACGCTTCAGTGAGCGTGACCATGGAGACCTTCTATATGACCGCGAAGGACGCGGATTACCTGGTATACAATTCCGCCATAGAGGCGCCGATGGAAAGCGTTGAGGAGCTCATCTCCATGCAGCCGCTGCTTTCGGATTTCAAGGCGGTCAGCGCAGGCAATGTGTTCTGTACTCAGCCGTCTTTGTACCAGTCCACTGACAAAATAGGCACATTTATAGACGATTTGGGAAAGATGCTTTCCGGGGAGAAGGAAGGCATGACGTTCCTGTACAAATTAAGCTGAAGGAATAGAGCGCATGAATAAACTGTATGTGGTTGGCATCGGCCCCGGCAGCGCGGAGGATATGACCGTTCGGGCGGCAAAAGCGCTGGAAAACTCTGACGTTATAGTGGGCTATCAGGTGTACAACGACCTGGTCAGGCCCCTGTTTCCTGACAAGGAGTACCTTCAAACGCCCATGCGCCGGGAAAAAGAGCGCTGCCAAATGGCTATAGACACGGCGCTGGCAGGCAAGACCACGGCGATGATATGTTCCGGCGACGCGGGTGTGTACGGCATGGCGTCCCTGGTGCTGGAATTGAGCGAAGGTGTAGATGGCATCGACGTCGAGATAGTGCCCGGCGTGACCGCGGCGCTGAGCGGCGGAGCGCTTTTGGGGGCGCCGCTGGGCCACGATTTCGCGGTCATTTCGCTTTCTGACGCCCTTACTCCTTGGGAAACTATAGAGCAGAGGCTGCGCCTTTCCGCAAAGGCGGGGCTGTGCCTGGCAATATATAACCCTGCCAGCCACAAGCGCCCGGATTACCTTAAGCGCGCCTGTGAGATACTGCTGGAATACCTGCCGCCTGAGACTGCCTGCGGCCTAGCCGCGAACATAGGGCGGGAGAACGAGTTTTCCAGGACAATGACGCTGGAGGAACTCAGGGATTATCCGGCAGACATGTTCACCACCGTGTTCGTGGGTTCCGCCACTACGCGCATAAGCGGCGAAAAGCTTATCACACCCCGGGGCTACCGGTCAAAAGAGGATAAAGAGGCATGAATAAGCTGCATGTGATAGGCGCGGGTCCGGGCAGCGCGGACATGCTGACGCCTGAGGCTCTAAGCGTTATAAACTCTTCTGACCTGGTGTGGTGCGCCGAAAGGAACGACGCGCTGGTGCCGGAAGCCAAACGGCGCCCTCTTACGCCTTTTGGCGCTGCCATGGACGAAATGAGACAGGCGCTTGACAGGGGCGAAAAGGCAGCCGCGCTGCTGTCCGGAGACACGGGGCTTTACAGCCTGCTGCCGCTGCTCATTAAGCGCTTTGGCAGGGAAAACGTGCATGTGATCTGCGGCATAAGCAGCGTGCAGGCACTGTGCGCGCGTCTGGGTATGAGCTGGCAGGACGCGAAAATAGTGTCCGCCCACGGACGGGTGCTTTCCAAAAACGCGCTGTGCCATTTCTGCCGCGCGAACCCGAAAACGATAGTGCTGCTGGACGGGGAAAACGATCCCAAATGGGTGCGGGACACGCTTCGCGAAGGCGGTTTGGGCGAGCTTGAATTGTATATAGGCGAAAAACTGAGCTACGAAGACGAGTCCGTCGGGCCTTACGAAGACAGAAAGTACGACAGTCTCTCGGTGGCGCTTACAGTGAACGAGCAGCCCCAAAGGGACAGCGCGCCTTTTGGCATAGCTGACGATGAATTCATACGGGGCAAGACGCCCATGACTAAAGCCGAGATACGCGCCCGGGTGCTGTCGCTTTTAAGGCTCTCGCCTGACAGCGTGGTGTGGGACGTGGGCGCGGGCACGGGCAGCGTGTCGGTGGAGTGCGCGTTAAACTGCCCGCTTGGCGAGGTCTGGGCCGTAGAGAGGGACGCGGAAGCGCTGAGCCTGATCGGCCAGAACAGGGATAAATTCCACGCACTCAATATAAGCGTCGTTCCGGGCAGCGCGCCCGAAGCGCTGGAAGGCCTGCCCGCGCCTACCCACGTGTTCCTGGGCGGCACGGGCGGCGAGACCGAAAAGATTTTGAAAAAACTTGAGAGCTTCGGCCGGCGCATCCGCGTCTGCGCTACGGCGGTCACCATGGAGAGCGCGCAGCTGTATATGAAGCTGCTGTCCGGATGCGCTGATTTCTCGGCCGCGCAGATAGCCGTGTCCCGGCTGGAAAAGGTCGGGCGTTACAATATGTTCAAAGCGCAGAACCCCGTATTCGTGTTCGCGGCGACAATGGAGGGCGAAATATGATATACTTTACAGGCGCGGGCCCGGGAGCGGTCGATCTCATCACCGTAAGGGGCATGGAGCTGCTGAAAAAAGCGGATCTAGTTATCTACGCGGGTTCGCTGGTGAACCCGGAGCTGCTTTCTTACTGCCGGGAAGGCTGTGTAAGAATGAACAGCGCATCCATGACGCTGGAGGAAGTCATAAAGGCTATGACTTCGTATCCGAAGGAAAGCGTTATAGTGCGGCTGCACACGGGCGACCCGTCCGTTTACGGCGCGATACGCGAGCAGATGGACGAACTGGACCGCCTGGGGTATGATTATGAGGTGGTGCCCGGGGTAAGCTCCATGAACGCGGCGGCGGCGGTGCTCAAAGCCGAGTATACCCTGCCCGGGGTGAGCCAGACGCTGATAGTGAGCCGCATGGCGGGCAAAACGCCCGTGCCCGAGAAGGAGAATATACGTTCCCTGGCCGCGCACGGCGCGAGCATGGCGCTGTTTTTGAGCGTTAGCATGCTGAAAAAGCTGTGTGAGGAACTGATCGAGGGTGGTTACGCGCCGGATACTCCTGCAGCGGTGGTGTACAAGGCCACCTGGCCGGACGAGGAGACGGTGAGGGGCACCCTTGCGACCCTGCCTGAAAAAGCCGCACATATCGGACGCACCGCTCTGGTGCTGGTGGGCGGCTTTATGGGCAGCGAATATGAACGTTCCAAACTGTACGATCCCGCGTTTTCCCATATGTTCCGGGAGGCAAGCAAATGATACTGCGGGCGATAGCGTTCACCGATAAGGGGCAAAGCTGGTCCGATACGCTGGGTATACCCATAGACAGGGGAGTACCCGTTAAGGAGTGGGCGAAAACGCACTTTGACGAAGCGGACGCGCTGCTGTTTATCGGCGCGGCAGGCATCGCCGTAAGGGCGATAGCGCCGCTGGTAAAGGATAAGACCACCGACCCCGCGGTGGTGGTAATGGATGAGGCGGGGCGGCACGTTATACCCCTTTTGTCCGGCCATATAGGCGGCGCGAACGCTCTGGCTGAGCAGATCGCCGCGCTGACAGGCGCCGAAGCGGTGGTTACGACCGCCACGGACGTGCGGGGCGTACCCGCCATAGACAGCTGGGCGGTCGCCAACGATATGGCGATAGAAAATCCCGGCGCTATAAAAGCGGTATCCTCCCGGGCGCTTGAAGGCAAGATGGTAGGCGTCGCCATAACCGAAAGGGATATAAAGCCGCCGTTTGACGTGACTTTATACCTGCGCCCCCGCACGCTGGCGCTGGGTGCGGGCTGCAGAAAGGGAGTGGACGCGGACGCGTTCGAGAAAAATGCCCTGGAGTTCCTGCGCCAAAACGGCGTGTCGCTTTTGTCTGTGAAGGCACTGGCGAGCATAGACATAAAGAAGGAAGAACCGGCGTTTGCGCGCTTTTGTGATAAATATCGCATGCCGCTTATGACTTACGACGCGCCGACGCTAAAGGACGTGCCCGGGATATTCGCGCATTCGGATTACGTGGAAAAGACCGTAGGCGTGGGCAACGTGTGCGAGCGGGCGGCGGTCAAAGCTTCAGGAGGCGTACTTCTGGTCGGGAAAACTGTTTTCGAAGGCATGACCTTCGCGCTGGCGGGGGATGAAGACATATGACGCTCAGGGAAGGCTTTACCACGGGCTCCTGCGCGGCTGCCTGCGCGCTGGCGTCCTGCCTGTGGCAGAGGGACGGCGAATGCCCGGATAAAGTCGAGATATCTGTGCCTGAAGGCCGCGTGTACGTGCCTTCTGTCCACGCTCTGTCGCCGTACAGGTGCGCTGTATATAAGGACTCGGGGGACGACCCGGACATCACCAACGGCTCCGAAGTATGGGCGGAAGTGCTGATAGGACCCGAAAACGGGGACATAAGTTTTGCCGCGGGGGAAGGCGTGGGTACGATCACGCTGCCGGGGTTAAAGCTGCCCGTGGGCGAGGCCGCGATAAACCCCGTGCCCAGGCAGATGATAGCCGCGGCGGTAAGGAGCGTGTTCCCGCACAGCGCGGCTAAGGTCACCGTGGGAATAACCGGAGGCCGGGAGATCGCCCAAAGGACGTTCAACCCCCGCCTGGGCATAGAGGGCGGGCTGTCGATACTCGGCACCACAGGCATCGTGCGCCCCATGAGCGAAGAAGCGCTCACCGACACCATACGCCTTGAAATGAACATGCGCCGGGAAAACGGCGCTCAAACGCTGGGGCTGGTGTTCGGCAGCCAGGGAGAGACGGCGCTGTACAAGCTTATGCCCGGCTTGAGCTGTGTGCAGATAAGCAATTTCGTGGGTTTTGCCCTGGATACGGCTGCCGAGCTGGGGTTTGAGAGAGTCGTACTCTCGGGGCAGCCCGGCAAGCTGGTGAAGGTGGCGGGGGGCTCGATGCAGACCCACAGCAAATACGGCGACGGGCGGCGCGAGACGCTGGCGGCGCACCTGGGGCTCATGGGCGCGCCGAAGGAGCTTCTGGAAGATGTAATGGCAAGTGTCACGCTTGACGGTGTTATACCGCTCATACGCGAGGCGGGGTACGAGGAAGTGTGGAGCAGACTGTGTAAGGCTGCGTCTATGTACTGCGAAGCGCGCGTAAAGGGCGCGCTCAGGATAGGCACGATCATGCTGGACGGACAGGGCAACAGGCTCGGAGCATTCGGAGAGTGAGCAAACGTGAACAAACTGCACGTATACACGGGAAACGGCAAGGGCAAGACCACGGCGGCCATGGGCCTCGCACTGCGCTCGGCCGGGCACGGCAATAAAGTGCTGGTGGCCCAGTTTATGAAAAGGGGCAATTCGGGGGAGCTTAAAGCGTTCGGCAGGTTCGATAACGTGCGCGTGATGGCTGCGAACCCAATAAAAGGCTTTACGTCGCGCCTGAGCCCGGAGGACAGATCGTCCGCCCGCGCCGATCAGACGGCGTTCGCGGAAGAGGCCGCTTCGCAGATCGACCTTTGGCAGCCGGAAACGGTAATACTGGACGAGCTTGGCATCGCCCTGGCGCTGGACATGGTGGATGAGGAAGGCGCGAGAAAACTCATAGACAAGGCGCTTTCGTCCGGCGAGACCGTGGTCACGGGGCACGCAGTCCCGATGTGGCTGACGGAAAAAGCCGATTATCTAAGCCGTATAACGGCTGAGAAACACCCTTATGCGACTGAAAAACTGCCTGCCAGGAAAGGGGTCGAATGGTAATATGCTGCCCATGGAAATAGAAGACAGGAGCATGGAGATTATAGAATCCGAGCTTCAGGTGGAACTTGACGGGGACATCAAGCCCATAGTCAAGCGGGTCATCCACGCCACGGCGGACTTTTCCTTTGCCGAAAACATGCGCTTTACCCCGGGGATAGTGGGATATATCCATGATATGCTGAGAAGCGGCGCGACGATAGTCACCGACACGAATATGGCGCTGGCGGGCATAAACAAAAGCGCACTTGGCAGGCTGGGTGCGAAAGCGATGTGCTTCGTGGCGGACGAGGACGTGGCGAAAGAGGCGAAGGCAAGGGGCGTGACCCGTTCCTTCGTGAGCATGGAAAAAGCGCTTGGGATCGAAGGAACAAAGCTTCTGGTGTGCGGAAACGCCCCAACGTTCCTGCTGTCTCTGCTGGAAATAGCTGAGAATACCGGCATGCCCGCGGACACGGCGGTGATTGGAGTGCCGGTGGGCTTCGTTAACGTGGTGGAAGCCAAGGAAAAGCTGTGGGAAAGCGGAATGCCCTGCATCGCCGCCATGGGCCGCAGGGGCGGAAGCAATGTGGCGGCGGCGATAGTGAACGCGCTCATGTACGGCATCGAGGGGGTGCGCTCTTGAGGCTGCTCATAGCGGGCACCGGCAGCGGCTGCGGCAAGACTACG
>JAEEGL011653038.1_pt1 | contig 12656 bp, 13 predicted proteins | sample 9134231 | NCBI WGS metagenome assembly JAEEGL01 (sample SAMN16246548, study PRJNA631951) | gut metagenome | biome: gut microbiome; feature: rumen; material: fiber-attached | host: Bos | place: Iran: Karaj | collected 2018-10
AACTCAGATAATTATTCCTCTATGATCGGATTAACAGATCATGGAGGAATTTTTATGTGGAGAAAAACTGTAGCTTTGATAAGCGTGATCATATCGGTTCTTGGTTGCAATCTTGTTTCGCATGCCGGGACAGGCACAAGCGGTATTGAATCTTATGTGTATGATTTCCGGGGAAAGACGGGATGCGAGAATGTAAGCGTCTGCGTTGTGGATGACGGGATTGTCTCTTTCTACGGTGATCCGGACGGACTTTATCAGATCGGTTCCATGACAAAGGCGTTTACCGGACTGGCAGTTCAAAAGCTTATAAGTGAAGGAAAGCTAGGCGAGGAAGACAAAGTTTCGGATCTTATCCCCGGCTTTGTCGCGACCTTCGGATCGGAGTCTGCTGACATCACTGTTCTTCAACTTCTTGAGCAGACAAGCGGATATACGAATAGTGAAACAGATTATCCGAGTGCGGAGGAGTGGATGACCCTTTACGAGTGGGCGATGAGCATATCCGGTAAGGAACTTACTACATTGCCCGGTTCGGAATATGCATACTCCAATGTAAACTACAACCTTCTTGGTCTTATCATCGAGCAGGTTACGGGAAGATCTTATGCCGAATACATGGAAGAGGAGATCCTTATTCCCCTCGGACTTACGAATACATATGTCGGAAGGCCCGATACGGAAGCTGATATTGTAAACGGTTCAAGACCGGGATACAGAAATGCATTCGAATACGAGATACCTGTTGTAAGTGCCAGGATCCCTGCGGGTTATTTTTTTTCGAATGCAAAGGACTGTTCAAAGTGGATCACCATATGGAACGGAACTGCGGAGGTTCCCGCAGAATACAGTGATCTGATTAATTCCGTAAAAAATCACTTAGTAGAAACGGGAGATTATTATTCCGGATGGGAGCTTTTTGGCGGCGGTGTGATCGGTCACTCGGGCGGAACTCCCAATTATTCTTCAAGGATTGTCTTTAATGATACTGAGGAAATAGGTGTATGCGTTCTTACCAACATGAATGTCGCAGCTTCCACGGACGGATTGTGCAACGGGATTTATGAGAGTCTTACGGGCGGAAAAGTAAAAGATATTCCCACGGATGTATGGACTGTTTTTGATATTATCTTTACAATTGTATCTGTAGCGGGAATTTTTAAGATCGTTTGCATACCTCTCATGAAAAAGCGTCTCCCTGTTATCATCTCGGGAGTCTTTGTAATGATCCTGATCGCATCGGTATGCATAGTGATGCCGCTCGTATTCGGTGCCGGACTTGCAAGTATTCTTTTTATCTGGGCACCATACAGTTTAGCCGGTTCTTTGGCAGTGCTTGTGATCCATGAAATCGTTGCAGTCATTAAACTGCGGAAACTGAGATTAAATGAGAATAGAGAAAAGACAGGTTGATGGACAGCCATTAACGGTTATAGTTGAATATCCCGAGTGGAATAATTCGGTGGAGTCCCTTATCGGAAAAATCGAAAAGATGGATCTTTCTTTTGTCGGAAAGAGTGAGGACAGATCGGTTAGTATCGGTATTTCGGATATCTATTACATCGAAAATGTCGAAAGGAAGCTCTTCCTGTATACGAAAGATGAGGTGTTCCGGCTGGATGGCACCATGCCCGACATTGAAAGCAGGATCTTTGATACGGGACTTGTCAGGATATCCAGAACCTGCATCATGAACACCGATAAACTCAAAGAAATAAAGCAGATCCGAAACAGCCATCTTGAAGCGGTTTTGGATAATGACGAAAAGCTGATCGTATCGAGAAAGTATCTTCCGGACATTAAGAAGGTATTCCGAAAAGAGGGAGTATGAAGAGAATATTCAGAGATACCTGCATATTGTTTGCGCTCGCCGTCTTAAGCGTGTTTGCAATGTCGATCATCTGGGTGGGCATGACGGATGAGATAAAGCTGGTCCTTCAGCTTTTTATCCTGTCTTTCGTGATCGCATTTGCCAATTACTTCCTGGATGAATACACATCACTTCCGCTGATAGGAAGCTATCTGGTCAAATACATCGTCGCAACCGCAGTCGTGATGCTGTTCGGATTTATAGTAGGATGGTTCTACAGATCGAATTTCTGGATGGCGTTTATATATGTCGGGATCGTGCTTGTGCTTGCGTATTTCATAGATGCATTTAAGACCAGACGTGACATCGACTATATTAATTCCAGAATCAAGAGCAAGCAAAAATAGAAGAGCGGATTAAAAGCTTCGGAGATTGTCCGAAGCTTTTTTTTATGAAATGGTGTATTCCGGGCAAACTTGACGGTGTCAAGATAGCTGATATAATTAAACTTGACACTGTCAAGATTGAGGAAGCCAATGTGAAAAGAGTAATTAAAATGTTGAAAATAATACTGATCTGTCTTATGACCTTTACCGTGCTTGTAATTGCCGTATGGGCGATCGTCAGCTCGGGAAAGATACGCACCTACTCCGAACCGAATTCATTGTCGGAGAAATTTGTCATGGATATAAACGGTGCTCCCAACGGATTTTTCATAAACAGCAGAGATATCAGCAATCCCGTTTTACTGTTTGTATCCAGCGGTCCGGGTACGGACGATTATGTTTTTACTGACAAGTACAAGGATATGCAACTTGAAAATGACTTCACCGTGGTCTATTGGGACTACCGCGGAATGGGCATTGCTTACGATAAAAACATAGATGTCGAGCAGATCACTCTTGAAAATATCCTTGCGGATACGCAGGCCGTAACCGAGTATCTGAAAGAGAGGTTCGGTGTAGAGAAGATCTTTATCATGGGATTTTCGGGCGGAACCCACATTGCACTCCGGGCTGCCGCTGAACACCCCGAGGATTACTATGCCCTGATAAACATGGCTCAGACGGTTACGGATTCATGTGAGAACGATACGCTTATGTATTCTTTTATGAAGGATGTGTTTGAAAGCCGTGGGGACACCGCGTCACTTAAAAAGCTTGAGGATGCCGTAGAGCATGTGGAAAACGACATGGTGGTCTGTAAGAATTGGTACGACTATGTTTACTTACTGCATGATGCGGGCGGCGGTACGATCATGAATAAGACGGAATTTGAGGGCATAACCCTTCCGATACTTATGTGCAGGTGCTATACGATCTCCGAAAAGTTCGGATATGTAAAGGGTATGAAGATGTATCGCAATACACCCTTTTCAAAGGAACTGGACGGATTTGATTATAGATTGACCATACCGAGTCTTGAGATTCCGGTTTATTTTATCAGCGGGGAAACGGACTATAACTGTCCGTGGGAGCTGGTAGAGGAGTATTCGGAGATCATTGAGGCACCCGACAAAGGCTTTTTCCTGATCCCGGATTCCGCACACAGTCCGCTGTGGGAAAATCCTTCCGTAACTTGTGAAGCACTCAGGCAGATTAAGGAGAGGACATTAAATGGCTGATAATTATCATCATGGAAATTTAAGGCAGGCTCTTATAGATACCGGCATCAGGATCATCAACGAAAAAGGTGAGGATAATCTGTCGCTTCGGGGAGTTGCGGCCGAATGCGGTGTATCCAGATCGGCTCCGTATGCGCATTTTAAGGACAAAGAAGAACTTATTGATGTGATCAAAAACAGCGTAAACGAAAGATTCACCGAGGAACTGAAAAGTGCCTGTGAAGGAACGGGAAGTGCGGATGAAGCAATGATCGCGATGGGCAGGGCATATATCGGCTTTTTCAGGCGAAATCCCGATTATTATACCTTTCTGTTCGGAAGGCAGAACATCGTAGCCCACTTGGCAATGGATAAGGTTCACGAGGAGGATTACCCTCCTTTCCTTCTTTTCCGTGAAATGTATAAGAAGCATCTGAAAGAAAACAATCTGAAGAAATCATACAAGGAACAGGAGCTGGGGCTGCTTAAAACCTGGGCTATAGTACATGGCATGGCATCGATCGCATGCATGACGGGCGTTGAAACGAATATAGACTGGGACGATCCCGATAACGGAGTGGTGACCTGAGCACATTTTTCACCGTCTATATGGTAGAATGAGATAGTATGTTTGGGACCATAGGGGACGGTTCTGGTGGTCCATGGTTCTAGGACCACCAGAACCGTCCCCTATGGTCCCATGAAAGGAATAATATATGGTTATCCTGATCACCGGAGCATCTCATACAGGCAAGACTTTTCTGTCACAGAAGATGTTGGAGAAATATAAATATCCTTACCTTTCGATCGATCATCTGAAGATGGGACTCATCAGAAGCGGTAATACGGACCTGACTCCGATGGATGATGATAAACTCACGGGATATCTGTGGCCCATCGTGCGCGAGATGGTAAAGACCGCAATCGAAAATAAACAGAACCTGATCGTTGAGGGATGCTATATTCCCTTTGACTGGCGAAAAGATTTCGAGGATGAGTATCTGAAGGACATCAAATTCATCTGCCTTGCCATGACGGATGCATATATAGAGAAACATTTTGACGACATAGTTGCCCGTGAATCCGAGATTGAAAAGAGGATCACGGATCCCGATTACACGGTACAAAGCGTTAAGGAAGATAACAGCGAATTTATCAAAGGCTTTACCGAAAGCGGGGAGAAGATCACGCTGATTGATTCCGATTACCTTAAGACTATAGAATCTTTGATTTGAGGATTGATATGAAAAGAAGATCTGTTGGAACCAAATATTCAATGTGTGTACAGCCGTCTTTTATCATCGGAACATACAATGCTGACGGCTCTTATAATTTTGCACCGATCACGTGGGTAAGTGCGACATGTGAAAGCTCCGACGAATACCTGCTTGTCATCAGTATGTTCGGATCCAAGATGACAAAACAGAACGTCATCAGAAACGGGAAGTTCAGTGCGAACCTGGTAAATACCTCCATGCTCCCGCTTATGGATTATTTCGGATCAAAGCATGCGAAGGACGGCAATAAAGATGAAGTGAAATACGGCGTGGGATTTGGGGAAGTTCTGGAAGTTCCTACTTTGGATGACAGCCCCTGGGTATATGAGTGCGAAGTTGCAAAGTCCGTAGAGACCGGAGACTCCACCACGTTCTTTTGTCACATCAGAAATGTCCAGATCGATGAAAACATAACCTGTGAAAATACATTTGATGTCGATCTCTCGATGTTTGATCCCGTCATTTATTCCGGAAGATATCACAGTTTGGGCAAGATGCTGGGAAAGATCGGGGATTTCAAGAGTAAAGCTTTCGAAACGACAGAGAGCAAAGCGGAGATCCTTGCAAAGTTTCACAGAAGCAGGATGATCATGTATGTACTTCTGTTCATCGGACTGTTCCTGACTTTAATGGGATGTGCATGGTTAATGTCAACGGAAAGCCCTGTGCTTTTGATAATCGGACTAGCCGTGACGATCGTATCACCTCTTTACGGCATGTTCAGCAATGCGATGTTCTGCCCTTTCTGCAATGAGCTCATCGGAAGACACGGTTTTGGTGCACATTGCGAGTATTGCGGAGAAAAGATTTTTTAAAAGGAGTTTTTATGGCAGGCTCTATCTCAAACTACAGAAACATGGTTGAACAGCCCTGGGGAAAGATGTTTTACGAGCAGATCTTTCATCAGCTGAATCTGCCGGAAGATAAGAGATTAAAGGTTATGGATTTCGGTGCGGGCTTTTGTATCACCTCGGAGCATTATGCAAAGCATCACGATGTGACTGCGGTTGAACCGAATGAAGAGATGTACAGTGTCAGATTCGAAGGCAATTATGATCTGATCACAAATGGAATCGAGTATCTGTCAGAGATAGAAGATAATACATATGACTTAGTAATCTGTCATAACGTATTGGAATATGTCGATGACAAAGCCGCAATACTTAAAGAGCTCGGAAGGGTTTTGAAGTCCGGCGGAAAGTTATCTGTTATCAAGCACAATGTATACGGAAGAGCACTTGCCATGGCGGTTTTCAGCGATGATCCCAAAGCTTCACTCGATCTGTTAAACGGTGAAACCGAGGACAGCATGTTCGGAAACAGGGACGTATATCCCAACGAGTATCTTACGGATTTCTATGAAGGTGTGATGAAGCTTGATGAAGTCTACGGAATAAGAGCCTTCTTCGGACTTTCCAAAAACAACGAGATCAAATACACGGATGATTGGTACAAGAACATGCTCGAACTTGAGAATAAGGCCGGTTCGATGGATGAGTACAAGAGGATAGCATTCTTTAATCATCTGATTCTTACCAAAAACTGATTGCTTTAATAAAGGACGTAAACGTGAAGATATACATCGATTTTGATGACTGCCTGTGTGAAACGGCAAGACATTTCTCCGGACTTGCCAAGGAGATGTTCGGGACAAATGTTCCGTATGAGAATATAAATTTCTTCAATCTTCAGCAGTCATTTTCCCTTACGGAGGAGCAGTATTCGGACATGATGACAGAAGCTCACAAACCGGAAATACTGCTCACATATGCGGAGACTCCCGGTGCGGTAAAGACCGTAAATTCGTGGATCGATGAAGGACATGATGTGTCGATCATCACCGGCAGGCCATATAGTGCATATGAGCCTTCGAGAGAGTGGCTTGACCGTCACGGACTTGAAAGGGTAAAGCTTTATTGCCTCAATAAGTACGGACGGGATTCTTTTATCAAGGACAGTGAATTCAGCCTTGAGATAGAAGATTATTACAAGATGCATTTTGATATGGCTGTAGAGGATTCCCCTCACGCCTTTAAGTTCTTCGACCATCTTCCCGAACTGAAGATAATGGTCTACGATCGACCCTGGAATCACAACATAGAGCTTCCCGGAGCAAATTACCAAAGGTGTTTTGACTGGGAGTCCATCGGAAATCTTGCGGAGAAACTGCAGGCAAACTTAAAGCTTTGAACCGAAAGGAATATGAAATGATTAAAGCAGTGATCTTTGATATGTTTGAAACCCTTGTTTCTTTATTCGAAGGGAGAACATATTTCGGCGAACACATAGCTGCGGATGTCGGCATAGATCCTGCTGCTTTCAGAAAAGAATGGCATTCCATCGAAGAGGCAAGAAGCATCGGAACATATACCATTGAAGAAGGTCTTGAAGTCGTGTTTAAAAGGCTCGGCATCTACTCGGAAGATAAAGTAGAACTTGCTGCATCTAAAAGGTGCGACAGCCTTACCGATACCTTTAACGGCATTCCCGATGCAACATTTGAAATGCTCAATGAGTTAAAGAAAAGAAATCTCAGGATCGGACTTATCACAAATACATTTTCCGATGAGCGCGATTTTATCAGGGCGAGCAAGCTCTTTCCGTATTTTGATGTAGCACTTATTTCCTATGAGCAGGGAGTATGTAAACCGGATCAGGAGATGTTCAGGCGTATGACCGAGCAGCTTGGCCTTAAGCCTGAAGAGTGTCTGTATGTCGGGGACGGAGGATCAAGAGAACTCTATGCGGCAAGAGATGCGGGAATGCATCCGGTACAGTGCACATGGTTCCGCGAGAAAGCTTACGAACCTCACATTCCCTGTGCTGTACTTGATGAGTTCGACCGTGCGGATAAACAGCTCGATATTTTAAAATACTTATAGTTTGAACCGCATATCTGAATGAGGGGAGAAGATTATGAACGAAAAGGGTAAAAACAGATCGTGGATAATCATTGTCATTGTTTTGTTATCGCTTGCAATCGTCTCTTTAAGTGTTTACTTTGCATGGACGAAGATACGTGAAAGCCGGGAAGCAAATGCGGTCTCCGAAAGAGAAGATGATGACGATGACGGCGGCGCATTCGGGCTTTTTGACAGAGAAGAGGAGATCGAACTCGATGTCGTGATCGAAGAAGCTGCCACATATAATGATATGAAGCATCATGAGTATTATGAAATCGAGATCAGTGATGCCCTTGAAAAAGATCTTGATGAACTGATCGCTGTTTTTGAAACCGAAGACCCCAATCAGGTATTCAGACAGCTCAGATGTAATCCTGAAGAACAGGATCTTCTCAACGATATCTTCGAAGAATTATCCGAGGTCATGACACAGAAAAAGGGCTTTAACTTCGTATATGACGGATACAAGATGGCGTTCAGATTCCCGCCCAAAACCGAGAAGTTCAGCTGGTATGTCTATGTTGCCATTATCCCGGAAAGCGGTCGCGGCTATTTCTATGAATCGATCTTCGATTATAAATATGAAAATTACAGAGTCGGAGTTGCTTTCTGCGATTGCAACGATTACATGTTCAACGGAGAGTATTCCGAAAAGCGTTTTGAGGAAGCTCTGGATCGTTCCTTTAACTATACGGAGACTTTTACCGGAAGCGTAGTCGACGGATTTGCTCATGACAACACGGTATGCCTCGATGAGGGCGGAGCAGTGACAACGTTTGTCTTTGAGTATGGTGATTGTCTGAAGTATGGGATTCAGTTTCGTGAGGATGAAGAACCTACCTGGACAGAAGATTCCCTGCCCACCCTGTATTCTTTTGGCAGGACCATAACGATTTCGGACGGCAAGTACGGACACAGGGATATATTGTTCTATTAAATTATAACGAGCCTTATAAAACTAAAACGTTTACTTTACAAATTGTTCATCGGGTTTATAAAAAAATAAGGATAGGATTATTCCTATCCTTGTTTTTTTATGTAATGATAAGCGTTATAATAGCAATTGGAAAATGTTTTCCTATAATGATTTTTTCCGGTAACAGGTATGACAAAGGGTTTGGTCTATACAAATGAAAAATGCGTAGGCTGTAACAAGTGCATTGCCGTCTGCAGTGCAATGGGTGCCTGCATTTCTGCCAGTTCCGAAAAAACCGGCAATTCCAGAATAAACGTCGATCCCTCAAGATGTGTGGGATGCGGCGCTTGTTTTGATGTCTGTGAACACGGTGCCAGAGAATTCTGTGATGATACCGATGCATTCTTTGAAGACCTTGCAGCAGGTAAGGAAATCTCCGTTCTTGTCGCACCTTCATTTCGCGCAAATTATCCCGATGAATATGAGAAAGTACTCGGCGGCCTTAAAGCTCTCGGCGTAAGGCATATCATTAACGTTGCTTTCGGTGCCGACATCTCAACCTGGGGTTATATCAAATACATTCAGGAAAACGGCTTTACGGGCGGCATCTCACAGCCCTGTCCCGCAGTCGTCACCTATATTGAAAAGTACCTTCCCGAACTTCTTCCGAAGCTTTTCCCCGTTCAGAGCCCTCTTATGTGTGCGGCTATTTATGCGAGAAAAGAAATGGGGATCACGGATCGTTTTGCTTTCATAAGTCCCTGTATCGCAAAGAAGCTTGAGATCGACGATCCGGAAAATTCGGGACTTGTTGATTATAATGTCACATTCAGTCATCTGATGAAGATTGTCCGCGAGCGTTCTGTTTACGGAGAGCCCGCAAATGATGAGATCGAATATGGTCTCGGTTCCATCTATCCCATGCCCGGCGGTCTTAAAGATCATGTGAAGTGGTTCCTCGGAGACAGTGCTTTTATCCGCCAGATCGAAGGCGAAAAGCAGATGTATGAATATCTCAGGAAGCAGTCCGCTCATCTTGCCGGTACGGATAATCCTTTCCTGTTTATCGATGCTCTTAACTGTAAGGACGGATGCTTGTGCGGTACCGGAACGGAGCCCGAGCTTTCATCCACTGACAAGGCACTCTTCAACCTTCTGAAGATCCGTGAAGATCTGAAAAAAGAAAACGGTGAGTCGCCTTTGTCGAAGTCACTGACTCCCGAGCAGCGTCTTGAGAAGCTTAACGAGCAGTTTGCGAATCTTAATCTGTCCGATTACATGCGCGGCTATACCGATCTTTCTTCCAAGTGTGCCATCAAGATCCCGAACGAGGAAGAGCTCGATAATATCTTCCTTACAATGGATAAGGCTACTCCGGAATCCCGTCAGATCAATTGCGGATCCTGCGGATACAATACCTGTAAGGAAATGGCGACTGCGATCTTCAACGGATTCAACCGCCGTGATAACTGCGTACACTATCTGAAGAATGCGATCGAAACCGAGCACAAGAGTCTTATCTACAATGCTCAGCACGATGAACTCCTTGGCATCTACAACAGATCTTATGCCATGGATCTTCTCATAATAAATTCGGATTATTGGAAGAATGCTTCCTTTGTAATGGCCGACATTGACGGCTTCAAGGGAATCAATTCGACATACGGTCATGAACTTGCAGACCAGATACTTATGAATGCGGCCGTAGGACTCCTGCAGCTTGCCAAGGATAGAGGCTGGCTTCTTGCAAGATACGGCGGTGATGAATATCTGATCTGTTTGCCCGAACCCATGACGGAAGATCATCCTTTCCTGGATCTGATCCGCGGTGTATTTGAACAGCCCTTCCGTTTGGGAAGCATAGAACTTCAGCTTTCCGCATGCCTCGGTGTATCCAATTCCGACGGGCATCTCAGCACGGAAGAAAATATAAACCATGCCGAAGAAGCGATGCGAGAAGCCAAGAAGCTCGGCTATGACCGTACTGTTTTCTACAGTGAGATCCTTCAGGAAAAAGCGAGAGAAGAAAAGCTTATCCGAGAGAGGATCGTCGATGCATTTGAAAATGACGGATTCTATCTGGTTTATCAACCCAAGGTTGATGCACAGACCGTTAAACTCTGCGGATACGAGGCTCTCATCAGAATGAAGGAGCCCGGATTCGGTCCCGCCAAGTTTATCCCTATCGCAGAAAAGCACGGATGGATCTGGCGTATAGGCCGTATGACAACGGAACTTGTTATCCGCCAGCTTGCGGAGTGGAGAGATGCGGGATATGAACTTCACCCCGTCTCGGTCAATTTCTCCAGTAATCAGTTGAGTGATACGGGATATGTCGACTTCCTGGAAGATCTGCTTAAGAAGTATGACATTCCTTCGAAATATGTTGAGGTCGAGATCACAGAGGGAATCTTCCTGGACCGTTCGTCACAGGTTGAAGCGTTGTTCAAGAGATTTAAAGAGCTGGGCATCAGGCTTCTCATGGATGATTTCGGAACAGGTTATTCGTCACTCGGATATCTGACATACATTCCCGTAGATACGATCAAGCTTGATAAGTCCCTGGTGGACAATTACCTGATTGACGGAAAAGACGCATTCATTAATGACGTTATCAGACTTGTCCATCATCTGGACAAAGAGATGACGATAGAGGGTGTTGAAGAAAAATGGCAGTATACGCGCCTCAGGGAATTCGGTGCGGATACCATTCAGGGGTTCTATTTCAGTAAGCCTTTGCTTGCGGATGAAGCGATAAACTTCACTCCCGGTGAAAGCTGATACGGAGGTACGTATGAACGAAAACATCGTAAAAAGAAACCGTCTGCTTTCCGAGAAGGTTATCAAGGGCCTTGAATCCCGGAACATGAAGGGATACTACGCAGAGAGCAAGGAAGAAGCTTTGAAGATCGCACTCGATCTGATCCCCGCAAAATCATCGGTCACCATGGGCGGCGCGATGAGTGCTCATGAGATCGGACTAGTTGAGGCTCTTAAAGAAGGCGACTACGATTTCATCGACAGGGATAAGGCAGAGGATAAGAGAGCTGCGATGCTTGCTGCTTACGATGCTGATTTCTTCCTGACCTCAGCGAATGCAATGACAGAGGACGGAGTTATGGTCAATATCGACGGTAATTCCAACAGAGTTTCCGCGATCGCTCAGGGTCCCAAACATGTACTTGTGATTGTCGGAATGAACAAGATCTGTCCCGATGTGGATGCTGCCATGAAGAGAGCGAGAAATGTCGCCGCTCCCATAAATGCACAGCGTTTCGGGCTTAACACTCCCTGTGCAAAAACGGGTTCCTGCATGAACTGCAAATCTCCCGATACCATCTGCTGCCAGTTCCTGATCACCAGATATTCAAGACATGAGGGCAGGATTCATGTTATCCTTGTAAATGATTCTTTGGGATTCTGAGGAGAATTGTTTACGATGGAAGAGATAAGAGATTATGTACATACGGTCCAGTATTATGAGACCGACAGGATGGGAATAACCCACCATTCGAACTACATCAGATGGATGGAGGAAGCAAGGGTTGATTTCCTCTCACAGATAGGATGGGATTACGCAAGACTTGAAGAATCCGGCATTATTTCACCGGTTCTTAATGTAACCTGCGACTTCAAACGCACTACCACCTTTTCGGATAAGATCACGATAAGGCCTACGGTTGCGGAGTTTAACGGGGTTAAGCTCAAGTTCTCATATGAGATGAAGAATGAAGAAGGAACCGTGGTCTTCACTGCAACATCCATGCATGCTTTTTTGAATAAAGAAGGCAGACCGGTGAGGATGAAACAGGACTATCCGGAACTGTATGAAACGATACTAAATTTGGTTAAATAAGATAGTGAAACAAGGGGACGGTTCCGGTGGTCCTTGAACCTTGGACCACCGGAACCGTCCCCTTGTTTCACGTTTTTTTGGTTTACATAACCCCTCGGAAACGCCCTTTTTTGTTGACTTAAAACCCCCTACAATTTATTATTGATTTATGCGAGTCTTTTCGTAAACCCATACATTTTTAAGGAGGTTTTTCGTTATGGCATTGGTAACAACGAAAGAGATGTTCAAGAAAGCTTATGACGGCGGATACGCAGTCGGTGCTTTCAACGTCAACAACATGGAGATCGTACAGGG
>JAEEGL011988081.1_pt1 | contig 12656 bp, 7 predicted proteins | sample 9134231 | NCBI WGS metagenome assembly JAEEGL01 (sample SAMN16246548, study PRJNA631951) | gut metagenome | biome: gut microbiome; feature: rumen; material: fiber-attached | host: Bos | place: Iran: Karaj | collected 2018-10
CTGGTTTCTGGTTTCTGGTTTCTGGTTTCTGGTTTCTGGTTTCTGGTAAAGAAGCATCAAAATTATCGTGTTGTGTGTCAACAATGTTTAAACGTAGTCGCAGGTGCGACTGGGACGCATCATCTTAAGACGTAAGATCCAAAGGTTATAATACGATGCTTCAGACTATAACCTTCGATAATTCATCATTGCACGATATCTGGTAAGTCGCACCTGCGACTACATATCCTTCGAAAATTCATCATTACTCTTTGCCTATCATCAGATTACTAGCTTCAATATATACAAACTGAAGATATATTTTTTAATTCATCTCTTCTGGTAGATTAACTTTTAACATATTTTGCAAAAGTTCTGTCAACGCGCTAATCCTATTAGCATTTCTAGTTCGCCTATCACTAGCTTTGCTTTCATTAATACACTTCATACACGCGGCTGTTATTTCTGGATCCCTTTCCAAAGAATCAATTCCCAAAGATTCAAGAAAGACGAAAACTTTTCTAGCAAAACTTACTCGTACACTTACATCAGTAAGGAAACCAATAATCTTATCTTTGCAAAATTTCACGGCATCACTTAGATCAATATCATCTTCAGCATCATCTATCACCTTTTTTATCCTTGCACCATTAACCCTTATTTCTTCTTCGGTTTTTCTCATAGATGAACCAATATAATCTATGATTAAAGATGAATAATAACCTTTCTTGGTTATCTGAATTTTATACTTCTCATTAAAGGCGTACAATCTTTCCCTGAAATGTCCATCACCTTTACTTTTATCAAACAAATCACCAAGTAATTCAACAATCTTTCTACTTCTTAGGAATTCATTCATTGATATGTTATGTCTATCAGCAAAAGCTATAACACCATCAATTCTTGATATCCCATTATGACGTGTAATATATCCATCATCACCGATTTCAACATCATTGAGGCATGCAACAATCACATCTTCCAAAGCGGTTTTAAGCCGATGATTCGATATAATAGCAAACTTCTCCATTATCTTTTCAGCAAACAAAAACTCTTCAGCATGAACCGAGTCTACTATTGTTTGCTCAAGCAGCTTGAAATTCTCTGGGGTTAAAATAGCTAGAAATGGTATGTTTCTAAATGTATGCGCATAATGGATTAAGTCCGTTAATAGAATTTCCACCTTTCTATAACTTAAACCACTTTCACAAATTTCCTTCAGCCTTATGTTAATCGTTTCGTCTAGAATATTGTCGTCGACAAGCCCTAGACGTATCAAATTTTCAGTTGCAGTTATATTTCTTATTAAAGATATTTTTACGCCCTGAGAATCTTTTGGCCCATCTATTTTTACATATCTAAACCCATACAAGAGAGTTTCTAAATAAAAATCAGATAATTCCTTTTTTTCAATTTCATCAAGTAGCCCTCTATCAGACATAAATCTAACCAATTTTATTATCCCAGTTTGTGGGAAAAGTCTTATTGCACTGGGACGATATGACAAAAACTTATTACCAGCAAACATACACGATTTAGCTAGATCATGTTTATCAATTTCTACCCCACTTTGAGCTATAAAGTCCATTATAGTTCCCTGTTTTACATTGGAAACTCCACATCCATCAATTAGAAACAAAGATACACTTCCCCAAACACTGTTTATAAATATAGAATCTTCTAGGATTGTCTGTTTCATTGAGAATGAATCATCATAATTTTTAATAAAAGCATCTACTTCATCAAGATACAGAGCAGCACTAGCGAATTTTTTGTCACTTAATAAATCCATAACGCATCCTCTGCAGGCAAGCTCAGCCTTATCATTAATCAAGCGTCTATTATTTGGTGTCAGCTCATATATTTTTTTAGCCTCTTGTAAATCACCATTTCTTAAACTACAAAGTAAAAGTGCATCTTCTTCATTTGGAGTAAATTCCACCATGAATGCTCTTCTAAACAGGATGTATTCGCTACATCCTTCCATTCTTCCTTTCTTAAAATTATCTTCATACTCTTCAATTATACTCTTTACTCTTCGAAATTCGAAAATACGATGAGTATCAACACCAATTTCATGAAGAGAACTTATATATTCAGTTGCCTTTTCAATATTATTTTTCTGCAGATAATCAAGTAATCGGGAACTAGTGATGTCTATAACAATTTGAGATTTTTTTGTTTCTTCCAAAGTTAACTTTAGATGGGCAGAGAGCCATTCTAATTCTTCATTAAGGTCAGATGCTGATGTCTTAAACGATTTTTTTAGTCTTCCTGTCACATACCTTAGACTAGCCACACTAGGCCCAGTTATTCCTGAAAGTCCTTTATCAAAAGAAGTTGAAGTTTCGGGTTCTGTCACGGTTTTCCTCCGTTATTAAAAATAATAATCACAACAAGGTACTGATTATAGATTTTATCAGCTCCTAATCAAACTTTCTCCACTAACCCAATTATCCAGTGAAATAGTACAATTAATACAATACAGTGACGAAATTTGGCGGATTTTGAATTCAAAATAAAATAAAAAAGCCAAAATCCGCCAAATTTCACCGGATCTGCAGAGGGGGGAGCGAACGTTTACGATTTTGAAGAGGAAATGAAGTAAAAATCATAATTGGCCAAATTTTGCCAGCTTTGACAAGAAGCAACAAACACATCTCTTTGCCTCTTTTATTCTCTCCTAACACTGTTATTTTCTTACAAATTCTGTAAAATAACACCTGAATCAGATCTAGAGGTAGCAATGATTTTTAGTTCGTTTGTATTTCTGTTTGTTTTTTTACCGCTCTGTTTAGCGGCCTACTACGCCGTACCTAGGAAATTAAAGAATTTTATCCTGCTTTGCTTCAGCCTTTGCTTTTATGCTTGGGGCACTTGGCTCTTTATTCCTATTTTCCTTGCTAGCTGCTTAGTCGATTTTTGCTTAGCCCTTGCTATTACTAAAACAGAAAAACATCAGAAAAAGATCCTAGTTCTATCCTTAATCTTAAATTTAGGACTACTAATATATTACAAATACACAAATTTCTTCCTTACAGAAATTAATTCAGTGCTAAGCGCTTTCGAGATAACCAAAATTAAGTGGCAGCACATCATCCTACCGATTGGTATCTCATTTATTACCTTTCAAAAGATTAGTTATCTAGTTGATGTGTATAGAGGAATCGCCAAACCAACCAAAAACCCATTGAACTATATCCTCTACATCTCACTTTTCCCGCAACTTATTGCTGGACCTATCGTTCGTTATCAAGATATTGCAGAACAGCTCGATTCAAGAAAACATTCCCTCGAAGATGTAATGCAGGGGTTCGCCAGATTTTGCATCGGTCTATCCAAAAAAGTTCTCATCGCTGATGTAATGGGAAATGTAGTATCAAATATCGACCATTTACCAGCCTATAGCGCAACAACAGGTTATACTTGGCTTTCTCTCTTTTGTTACTCATTCCAAATTTACTTCGATTTTTCTGGCTATTCTGATATGGCGATTGGGCTTGGAAGAATGTTTGGCTTCCGTTTCCTTGAGAACTTTAATGCCCCATATATTTCTCAAACATTTAGTGAATACTGGCGTAGGTGGCATATCTCCTTATCAACAGTAATGCGTGATTATTTATATATTCCACTGGGTGGTAACCGTTGTTCAACCATTAGAAACTACATCAACCTCTGGACTGTATTTTTAATCTCCGGCTTCTGGCACGGTGCCAACTGGACATACATTCTTTGGGGTGCTTATCACGGTCTATTTTTAACCTTTGATAAGCTCGGCTACGCTGCTTTAACTAAAAAAATCTCTGCTAAGTATGGCCGTGTTATTAATGTCATAACCTTCTTTATCTTCCTCCAGATTGGCTGGGTCTTTTTTAAGGCAGATACTATTCACTCTGCTTTCCAGCATCTCGGATATCTTTTTAACATTAGGGAAGTCCCTATCGCATATCCTCCACTTAGAGGTCGAATAATAAGTAATGAAGCGATCTTTATTATGATTATATCATTCATAATTTGCTTCTCTCCACTGCTGCCAAATTATGAAAAGCTAAAGGAGAAACTTTTTTCAGTGAAAAAATCTGACTATTTCCCACTGCTTCGTTTATTGCTTTGCCTACTGGCACTCTTTAGCTGTAGTGTTGCCCTCTCTGCAACTAAGTTTTCACCATTTATTTATTTTCAGTTTTAGAGGTAAGTATGAATAAACGACACATATTAAACATTACCTCAATAATCATCATCGCTATATTTTTACTCACTCCAGTAAGCCAATTTTACTTTCACTTTATTCCAGGAAACAAACTCCACGGTACTGAACGAGCAAAGAAACCTGAATGGTTAACACCAAGCTTTTTTTGCTTTAAGACACACAAATATGGCATCAGTATCGATTACAATAAATTAAGTATTCTAAAAACAGCCTTAAATAAATTCCAAAGTGGCGCGTACCAAAAAATATCTGATGACTATTTAACACGCGGTAGTGCTCTCTGGGACTGGATGGTGCGCATCAACAATCAAATTGCGTATTCTATTTTTAATCAAAGTACCCTTGGTTATAGTAAAGAGGTTTTTCTTGGAAAAGAAAAACAGCTAATGCAGCCTATGTATTTAGACTCTTTTAACCGCCAAAAGACTGCGAAATATAAACTTCTAAAAAAACGTGCCAAAGCTATAAAAAAGCTTCAAACTCTCCTTAAAGAGCGCAATATTCCTCTCCTTGTATCAATCAGTCCAAACGTATTGGAACTATATCCAGAGCTTGTACCTGATGCTTTTTTGGACGAATCAAGGCTCTCAAGAAAAAACAGCTATGAAATTACAAAGAAGCTTCTCCAAAAGCGCAAGGTTAACCTAATTGATCATCAAGAGATATTGTCATCTCTTAAAAATCAATTTAACTTCCGTTTCTTTGAAAAGAGTGGCTCACACTGGAACAACGTTGCTTCCTGCATTGCAACTAACAATCTGCTGCAAAAGATTAATGAACTTACACATAAAAACGTTAAATTTATTCCATGTGCTCCAATAACTTTTGAACCTCCTCATAAAGCTGAACAGGACTTATTGGATATAGAAAACCTACTTTTCCCTAAACTAGAGAAAGAAGCTCCTTATGTTCCTGCACCAGAAAAGATGTATGATACACCACCACTTAGAATTTTATTTATTGGAAGTAGTTTTAATTTTGCAATTCAAGAACATCTCTATAAGCGCAATATCGCAGATACGAAACTTTACTTCTACTATCGCCAATTACGCGATGGAAAAGGTGTAATGCACCCATTAAATTTCAAGAAACTTGACTGGGAAAATGATATCCTAAAAAACGATATTATTATTCTTGAAAGTCGACTTTCGGCGTTAGGTGCGGTTGGACACGCTTTCCCAAGTCACGCAATTCGCTATCTTAAAAAAGCGCAGCTCTCAAATGCTGAAAGAGATCTATAGATAGGAGCTTTACCAGACCCACCCTGCAGATTGTGGGGCTCACCTCCTTTTTGACAAAGAAATTCTCGTCTACCGCAATATTTAACTATATAAAATCTCAATACATTTTTTCTTTAAAGATCAAAATATGGTTCTGCCGATATACCAGCCAGTAACCTGAATTAAAACTTGGGAGAGTATAAAATGGGAAACACTTCGCAGAAATTTGATGAATCAAAACCTATCGGGGTTGTTACACAAGTTGATTTAACCTCAGTTCAGATGTCGATTTTCCAAAATAGCGCTCAAACAGACATTTCGGTCGGTGATTATGTAATTGTCGATTGCAAAACCCATTTTTCTATCGGTCAAATAGCTGATATGAAGTTTAAGACTGCGACATCAAAAGCAAACCTTGAGAGTAATGATAAAAACAGTGCAGCAGTTAAAGTTGCAACTGTTGAACTGTTCGCAAGTATGCATAAAGACAGTCAGGATATTTCATCAGGTATTTTACACTCCCCAGCCCTAATGGCGAATATCTATGAAGCAGACCCTGAAATTGTTCAAATGTTAATAAGCAGTAAATTCAAACACACAGATCATAAATCTGAAGTATCTCTTCAAATCGGTCATCTCTGTAACGCTGAAGAAACGCCACTATCATTTTCTGCAACTAGTCTTTTTGGAAGACACTTGGCTGTTGTTGGAACAACTGGTGCTGGAAAAAGTTGGTCGATCGCAACCCTACTTGAAGAGATTGCAAAATACAAATCAAAGGTGATCCTATTTGATGCCTCTGGCGAATACGATGATTTACCTGACGGTTCTGTTCATGTTTCAGTTGGACTTGACCCTGATCCACCAAAACACGTTTACCAAGTTGCAGTCCCTTATTACGAATTAAGAGAAAGCGATCTTTATGCTATATTTAAACCTTCTGGGAGAAGTCAATTTCCAAAGATGCGTGCTGCAATAAAGAGCTTAAAATTAGCTAAGCTTGCACCTCATATAGCTATTGATGGTTTAATTATAAAAGCTAATCGAAGCAAATTGGATTTCGAGTCAGAATCCCGTCGTTTTGCTTCAGAACTTGAATCTCCAACAGCAGACTTTAATATCAACTGCTTGGCTGAACAGATTGAAAATGAGTGTGTAAATCCACAACGCAGTGCTGTTGAGGATACCACTTGGGGTGGAATTAATAATCAAGATTTTTCTGATTGTGTTTCTTTAATGAATAGAATAACCGATATTATTGGTTCTCCGAATCTTTCACCTATTTTTAATCCTGGAAATAAACATTCATTATTCACTGTTTTAAGATACTTTTTAACAGACGATACGCAACGCATCTTGAGGATTTCGCTACAATATCTGTCTTATGATCACAATGCGCGTGAAATTATCGTAAATGCTATTGCAAGACATATGTTGGAAATTGCAAGAACTGGCTTCTTCCGTACTCAACCAGCCTTAATGGTTGTTGATGAAGCACACCAATTCTTAAATCCTAACTTATTAACTGGGGATCACTTCCCTCTTGATGCATTTAATTTAATCGCTAAAGAAGGTCGTAAATATGCATTAAATATCTGTCTTGCTACTCAGCGTCCAAGAGATATTCCTGAAGGAGTTATAAGCCAAATGGGAACATTAATTGTTCATCGTTTAATTAATGATTATGATAGACAAATTGTCGAAAAAGCTTCTGCCTCAATGGATCACAATACAGCCTGCAGCATTCCTGTCTTAGCACCGGGGCATTGCATTATGGTTGGTGTTGATTTTCCGCTACCATTGTCGCTAAAGATTAAAACCCCTGCTCATAATCCGAGGTCTTTTGGTCCTGATTATCAGAAATATTGGGGGAATGAATAGCTGACAGGTTGCAGGATGCGGGTTGCAGGCATGTAGTCGCATCGTCCCGATGCGACTACGGACCTGCTAATAAAGTAGCATCGAGTTTAATCTCATTAGCGATATTTTTATATTTTGCTTATATACACCTAATAATCTCTGTAATAGATTTTAAGCCTTCTTTTTTGCAGTAATCCTCAAGACCGTTAATAATTTCCAACCCTAATCTTGGATTAATAAAGTTCGCAGTTCCAATCTGTATCGCTGAAGCTCCTACCATTAAAAACTCAATGGCATCCCGAGTTGATGCAATTCCACCAAGTCCAACAACAGGGATCTTCACAGCATGTGCCACCTCATGCACCATTCTGAGCGCAATCGGTTTAATAGCAGGACCAGAAAGCCCAGCATAGGTATTATTAAATACTGATCTCTTGGCCTTAATATCAACTGCCATCGCCTTAAAGGTATTAACCAAACTTAGAGCATCTGCCCCTGCCTCCTCACAAGCAAGCGCCATCTCAACGATATTTTCAGCATTCGGAGAAAGTTTTACCATCAGCGGTTTTTTTGAATATGGCTTAATTTCAGATACAAACTGCTTTGCGATATCTGCTTTTATTCCATACGCCATTCCACCGTGTTTAACATTAGGACACGAGATATTAAGCTCTATGAAATGTGCTGCTGTATCATTCACCTTCTCAATTGCAGCAGCATAATCCTCAAATGATGCTCCACCAACATTAACCAAGATATTAGTCCCGAAACTTTGCATCAATGGCAGCTCTTCGGCGATAAAGTGATCTATCCCTGGATTGTTCAAGCCAATAGAATTCATCATTCCGGAAGCTGTTTCATAAACACGAAGTCCATCATTACCAGCCTTTGGATTAATGGTTAGCCCTTTACTAGAAATACCACCAAGCAAACCAACATCGTAAAAATTGTTATACTCTGCGCCAAAGCCAAAGGTACCGGAGGCGGCAATTACAGGATTCTTAAATTTCACACCACAAATTTCTATCTCTAACATTTTTCCCTCCCTCCACCACTCAATTGGACTCGCATCAAATACTGGACCATCAACACAGGTACGTTTCATTCCATCTTTTGTCTTGCAGCTACACCCAAGACACGCCCCAACACCACACGCCATGTGTTTCTCAAGGGAAACATAGCACTTAACTTTTGCTTCTGCGCACATCGCTGCAGCTCTTTTCATCATCGGTGTTGGACCACACACTAAAACAACATCATATTTTTTAGGGTTAAAGATCTCTGTTACAAAACCTTTCTTACCGAATGAACCACTATCTGTTGCAACAAAAACATTATCAGCATACTCAGAAATTTCATCCAACAGATAAACTTCATCCCTAAAACCAGCATACAGATCTAACGTTTTAGGTTTTAATTTACGGATCTGTTTTGATGTTTCAAGAAATGGTGCTATACCTATTCCACCGCTAACTAACGCAACCCTACCTTTGCACTCACTTAAATCAAAGCCGTTACCAATTGGACCAAGAAGAGAAATTGAATCTCCTTTTTCTAGTTGCGTAAACTCTGATGTCCCTTTACCAACCAGCGCATATAGGAAGCTTACCGTCTGACCTTTTTGCTCTAGAACACTAAGTGGTCTAGCTAAAAAGGTTTCACCATAAGATTTTAACATATAAAACTGACCAGCTTTGGCAGGTTCTTTAGACTTACAACGCATTAAATAAATATTATCTGTAATGAGGCTATTTTCCTTAATCTCACTCTTGAAGTAATCCATAAAATCCTCCCCTTTCAGTACAATCTTAGCCCTATTTGACTACAATATGGATTGAATTACTACTATTTTTTATACTTAAGCAACCTGAGTTTTTACAGGATTATTAAATTCTAGGGTCGCTCTCTGCTCTTTAACAAACTTCATACGCCTATGGTATGTAGGATACATTATCAAAATAATAGCCGGAATGCCGACCGTTAAGGCAAATTCTGCCTTAAATACTCCAGTATAACTTGAATAACGACACAACAGGAACATCGATGCAAAGACTGCAATAAGATCAGCTACACTCGCAATCGTTACAATTAAGGTCTTTCTTGCGTCAAGCAAGATCGCACGTTCCCAGAACATTATAGCTAAGAGAACTACATGTAAGACTAAAAATACCGATACAGGTTTTATAAAATCAATTAATTGTGGTGTTAGACCATAAATACTGGCATAGAGTAAATCACTTAATGGGGTAAAAAGAATTGCAATCAAAATACCCGCTACAACACCAACAACTGAGGTAGCGAACTTACGCAGTTCAGGCTGATTAATATTGTTTTCTCCAAGATTTGCTAAAATCAAATCATGTAGTCCTAACCCTGTTGAGATAAAGAAGTTAGCTATTCCACACGCCACAGGAAAGACAGCTAATGAATTAATATCTCCCGACATAAAGAAAACCAGGATTGGATTAATAGCAGTCGCGATAATCCCATTGAGAGCAAGTGGCATATAGAATTTAGAAATATATCCATACGTTAAAGGTTGACTTCCCTCTTTTGGTGAAGTTTTGCACAGCTCAACAAGTGTTTTTTGTACGATAATCCTCGAAATGAGTGCTTCAGACAACATTCCTGCTGTAATAGCTCCGATACCCACAAAAACTCCTGCAAAGTCTAAGTAAGCCAGCAACAGCATTGTCCCAATTGTAATAAAAACTCTAATAAAAGTTCCTAAGCCAACCATTGAGGTCAGTCCCGCACGAACCAATATTCCTTGATATAACCTGCGATACCCAACCGCCAATGGACACGGGGAGAGAATCAAAAGCGCCCACCAGACTAGGGCTTGAATCTCGGATGGAAGCTTCATCCAATCAACTGTAATAAAATTAAAGATACTAGGACTCAACGCCAACAAAACTACTGAAGTCAAAAATCCTCCAAACAGAACAGTAAAGTTCCGCATCTTATAATAAGCTTGGCTATCAATAACTAAGACTGTTGAAGCTGAAAGCATTGAGAAGATTGGTGACTCCAATACGACAAAAATTGACATTGCTACCCCAACAGCTGCCAAGTTCTCCTTTAAGTTTGGAAGGTGGGCGATCGCAATATGTACTGCTGGCATCTCAAGCCCCATCAAGGCCCACGTTGCAACAAGTGGCAACCACAGCATTAACAATTTGAATTGGGTAAGCTTCTTCGACATTGGAAATCTATTGCTATAAAAAAACCGCGTATTCAGCAAATCACTAGACTCGCGAATACACGGAATTTAATGTTGGCTCATCACATCGGTAATAATTTACCACCATTATTAACTATTTACAATCACCGCAAAAAAACGCCCTAAACTTTTCACTTTTCTTCGTGTAGCTTTTGATATAAGAGTGCAGCCACTGTTTTAGGCAGTTTGCCTTTTTCGGCAAGTTCCGCTTCTGAAATATTACGCATCCCTTTAACACTGCCAAAAGCTTCAATAAGACGTAAACGCCGCTCTTTTCCGATACCTGGAACATCATCTAAAAGCGATGCAAAAACCCGTTTTGCACGTCTTGTTCGGTGAAAAGTGATAACGTGACGGTGCGCTTCATCACGAATGCGGGCGACTAGCAACGTCGAATCAGCGTCAGTAGGAAGAAGTACAGAATTCTCCTCCCCTTCCCTAAAGATCCGTTCTGGCTTGGCACCACTCTTAAAATAATTTGCGTTACGTTCCTTTGCGAGTGCTGCAATATTGCAAGGGCATCCCAAATCATCACGCGCTTGAAGTGCAGCCCTTAGCTGTCCCAATCCACCATCGATTAAAAAGAGGTCTGGAATATAATCGTTGTCATCCTCCATTGCGTGTTTTAAGCGTCTATAAACCACTTCATAAATTGAACCAAAGTCGTCTGGCTTATCTTGCCTTGAAATAATATATTTTTTGTAATTCTTTCTATCTGGCTCTCCATCATAAAAAGATACAATACCACCGACGATATCAGACGCTTGTAAATTTGATATATCAACACACTCAATTCGACGAGGTACCTCTTTTAAGCCAACAATTCTTGCTACTCCAGCTGCTGCGCTCTGATAACGGCTATCAGCATCAAAAACAGTTGCGTAATGTTGCTTTGCGTTTAACATAGCAAGACTTAACAAGCGTGCCTTTAAGCCGCGTTTGGGAACGATAAATTCTATATTTCTCTTATAACGTTCCTCCACCCCCTCTTTAATTAAAGAATCATCCTCTAATTCAAACGGTAAGATAATTTCAGGTGGGAGTTCTCTCTCTCCATCGTAGTATTGTGTCAAAACACTTTCTAAAAGCTCTTCATCTGTAATCTCGAGTTCTGTAAAGGTATAATTCTTATTTTCAGCAACCCGACCGTGTCTAATCTTCAATATTGTAAGCACTGCCAAACGCTCTTCACGAAATAATGCAAAAGCATCTCTATCATCGCCACTACTCGAGATATAACGTCCACCAAATTTGAAGTTTTTTAGGATCTCCAATTTATCACGAAGCGCTGCAGCATCTTCAAAGCGTAGCTCTTCAGAAGCTTTTTCCATCTTTTTGGTGAAGGTCTTTTCCAGATCTGAAGTTTTCCCATCAAGAATTGAGATCGCCTCCTTAACCCACTCTCGATACTCATCCCTATCGACATCAAGACAACATGGTGCTGAACACTTTTTGATCTGATACTCCAAACAAGGACGCTGTCTATTATAAAAAACTGTATTGGTACAAGTTCGAAGCGGTAAAACCTTGTTAATCATCTCAAGCAGTTCTCGCAGCTCATAGGAAAAACTGTATGGTCCAAAGTATCGCGCCCCATCAGGTTCAATTCGTCTTACAAGTTCTAGGCGTGGCCATTCTTCGTTTTCATTAATTTTAATGCTGAGGTACTGTTTGTCGTCCTTCAATCTGACATTGTACTTTGGTTTATATTTTGCGATTAAATCACGTTCTAAAACGTATGCCTCTTGATCATTAACAGTAACAACTGTTTCAATTGTTTCGACACGACGCATTAAAAATGGGATCTGCTGACGTCCGTCACCGCCACGAACGTAACTTCTAACACGATTACGCAGATTTTTTGCCTTACCTACATAGATAACCTGTCCTTCGAGGTCACGCATAATATAGACCCCAGGCATCTTTGAGAAGGCATCAACCTCACGTTTCAGTCGCGCTATTTTTGCATCGTATTCAGCTTCGTTCATACATGAGATATTCTACAATAATCTATTTATTAGTGGCAGCCCCTACGTTGATGCAGCAACAATGACTATTACCTGCAACCTGCAACCTGCAACCTGCAACCTGCAACCTGCAACCTGCAACCTGCAACCTGCAACCTGCAACCTGCAACCTGCAACCTGCAACCTGCAACCTGCAA
>JAEEGL012225991.1_pt1 | contig 12656 bp, 9 predicted proteins | sample 9134231 | NCBI WGS metagenome assembly JAEEGL01 (sample SAMN16246548, study PRJNA631951) | gut metagenome | biome: gut microbiome; feature: rumen; material: fiber-attached | host: Bos | place: Iran: Karaj | collected 2018-10
GACCTGCCCGAGAACTACGAGAAGTTCGACGATGCCTTCCAGTTCATCCGCGACGTGGCCTGCGACTGGGACGAGAGCATCTACTTGGAGGCTGAGCCTGCTGACTACATCACTGTAGCTCGCAAGGCCAAGGGCACAGACAACTGGTTCATCGGCGGCAAGTGCGACGAGAACGGTCACCAGAGCACCATCAAGCTTAACTTCCTGGACAAGGGCCGTAAGTACGACTGCACCATCTACGCCGATGGCAAGGATGCCCACTATGAGACCAATCCTCAGGCATACACCATCACCAAGCGTGTGGTGAAAGCCGGCGACGTGCTGAAGCTTACCGAGGCTCCCGGTGGCGGCTTTGCCATCTCGCTGATGGCACAATAGACATAGCTGAAAGCACTGTCATTCAACAATGCAAAATAAATTTCGGAATTTATTTTGCATTGTTTTCTTTTATTTGTACCTTTGCAGCCTAAACCTTTTATAATGATGAACGTCTAAACATTATGTTTTCTTATTCAACTAACTTATTATAGCTATGAAGAGGCTGACTATCATTTTAATGTTTGCTTTTGCCATCAGTGCACAAGCCCAGAAAGCCCTGCCCGTCATTGCCATCACCACATCAACACAGCTGAATGCCCAACAGAAGGTGACGGCCCACATGAAGACCAAGGGATATGACGGACCCATCGGCATTAAACTTCGTGGCAATAGTTCGCTAAGCTTTAACCAGAAGAAATATACCATCGAGACGCGTGATGACAACGGCAATGAGCTGGATGTAAGTCTGCTCGGCATGCCTGCCCACCATGACTGGGTACTGCTGGCCCCCTACAACGACATATCGATGATGCGCGACCCGCTGGCCTTCCAGCTCTGGCGTGACATGGGACACTGGGGACCACGTACGGTATTCTGTGAGGTAACTGTTGACGGAGCGTACCGCGGCATCTACATCTTGTCGGAAGCCATCAAGCGAGGCAAGGACCGCGTAAACATCAGCAAGCTGAAAAAGAGCGACACCAGCGGCCGCGAGCTGACGGGTGGCTATCTGCTACGTATTGACACGTTCAACGAAGACGATGCCACCTTCACCTCGAAGGTGCCGGGCATCGGCGAGGGAAATATGTCCAGCGAAGTCATCTGGTCATGCATCTATCCGAAGAAGAAAAACCTGAAGCCTGAACAGTTGGCCTATATCCAGAGCTATGTCGATACAGTGGAGCAGGTGATACAGTCTGATGACTATGCCGACCCGCAGAAGGGCTATGCCCGTTATATTGACGTACCCTCGTTCGTCGATTATTTCATCCATACAGAGCTGAGCCTCAACGCCGACGGCTATAAGCGAAGCGCCTATTTCTATAAGGAGAAACAGAACGCCGACGGTAGCGGCGGCAAACTTGTTGCAGGTCCTGTTTGGGACTATAACCTGGCCTACGGCAACTGTAACTTCGCCAATGCCGACAAACTGGACGCCTGGTGCTTTGAGGGTGCCAGCAACAACCCCACGCCGGCCATGTGGCAGCGGCTGCTGCAAGACCCTCAGTTCCGTAAGGACGTGAAGAAGCGCTACCAGCAACTGCGGAAAGGGGTGCTCAGCAACAAAGCCCTGAACGCCTATATCGACCGGCAGGTCAAGGGCTTAATCAAGGCTCAAGGCCACCATTTCCAGACCTACCCGGAACTACTGGTCAGCGAGGAGCGTAAGCTGGAACTGGAGAAACAGAAGAAGGAGAATCCACAGAGTGCTTTCCCCTTCGGTGGCGGTTTCCCTGCCATGGGCGCATTCCCTCCGATGCCTGAAGGCGGTTTTCAGATGCCCGAGGGCGGTTTCCCTCCGATGCCTGAAGGAGGTTTTCCAATGCCTGAAGGAGGTTTCCAGATGCCCGAAGGCGGTTTCCCTCCGATGCCCAGTGGCGGTTTCCAGATGCCTGAAGGATTCCAGTTTGATGCGGTAGGAATGTTTGCAGCCTATCGCGTCAGCAGCTACGAAGAGGAAATCAAGATTCTCAAGCAATGGCTCGCTGACCGCCTGGCATTCCTGGACCGTAACATAGCCCGCTTCGATAGCGACTGGCAGCCTCGCATCCAGCCACTTGTCGAGAAAAAGATGCAGTTTCCCTTTTTTTAATAACAACTTATTATGAAAAAACTATTCTTACCGCTTCTGCTTTTGTTGGCCATGTCTGCCAATGCTGCAGAAAATCCTGTGTTAACGATTGAGGGTGGTCAGGTACAAGGCGTACTGGCCGACGACCATCCCGATGTGTATGTCTATCGTGGCATTCCCTATGCAGCCCCTCCCATCCGTGAGAACCGTTGGAAGGCTCCGCAGCCTGTAGTACCCTGGAAGGGTGTTAAGATCTGTGATACCTTCGGACGTCCCAGCTATCAGGCTATCCAATATACTGGTGGCTACTACACCGAATGGGGCTATGGCAAGGAGGCCGCCTTCAGCGAGGACTGCCTGTATCTGAATGTGTGGACGAAAGCCCCTGGCAAAGTGGGAAAGAAACTGCCCGTGGCGCTGTGGATTCATGGTGGCGGCTATCGCGAAGGTTTCGGCTCTGAGCCTGAGTTCGACGGTCAGGAGTGGGGTGCCAAGGACGTGGTGCTCGTCAGCATCAACTATCGTCTGGGCATCTTCGGCTTCCTCTGTCACCCGGCACTGGCTGAGGAAAGTCCCAACCACGTTTCCGGCAACTATGGTATTTTAGACCAGATTGAGGCGCTGAAGTGGATCAAGAAGAATATCGAACAGTTTGGCGGTGACCCCAACAACGTGACCATCTTCGGTCAGAGTGCCGGTGGCGGTAGTGTGCGTACCCTCTGTGAATCGCCTCTCGCCCGCGGTTTGTTCCACAAGGCTGTCATCATGAGTGCCCAGGGTCTGAGCATTCCCAATCCCAACGGTGGTGGCATGATGGGTGGCCGTTACAGTGGTGGTTCCATTGAGGATGCTGCCAACAATGCCAAGAAGATGTTCGACTGGGCCGGCATGACCGATTTGCAGAAGATGCGTCAGGCCTCAACGGAGACCGTCTTTGCGCTGCCCACCATCTATCAGCAGGTAAACAATCCCGCTCCTCAGGGCGGTGGCATGATGGGTATGATGCGTATGGGCATGGGCTTTATGCCGATGATTGACGGTTATGTCAACGTGAAGAGCTTTGACGACGCCACCCGTGGAGGCACATTGGCTGACGTTCCTTATATGATTGGCTTTACGCTGAACGATATGGGCAACATGTCGCCCAACATCGCTGAATTCTGTAAGGTACGTGCTGAGAAGGGCGGCAAGGCCTGGGCTTATGAGTTTGCCCGTCCTTTGCCCGACGACGGCAGCCATCCTGAGGTGACCCAGCGCCTGCGTGGCGCCTTCCACTCTTCAGACCTCTGGTTTGTGTTCAAGTCGCTGAAGCACTGCTGGCGTCCCTGGACCAAGGGTGACTGGGACCTGAGTGAGAAGATGCTGACGGCATGGACCAACTTCGCCAAGTACAGCGACCCCAATGGTCCTAAGGGCGGTGCGTGGAAACCCTGCACAGCACAGACTCCCAAGTTCATGGTCTTCAAACTGAACGACAAGGATGCGGAAGCCTCTTTCTTCGGTGACCCGGAGATTGCTCCTCAGCAAGGTTTCGGCGGTTTTGGCGGCTTCCCCGGTGGAGGCAGACCTGGAGGAGCCGGTGCTCCTGGTGGCAGAAGGTAAGGTGCTGCGCTATCAGTAGCAGTTGCTGATTAAGCAGTCATTTGCAGGCAAAGCATAGTAAGGTCGTCGTTGGGTTCAGCACCATTCCGGTGTTTCTCAACGTCGGCCTTTAGTGTTTCTATGACCTGACGGGAATTCTCAAAACGGGTATCGCGAAGGATGCTCAGCAGACGGTCGTCGCCGAACTGCTCCTGCTGTCGGTTCTCAGCCTCGTTGAGTCCGTCGGTATAGATGAACAGCGGACGGCCCTTGATACTGTCAATCTCCTCGCCTTCATATTCCAAGTCAGGCCACAGGCCGATGGGCGCATTAGGCAGCATGTCGAGGAAATCGCCATGATGGTTGCCACCGCCCAGAACTGGCGGGTTATGACCGGCGTTGCAGAATGACAGATGCCCCGTCGTGAGGTCCAACAGTGCCACGAACATGGTCACGAACATACCGTTGACATTGTCCTCGCCAGACAGTGCCTTGTTCATGCGGGTACAGATTTCGGCGGGTGGCATGCGCTGGTCGGCCAGCGTACGGAACAGACGGGTCACCTGGGCCATGAACAGTGAGGCCGGCACACCCTTGCCGCTGACATCGCCTACAGCAAAGTACAGTTGGTTGTCCTGCAGCACATAGCCATACAAGTCACCACCCACCTCTTTGGCAGGCGTCATCGAGGCAAACATGTCCAGTCCCTCACGCTCAGGGAACGTGCTGGGCACCATCGACATCTGGATGTCGCGGGCAATGCGCAGCTCTGACTCGATACGTTCCTGGGCGGCCTTCATGGCAGCCAGTCGCTTGGCAGCACGATGGCGGAAGAACATGATGACAACCAGCGCAACCACTATCAGGGCGAAGACGATGGCACTGGTGATGAGCCGGTGACGGGAGAGTACCAGTTCCTGCTGGGCTATCTGACGGTCTTTCTCCTGCGTCTCATAGATGGTAGCCAGTTCTGCAGCGGCATCACGCTTCTGCCAGACAATGGCAGAGTCAAGGCCATCGAGGATGCGTGCCCCTACGGCCAGCGCACTGTCCTTATAGCCGGCCCCCATGTTGGCACGGTACTTGGGGAACAAATACTGCTGGATAATGTCGAGCGAAGGCTTGCCCACGCGGCGTCGAATCTCGTTCTCTATGTCGGCGTATGCCTCGGCGGCCTCGGCATAGCGGTGGGCAGCCATCAGGAATTCGCCAGGAGCATGTTCTATACCTTTCTTGTAACTCTCTCTCGACTGATATTCATTGAACATTTTGGCAGCCTCGTCAGTGCGGCCTTGGCCTTGCAGTATCAGTGCACGGAAATTACACCGTTTGGTATATTGACGGTCGTAGAACGTACTGTCAGCAAAGGGTTTCTGGCAATAGACATCCAACAGCGTGTCGGTACGGTTATTCCACAGCAAGGCATCGTCAAAACGGCGGGCATCCAGATAGAACAAAGTCACATTACTGACGGTGATAATCGCATTATCCATCGTGAAGTAAGTGGTATCAGCGTCAATGCCTTTCAAAAAATAACGATACGACTCCTCAAAGCTCTTGGCAGCCTCGCCGTAGCGCCCTAACTTCAACTGGCAGATACCAATATCGCCCAACTGAACGCCAATACCACGGGGCATGCTGACTGTTGACTCCTTCATCTTTCCCACGGCAGGAACCGCCACATTCAGGGCACCCTCATAGTCGTGTTTGACCTGTAACAAGTTGGCCAGTATGGATACAGCCATATAGTAATAGCGTTCCTCGTCAAGGTTGCGGATGTCGTTGCCAATAGCTTTCTTGAAGTAGTCGATAGCCGTCCGATCCTGTTTGAGCACACTGCTGTTCAGGGTGCCGCGCTGGTAGTTGGCACGAATGGGACCTATCAGTTTCACCCGTTCCAGACTGTCAACCATCGCCAGAACGGTGTCCACGTTGCGGGTCGCCATGGCTATCCTCATCAGCGAGTCGGCACATCGCATCCTGACCTTCTCTGACTGATTATTACCATCGTCCGCAGCCTTCCTGCACGACGACAGAGACAGTGCAGCAGTCAGTCCCGACAATACCATGAAAAATGCACACTTAATCGCTAAAGTTCTTTGCATATCGTTCGTTTGTGAAGAAATTCTCTATTGATTTCGCAAGTTTTCGGTTGCAAAGGTACAAAAAAGCAGGGAACTATACCCGATATTTCTAAAATATTGTTGCAAAAAGCACCAACATTGAAGAATATTCCGTATTTTTGCACCATCTTATTCAATAACGCTTATGAAAACAAGAATGATTATGATGCTGCTTGCCACGTCGCTTTCTGCGACAGTGCTGGCCCAGGACAGCAAGCAGCTGACGGTGGGCGATGTCACGATGACCGTCTATCCACAGCAGGGTGCCAAGATTATGTCGCTGACATACAAGGGAAAGGAAATCATCTCGCAGTCGAAGCGGCCGGAGGCTTTCGGCAGCACTTTCTGGACCAGTCCGCAGAAGGAGTGGTATTGGCCGCCCGTGCCTGAGTTTGACAAACAGCCCTACACCCTTGAGGAGCGCGACGGCAAGATTATCATGACCAGCCCCGTATCAGCCAGACTGAAATACCGTGTCCGCAAGGAGTTCAGCACAGATGCCAAGAACAAGGCCATCGTCATTACCTATTCCATTATCAACGAGAGTGACGAGACCCGCCAGGTGGCTCCGTGGGAGATCACCCGTGTGACCAACGACGGAGGCATCATCTTCTTTGATGCTCCCCTCGACGGCATCACGCCCGCCGGTCTAATGGCTTTCGAGAGCAAGTACGGGGCTGTCTGGTATAAGACTGACGAGGCTAATGCCAACCGTAAGATCAATGCCGACGGCAAGGGCTGGCTGGCCTATTGCAACGACGGGCTGCTGCTCGTCAAGAAGTTTGATGACTTGGACGCCTCGCAACCGGCTCCTGATGAAGCCGAGATACAGGTTTATGTGAACCGTGGAAAGACCTATATCGAGTTGGAGAGCCAGGGTGCCTATACCACGCTGAAGCCCCATGAGGAGGTTAACTGGACGGTACGCTGGTACCTGCTACCGGTGAAGGGCGATGCCCAACCCTCAGCAAAACTACTGAAAATGGTCAAGCGTTCTCTCTTTTGAGAGTGTGGCGATGCAATGCCAGTAACCCTTTTCTCTTGGTCTTATTCTGTAAAGATGAGTTGTACCAGCGTCTGACCGACTGCCTGCAGGGTGTTGCGGTCTAAGTGGTCCATGTCATCGTTGATGGTATGCCACGTAGGACCGAACGAGCTCTGTTCGCAGTCGGGATAGTGGCTGATGATGTCGATGCACGGTATGTGGGCCTTCTCGTTGACGGGCAGGTGGTCGTCCGTGACGCCACCGCCATCCTTATGGGGGAAGAAACTGCCGTAGCCGGCAGCGTCGGCTGCCTGCCATACCATTTCCACAATGCTACGGGCATAATGCATCGATAACTGTTCACGATAGAACTTGGCACCCTGGCCACCCACCATGTCGAGGAGGATGGCATAGTTGTAGGTGGTGGAAGAAGAGTGATGGGGATTAGCAGCCCAGTACTGGGCACCAAGGGCCCATGAGTCGGCATCAACATCGTCAACCCATTGTGGAATGCCCCAGTCCTCAGCATCAAAGCAGATGAAATCGACGGCGATGCGGGCGGAGTCGTGCTGCTGCAGCAGACGGGCCAGTTCGAGCATGACGGCGACACCGCTGGCGCCGTCGTTGGCTGCCATGACGGGCTTGCGCCAGTTGGCGGAGTCAGGGTCGTTGTCGGCCCAGGGGCGGCTGTCCCAGTGGGCGCAGATGAGGATTCTGCCCGACGGAGAAGCGTCGGGAGTCGTGGCTGGATTAGAAGCGTCGGGAGTAGTGGTGGAAGCGGAAGCGTCGGGAGTGGTGGGGGAAGCAGAGCCGTTGGGGGCAGTGGCGATGATGTTGGTGCTTTTCAGGATGGTGCCGTCGTAGCCGCGCAGGTCGGCCTTCTGCAGCTGCACGTCGTAGCCGTATTGCTGAAACTTCTGCTGAATCCACTGTGCACACTGTTCGTGGGCCTCGCTGTTCATGGTACGCGGTCCGAAGTTGCACTGGGCAGCGCAGAAGGCGTAGGCGGAGTCTGCGCTGAACTCGATGTTGACGGCAGCCTGCTGGGTTTGGCTTTCCTTGGTGGTGCCGCAGCCAGCCAGGAAAAGCAAAATAGTAAAAAGGTAAAAAGGTGCGAACCTTTTTCCCGTCTTTTTTATCACATTTCTCATATTCTCTTTCATTTTTTGTTTTTTACTATTTGCACCTGTTCCATCACTCGCAGGAAGTTGCCGCCCCATATTTTCTGGATGTCTTGCCGGCTATAGCCTTCAGCCATCAGACGGCGTGTAAAGAGAATCAGCTCTGAGGAGTTGGCAAGTCCGCAGATGCCGCCGTCACCGTCGAAGTCGGTGCCTAATCCCACATGGTCGATACCCATGATGCTGATGGCATGCTTCAGGTGGCGCATGGCATCGTCGATGGTGGCTTGTCCGTCAGCAACCAGGAAACCGTTGTATAGCGTCACCTGCATGACGCCACCCTTTGCAGCCAGTGCCCGCATCTGGTCGTCGGTGAGGTTGCGTGGGTGGTCGCAGAGTGCGCGGCAACTGCTATGGCTACACACGATGGGTGTGGTGCTCAGTTCCAGGGCGTCGTAGAAACTCTTCTCGGCAGCATGGCTCAGATCGACCATGATGCCCAGCCGGTTCATCTCGCTGATGACCTCTTTGCCGAAGGCACTCACACCGTTGTGGGTATGACTGCCGCGTGCCGAGTCGCAGATGTCGTTGTCGCCATTGTGGCAGAGTGTCATATAGACGATGCCGCGCTGGGCGAAGTGTTGCAGGTTTTCAAGCTGACCGTCGATGGCCAGTCCGTTCTCGATGCCCAGCATGATGCTCTTGCGTCCTGCCTGTTTGTTGGCCAGCAGGTCGGCAGGCGTACGGGCTATGCCGATATATTTGCTGTTGCGGTTGACGATGTCTTCTATCTTATTGAAGATGACGTCGGCATATTCCTTGGGGCCGTTGACGGGGAAATCTACCAGTGCCGGGAACGACTCTCCGCCTTTGGGCTGTGGCAGATAGGCCACCATGATGGTGGCGTCCTGACGACCTTCCGTCATTTTGTGCAGGTCAACGAGTATGCGCTCATCGCGACTGCCGAAATCGACCCCTTTCGGAAACAGCATCGGCGTGTCGCAGTGCGTGTCGAGGGTCAGCACGTGCTGGTGCATGTCGCAGGCTTCGCGGAAGGCGGTAGCCTCCTGTACCAGCCAGCGGAACAGGGGCAGGCCGTCAGCCAGACATTCCGGATGCCACTGTACGCCCAGTATGCTCTTGTGCTCTGAACTCTCCATGGCCTCAATGGTGCCGTCGGGGGCTGTGGCGGTGACGTTGAACAGTTGCCCTGCATCCTCTACGGCCTGATGGTGGAAGGAGTTGACGTATAGCTGCTGGCTGTTATATATATTATATAAGGTGGAATCCTTCTGGATGGTGACGCTGTGGGTGGGCTCGGAGCGGTCGGCATCCTGCGAATGCTTCACACATCTTACATCTTCCCTCTTCCCTCTTTCCTCTTCAATGTCCTGGCGGACTTTTCCTCCGAGTGCCATTGCCAAGGTCTGGATGCCACGGCAAATGCCCATGATGGGAATCTGGCGGTTGTAGGCCAGTCGGGTGATAAGCAGTTCCGGCAGGTCGCGCTCGCTGTTGATGCCCCCTAAGCGTGGTGACGGTTCTTCGCCGCAGTACAGCGGATTGTAGTCGGCGCCACCGCTGAGCAGCAGCCCGTCAATGTGTTCCAGTGTGTTGATGATGCTGTCGGTATTGGCCAGTGGCGGAATGATGACCGGCACGCCTCCTGCCTGCTGCACAGACTTGTAGTAGCCTTCTGCCAGTTTACAGGTCAGCTCGCCGTAGTTGCCCGTTATGCCGATGACGGGCTGGCGCTTCGCCTCTGGGAACGATGCGTAGGTCCTTTTCAGTTGCGACTGCCAGTCGAACCGATTCACGGAGTTGCTATTCATTGACCGATTCTTATTACGGATTTACTGTTCTTCGATAGAAACGGGAATGTCGCGCTTGATGCTCTGCTCCAGGGAGATCAGCGTCTCCGTAGCCACCACGCCGGGTATGTCCTGCAGACGACCGTTCAGCAGGTGCATCAGCTGCTCGTTGTCACGGGCATAGAGCTTGACCATCATCGTGTAAGGACCCGTGGTGAAGTGGCATTCCACCACCTCGGGGATATGGCGCAGGCACTCCACGACGTCCTTGTACATGGAACCACGCTCCAGGGTAATTCCCACGTAGGTACAGGTCGAGTAGCCCAGACTCTTGGGGTTCACGTCGAAACCGCTGCCCATGATGACGCCGGCCTCTATCAGGTGCTGAACGCGCTGGTGAATGGCTGCACGGCTGACGTTGCACTCTGCTGCCACATCCTTGAAAGGAATACGAGCATTTTTAGACAGAATGCTCAGGATTTTTTTGTCAAGATTGTCAATCTTTTCCATAATATGGTAGTTGATAGTTTACAAATTGTAAGCAAAAGTAAGCATTTTTATTGAAACCACCAACAAAATAAAAGAAAAAAGTGTGAAAATGATGCAAATTCATAATTCACAATGCACAATTCATAATGCACAATTCACAATTCATAATGCACAATCGGGCTGCGCATAGGTAGATTGAGCATTGTGCATTGAAAATTATGCATTGTGCATTGAGCATTGTGCATTGAGCATTGAGCATTGAGCATTGTGCATTGAGCATTGTGCATTGAGCATTGTGCATTGAGCATTGTGCATTGAGCATTATAGTTTTCTGATTAGCGTCAAACCGTCACGCAAAGGCAGTATTACCTGTTCCACACGCGGGTCGGCAGCGACGGCATCGTTGAAGGTCCTGATGCCAACGGTCTGTGCGTCGTGGTCGTAGGCAGCATCCACCACATGGCCGTCCCACAGCGTGTTGTCGGCGATGATGAAACCACCCTGTCTCACTACGGACAGTGCCATTTCGTACGTCTCGCGGTAGGTCCGCTTGTCGCCGTCAATAAAGGCCATGTCGAAGGTGATGCCCAGCTTCGGTGCCTCGGTGATGGCGTCGCCGATGATGAAGTGGATCTTGTCGCCATGTGACGAGCCCTCTATCCATGGCCTGGTAAAGTCCTCCTGCTCGTCGTTGATCTCGAAGGTATAGACGCTGCCGTCTGCTTCCAGTCCCTCAGCCATGCACAGTGCCGAATAGCCGCTGAAGGTGCCCACCTCTAAGATGTTCTTGGGACGAATCATCTGCACCAGCATCTTCAGCAGTCTGCCCTGCAGATGACCAGATGCCATGCGGCCGTGCAGCGTATGGATGTTGGTGGCACGCCACAGCCGGTAGAGGTATTCCGGTTCTGGCTCAATGTGATCAAGGATGTAGGAGTCAACAGACTTTTTCAATGCACAATTCATAATGCACAATTCACAATGCTCAATGCACAATTCACAATTCACAATTCACAATGCTCAATGCACAATTCTCAATGCTCAATCTACCGATGCGCAGCCCGATTGTGCATTGTGCATTGAGCATTGTGCATTGAAAAAAGCGCTTCAACGGCCAGTCGGTACGAGTCGAGGCCGAAACCGCAGATGACGCCCTTGCAGGCGGCACTGATCATGGAGTGGTGGCGGAACTCCTCACGCTGGTGGACGTTGGAGATGTGTACCTCGATGACAGGAGTCTTCAGCGAACGGATGCAGTCGTGCAGGGCGACGCTGGTATGCGTATAGGCTCCGGCGTTGAGCACGATGCCGTCGTAGGAGAAACCCACCTCCTGCATCTTGTTGATCAATTCTCCCTCGACATTACTCTGGAAGTACGTTATCTCCACGTCAGGGTACTGTTCCTGCAGCTTTGGCAGGTACTGCTCAAACGACGAACTGCCGTAGATGCCCGGCTCGCGGACACCCAGCAGGTTGAGGTTCGGGCCATTAATAATCATTATTTTCATATTCTTCTTATAATTTCGGGGCAAAGGTACGAATAAGTGAGCGAAAATGCAAATATATTTGCAATTTTCAGAGCGTGAGTACCTTCACCAAGGGTGAAAGGTACGAATAAGTGAGCGAAATGCAAAAGGAAAATCGGAAAAATTAGTGGCCCACTGACGAAAATTACTCATTGAGTAAATTCCGTCAGTGGCCTACTAATTAAAATTACTCATTGAGTAAATTCCGTCAGTGGCCTAGTAGCGAAAATTACTCATTGAGTAAATTTCGTCAGTGGCCTTCTGGTGAAAATTTCATAGAGTGGGGTCATTTGCTACTACGCGCGCGTTTATTGCCTTATTATAAAATTACGTGTCCCACGTGTCCTACGTGTCCTCGGACTTTATCAAATGTAACACACGCAGATGTTACACCACACAAAGTGGAGGGACACGTAGGACACGTGGGACACGTCTTTTTCCTTTTAGGCAATATAAATGCGCGTTCGCGTGCGTGAACATATTTATGTAGTGCTAAAAAAGTTAGTCAGATGTTTGGCGGTTACGTCAGAATTCACTATCTTTGCACAATAAATTGTAAACTAATGAACATAAAAATATGAAAAAGACTTTACTGACATTAGCAGTTTTTGCCCTCGCACTGACGGGCGCACAGGCACAGGTGGCCATCAATGCCACAAACTTCCCTGACAATAATTTCCGCGCACAGGTGAAAGAACACTTTGACAACATCGAGGAGGACGACATCATCAGTGCCGAAGAGATGGAGGCTAACGGCGGACATTACAACTTCGACAGGGTCAGCAACCTGAAAGGCATCGAGCTGCTGACATCCATTACTGAACTGCAGATCATCAACTATCCGGACGAGCCAGGCATCACGACATTCGACTACGCCCTGCCGAACCTACGCTGGTTGGAATTTCAGGAC
>JAEEGL012679081.1_pt1 | contig 12656 bp, 8 predicted proteins | sample 9134231 | NCBI WGS metagenome assembly JAEEGL01 (sample SAMN16246548, study PRJNA631951) | gut metagenome | biome: gut microbiome; feature: rumen; material: fiber-attached | host: Bos | place: Iran: Karaj | collected 2018-10
GTTAAGCGGTAGGCAAGCGTCGGGTGTGTCAATACTCAACGAAACCTCATAGCGCACCATCTATCGCTTTGTCAAGGTCTTGCTTGTTGAAAGTGAATATATGCCCGAAAACACCAACGGACACCTGCTGGTATTCTCCGTCGAAGTTTTGGAACTCACCAGTTGACCAAAGAAAATGATTCTTTACAACAAGTCTGTTGTCCACAACACGGCTTGCAATTCCACTACCGAGAGTGCCGAACAATGCTGATAGTCCTTGATACTCTTCGTCATCAGTCTGGAGCTCCTCATTTATCTTCTCGTTCACAACAGCCATAATAGCATCTTTATGCGCCTGCTTATCCGGACAGGTTATTACGGCAGCTGCACCTATTATCAGTAATGCGATTATTGCTATGAGAGCTTTTTTCATATTGATTAATGTGCAAAAAAGTATATCAACTACTAGACAATATCTTCTTCCTCTTCCTCTTCCTCTTCCTCTTTCTCATTCTCTTTCTGTTTCATGCTCCTCAGCTCCTCCATATAACTTGCCGTAATCACGCCGGAAGGCAACGCAATAATTGCCACACCGAATAGCGAAGACAACATACTGACGAAGCGGCCTATATCCGTTACAGGAGTCAGATCACCATATCCGACGGTCGTCAAAGTGACCGTAGCCCAGTATAACGCATCAAAAAAGTCCTCAAACGTTGTGGCGCCGGTGACGGGATTCACATGTGGCTCAGCGTTGAACATAATCAGCGCCGTGATGAAAACATAGAAAACAGCAATGCCAAGAACCGTCAACAAGACACCCTTTTCCTTTCGGACAACCCTCCCTAATACTTGAATTTTATCAGAGTAGCGGAAGAGCTTGAAAATGCGTAGGATACGCAACAAACGCGTCACTCTGAAGATCTTGAAACCCCGACCGAGGACACTCAAACCTGGAAGGATGGAGAGCATATCCACGATAGCCCATCCAGTGAACGGATAAACGACGAACGACCTGCTCTTCATACCAAGTCGATAGTCTGCCGTGATCCAACGCAGGATATAATCCAGGATGAAGAGACTAACCGTAATGAACTCTATCGTCTTGAATACCGGGTATTCCGTCTTAAACATCAAAGGAATGATGCTGGCGACAATCGCCACCAGCATCACAAAATCATATACAAAACTAATTCGATCGCCTTCTTTGGCCTGTTCGATAATCTCGTAAACCCTCTTTCTCATCACTCATCGTTTAATTCACCCTTTGGAGCAGGGGAGGCTGCTTTCGCCATATCCGGACCGAAAGAATGAACATTCTCTGAGGAAGGCTCTTCCTTCTGTTCCGACTCCTGTGAGGCCTGCGCTTCCCGGGTGAAAATAGAATCGATAACAATATCATTGGTCACGTCATCGTCATCCAGCCTAAGAAGCGTCATCAGATACTCACGCTCCGACCTGGAGATAACGCCGTCCACTTCGGAAATGGCCTCAAATAGGGCGTACATAGCAATCCGGTACGTCTTGTCTGCGTTCGGATGGGCATCCTGGAGAAGGATAGAAATGACGCTCTCCTCCATAGGGATGTCAATCTGCTCCGAGCAGTTGGAGATATACGGTACAAGACCATCCAGATTGATGATATCACTCGGAATCGCTTTCAGACCTTGATAGCTGATGAAATAATCTGGCCGGAAGAACTTCACCAGAAGCAGAAGCAGCGCTATGCCTTCGGGGCAATTCAAACGTGTGCTGTGATTCAGCCCCTCATACGCACGTACCACGTCGATCATCAGCATCAACTTGAGGTCGTCATAGTTCTTGCGACGGCGGGTGTTCACACGCTCGTGGAGTGCGATATGCATCCTCGTATCTGCAATATACCGCTCGTAGAACGACAATATCATCGAGGTCGCCTGGTCGATCTTCTCGAAGTAGCTCTCTTCGATGCCCTCCGACAAGTCATTCATGAAGACGTCTTCAAAACAACCCTGTTCGACATCCTCTTCGATAACAGGGGGCTGCGCAAGCGTTTCCAGCAGCTCGTAAAACTCAGTAAAGCACACCATAAAGCGTAATCATTTCAACCATTCATCCCAGCTCGACTGGGCCTCGATGGTTTCCTCAATCCTGTCATTGAGGTTTGTAAACAAATCATAGCCAACTAGGGCTTCCACGTCATTCACCGAAACCACGGCACTCTTCACCGACTGCGATTCGGAGTTGTTCTCAAATACGAAAGCGATGGAACGGTAGTTCTTGCCGTCGTACCTAAGCACGGCCTTGAAAAAGCCGTCCGGCACAACAACATTGCGGGCGCCGATAGTGCCGTAACTGTTGGCATACACATAAGGCCCGCAGACCACCCACACGCTCCCGAATTTTATAGCCCAATCGCGAACATATTTCTCCAGCGAATGCCAGGCCTTGCCATTAAGGTCGTGATTCTGCGGACAGATGTTGGTGAGATAGAAGCTCTCATTCATGGCCGTCTGAGACCATTTCATATCTGCGGACGGAGCCATGTGACCCTTGTCCCATCCAGTGTTACTGTAGTCCTCGCGCATAGCCTGTTTGTCCTTGTAGTCTAGATCCATGCTGAAGCCACGCGCACGAGGCACCTGCCCGGCGACTTCTTCCGCTGTCAGTTCATAGGCCACCCAGTTCGGAATCAACCGATCCGTATTGTAGTTGATAACGAATCCGTTATAAACCAACACGACATCCGAGTCCCGGATTGCTGGCATCTCCAACAAGCCTTTGTTCAACGACGGTTCACCCATCCCACGATGTCCCTGTGCCAGCATTCCCATAGGAGCTAGCACGAACACGGTAAGAATTAGAAGCCGACGTAATAGCGACATAAATCTTAGTTCAGAATAGATACCTCGTCCGGAGCAACACCCTTCAATTGAAGCAAGGTAATCTTGAACGGGGAGTCCGTCATATGACTCTGGGGCTCGTTGTTGAAGTTACGGCTGCAGGCGTCTTCCCAGGTCTTGCGATCCTGTTCACGCTCCGCATACAGGAACATCATCTTACAATGCGTATTGATGCCTTCCTTCTTTGCTGGAGCCGGGTTCAGACGAACAAACGGCGTGGACTTGTAATCCATCTGCTGAAGCAGCGCATCAATGTCCGTATAGTCGCGGCCCACATACGGATAGTCCTCCGTGTTGGTCACATACTTGAAGATGGAGAAATCTTCGATGGCCTTGAAAAGCATCGCAACAAGCTTTTTCTTCAGGTCATTCTTGAACTTGACGACCTCTTCCTCCTGGACGTTATACTTATCCTTGAACATCTTGCTCAGTTCAAGTCCCTGGGTGAGCTGTTCCTTGTTATCCTCGAAATACTTGTCCAGACACTCATTGGAAATAAGGGTAAGGAAAGGATCCCTGCTGAGAGGGGTCATCTTCAGGGATTCATTCTCTTGCTCACGCCATACCTTCAGGTTGCCCACATAGGAACGCATACCATTGTACTTGGTGTGTAGGTTGCGCCCCAGCTTATACAGCGAATCGATGATCATGCCGGCGAGGTGCGTCTTCAAATGAGTGATCTCCTTCTCACGCTCTCGCTTGGAGATCTCCTGGGACATCTTCTCCAACTGGCTCTTGTAGTCCAGATCCATATCCTGACGCTGACGCTTGCGATGCCGCATGACCAGCCAGAACGCTACGCTGGCGAGCGCCACGATTCCGTAGATCCACAGGCTCGGCTTCTTGACCAGAGGTTCAAGAGACTTGGCGATGATACAGGTGATGACGAACCCGAGGAAGATGACAGCCATACTGCCCCAGAACCACCACCTCATCCGGCGGCTCTCCGAATCGAAAGCATCCAACTCGCGAAGGCGCTCCTTATGCAGGTTGTCCTTCTCGCGGGTCAGATTCCGGCATTCCCAATCCAGCCGCTCCTTGGTGCCGTCGCACAGGGTCTCGCGGACACCGTTGTTGCCCAACTGCTGGAAGAGTTCGTTGAACAGCCTGCTCCTGTCGGTCAGTTCCTTGTTCAGCTTATCCAGCTTGATCTTCTCCTCACGGATAAGGTTCGTCAAGATCTCAGACTTGATATTGGAGTCGGTAAGGTCGAAGGAAACTACGGCCTTCTGGTCGCTGCCCTTCACCTGGAGCTTGGTGTCACTGATCTCGGTGATGATGCAGGCGCCATTCAACAGGACCTCATTCTCGACATAGCCGTAGGGGATATAGCAATAACCTTTGTCACCGAACTTGCGGCCCCAGGAGTTGCGCACGACGAAGAAACGGGCCTCGTCGTTGTAGCCGCAGATAACCATCGCGTGATTACCGGACTGCTCGCTCAGGATCTCCTTCTCGTTCGGGATACGGATGAAGCCTCTCCGGGGATGGAAGGAATTGAAGATCTTCAGGGAAATGGCCACGGGATAACCCTCGGCCACTGCCGACTTGATGTCGTGCAGGTTCTTCTTGACGTTCTTCGCCTTGACGACCTTGCGGGTCTGACCATCCTCGATGGCTTCCACGGGCGGGTCCTTGGAGATGTTCTCCGGGTTGTAGGGGAACAGGTGCTCCAGGCAGACGCCATCCTTCATCAAGGTCTGAACGACATCGTAAAGCGAACTGCCAGCATCGACCCGGGATGAGCCGTCTGCCTTGCGGGCGTTGTAATACACGAACTGCTCGCTAAGGTCGATATCCGGCTGCTTGTTTTTCTTCAAGATATACTCGAAGATACCGACCAGCGCGAAAGCAGAGCAGGCTCCCATCTCGCCCTGGTCCTTGACCGGCGTGAATTCCTTGCGCAGGTCGATGGACGGAGCGATCGTCGCCAGAGGCTGGTACTCGTCGTCCAGATCAATCTCCTGGGTGTCGCCTTGAAGCTTATACGTATGGCCCTCGAAGACAAACCCGTCATTGGTCAGGCGCTTGAAGCTTTCCTTATGGTCCTGACGCTGAATGTCCAGTCCCTCAAGCTCTATCGTCTTCTGACGTATGTAGTTCGTGGACTCACGCATCGTCACCTTGGTGGCCTTCAAGTCATCCAGAAGCTCGCTGGCGGTACGGATCCGCTCGGGCGTCGGGGTGAGCGCTGCGTATTCCTGAATCCTGGCCACTTCCATGTCGCGGGCCTTCTTCTCGTCCTCGGCATCGGGCCCCGGCTGCACATCAGCGGGCTGCATCGCGCAGATCGCGTTATGCGCATTCACGAAGAGGTCCAGGACCTCCCGGCTGCAATCGTCAATGACAAGCTGGCGCTTGTTAAACATATAGCCGGTGAGAAGGTCGTCGTCTTCACCCAGCAGCTGGGCGAGGGTAGCCTTTTTCTCCGGGAGGGAGAGATCCGGATCATCGATGTAGGACTGGAACTCCTGCGTCAGGCGGGAAATCTCCTTCTTGAGCGCAGGCCCGATCTGGCTGATGATCTCCGTATGGTCCAGGTTGTTGTTCAACCTGGGGGAGACCTCCTTCTCGTAGAACTTGGAGAAGATGTTGACGTTCTGGCTCAGCAGCCCCTGCACGATCTGAGACACCTTGTTCACTTCCACCTCCGACTGGGAGACATTCTCCCGGTCAAGGATATGGGCGTATGCACGGTGCAGCAGGTACTGTACGAAGTAATACTTGTCGAAACTCAGGACAGAGAGGCCGAGCGCGTGCAACGGCCGCTTCGGGTCCTGGGCCGCAGGCTGGAACATCTCCGGATAATGCTTGACGGACAGCAGGGCGTACTCTCCGGCAATCCGTACGAAGGAATCGTCATTGAGTCCAAGGGCAGTGCCGTCGGAGTTGCAGTTCTGCAGCATCACCAGGGAGCCCAGCTTTGTGAACTTCTTCCTTGCGTTTAAGACCTCCTCCAGCACCTCTTTCGAAGTCTTGGCATAAGCGGTGTATTTCACCGTCAGGTCCGAGTCCTGTTTCTCGAAGAGGAAAGCGATATCGTAGGGGAGGAGGAACAGGTCCACGTTGTAGCTCTGAGGCAGCGCTTCAATCGCCGAAAGGAACTCTTCAACCGCTGCCCAGTATTCTCTCAAATACAGAGGAACGTACAGGCAGAGGTTCATCGTCGAGCTATCGCCCGGCCGGTTGATGGTGATGCTCCTGTCATACAACGTCCGGAAGAAACCCTTTAGGTATTCCTGCCGGTTGCTGGGAAGCACCTTGTAGGGACTGCCCAGCTGCACATCGAACATCTCGTCGATGCCCGCCACGAACACGCTCTCGTCGGCCTTGACCGGCTCGGCGCCCTGGAAACTTGCCTCGATGGAAGGATCCAGTTCGGGGAAGAGGAACGCCTTGAAATAGTCGTTCAACTCCTGGTCCCCATACTTGATGACGTATCGCTTGATGTCTTTCAGCATGGACGCAGCGTCTGCGCCCAGCATGATGTGCGTTGTATGCCTCATTGCCCTATAGCTGCTTTACGTGGTTCAATTCTTCGGTGATAAGCTGACGGATCTTCTCGTATCCTTTCTTCTTCACCTCATCCTTCGTCATCATGATCTGGGAGAACTTATCATAGTAGTTCGCCTTTGCTTCATCAATGACGGCCTTGATGGCGGTAGCACCCTCGCTCAGAGCATGGCTATCCAGCCACTCGGTGAACTCCTTGCGGACGGAGTTCTTGAAGGTGCGGAACTGGTCGAAGGCCTCGTCACGGTATTCGCCGAGCTTCACCCAGTTGTCATCCAGTGCATCGCCGTGCTCCTGGCTCTGGAAGTAATACGTTCCGTTCTCGTTCTTCACCAGACCGAAGATAAGACCCTTCACCCACAGGTCAAGGAGATCTTCGTCGCTGGCCTTCTTCGGCTTCAGGCTGAAGTCCTCACGCTTCATGCGGGTCTCAAGGTTGGCGTCATAGTGGCAGTCCACGCGGCACTGCTCGTATTCCTTCTGGTATTCAGGTAGGGAAGAGATAGTATAGGCGGGGACAACACCAACCTGACGGTAGATGATGATGCGGTCGTTCACGCCGATGCTGGCGAAATCGACATCCATCGTACCGGTGAGCTTGCTCTTGAAGTAGTCGTTCTTGTACAGACGATTGCTCAGCTTGTTGGGCACGCCCACGAAGAAGCTATCCTGCGGACGCTCGTGCGGCATGTGACCACGGTAGTCAAAGCGGAACAGAGGCATGGCCTTCTCGATGGCCATACGGGTGATGCGGTCGAATTCGTCCTGAGGCATCTTGTCCAGGATGTCATCGATACCGGTGTCCCTCCAGTTGCGTGCAGTATGCAGGCGGCTGGTGTACTTCAGGATCAGGGCCTCGATCTCATCGTTGGAAAGGTCTGTGAAACCGTAAAGCTTACCCTCAAGACGGAGTCCCTTCACGAACTCGGGGATCTGGATCTCGTCAGCAACTACACCCACGGAATTCACGGAATTCTGGGCGAGGTCGATCTGGAAGGTGGCGGGAGCCTTGCCCACGTTATTCTGGATACGAGCCAGACGGGTGGCGAGGTTGCGGTTGACAGCCTTCAAGCTCTCGGAGATGAGGCTGATCTTGCGGTTGGCTTCGGCGAGGATGCCCTTGATATTGTTGAACACCGTGATGGCAGCGGTCCTGCGGATGATCTCCAGCTTGCAGGTGCAGAGGGCACGGCAAGCGTCGCTCACGTCATTGGCCATATCGTCGAGCTTGCTCTTCTTCTTGAAGAACTTGCCGTCATACTCGCTAAGGTCAGCGCAGGCGGTATCGAGAGAGGACTGGAGCATCGGCTCGCGGGAGAGGAAATCCTCCTTCTCCTTGGTCATCTCGTCGAGGAAGATGTCCACCTGGTCCTCGATGGCTTCAAGAACGTTCTCGACGGTGGAAATACCGCACTCCTGGTTGATATGCTCGACAATGAGCTTGCGGAGTTCGGTACGGACACGGCTGGTGAGATCGTTGATCTTCTTGTTGACATCCTCATCCTTGATGCGGTTGATGTTCAGGTTCTGCTCAACCTCCGGTTTCGGGTTGCCGAAATCATTGACGGTCAGCTCGTACTTAGGCATCTTGTCGCAGATGTAGTCAATCACGTGGTCGTAGTTGTTGTTCTCACGAATATTGACGTTCGGGCTGTCGATCCAGTTGTTGGCGATGAGGTTCGCATCCTGGCAGCTGTTGAAGAAGCGGTCGATGAGGTTCTTGGCGGCCTTGATGGAGTAGATGTCGCTAAGGTCCTGTCCACGGTAGATGATCTCGCAGACACCCATACCGGCGGCCCAGGCCTTCTTGTTCTCGATATCCATCGCACCCTCGCGGATGTTCTTCTCGATGTTGTCGCTGACACTGGCAGAGGCGGAGGAGAGCTCTCCGGCAGAGGTAACCAACGCAAGGCTGATCATCTCAGCCAGCTCGTCGATATGCGTATAGGTATCGCCACGGTCGTTCTTATTGTCGATGAAGATAACGGAGTTGAACGGGCGGTCCTTGATCTCATACGAGCCGTTGATGTAGTCGAGCTTCACGGTCTTGCTGCCGATGCCCATGTGCATCAGATAGTCCAGGTCCTCGATGGCGCCGAAAGCATTCGGGGCCACCTTGGCCATACCGGCGTTGGACATGTGCTTGAACACATCCGGAAGCACGGCATAACCCGTCAGCTTGCACTGAGGGGCCTTCTCGCGGAGAAGGTAGGCCATGTTGATGAACGTACCGCAGCCGGTTCCACCACACACGGAGAAGACCATGTGGATCTCCGTATTGGCGCCCAGGAGCTCATACTTGTCGTTGTTGATGATATGGGCGTTGGTGATCTGGGCAAGGGTGGTCTCCACCTTGCGGCTGATATCGTCAAAGTTCACCGTAAATGCGAAACGGCCGTTGGTCCTGACCTGGCCAGCACCCAGTTCCATGGAAGTGAGGGCATAGAGGTTCTCATCGGAGATCCAGGAGAAAGCCTCCTTGTTCACATCATAGATGGGACGGGCACGCTTCACGATGATCGGAAGCTGCTCCTTAGGGTCAAGAACCACGTCCTCACCCTTGTTGGAGAGGATGGATTTCTTGTATGCACCTCCATCGGTATCAATGCCGAGGAACCCGATCATCGGGGGGACCTCGCCATAGGTATCGATGAACATCTTCTTGGTATGAAGAAGAGCGTTCATACCGGTGCCGCCGAGTCCGACGTACAGACAGCGTTTAATCTTTGTTGCCATAGTTGCTTATGATATTTTGATTTTTGTCTTGGTGCTGGTGGTCATATTCTGGATGGTGTACTCCTGGTTCTTCTTCAGAACACGGGCGTCCGCCATAAAATCCTTCGGGCAGCGCAGTCTCACGCTGTTGCGGTCCTTCGGCTCGATCACCACTTCGCTCGTCCACAGGTCATTGACTTCGTAGAGGATCTTGCCGGCGAAAACCTTGTCAAAGAAACCCTGCTTGGGCTGCTTGTTGGTCAGGATCATCTTCCGGTAGCCGCGCATACGCTTGAGGGTGTTGTACGGGACAGGATCTGAGAGCTGGATCTTACCCACGCGGAAGGTAGGGAAGAAGATGGCCTTCATCACAAACAGCCATACCAGCAGGGCGGCAAGGAGAAGGAGCGTGGTTAGGGCAGTTCCCATCGCCAGCGGATTCATCACCTTGTTCTTGTCCACCTCGATATCCATCAAGGAAGCGTTGTCAGCCTGATATGTGTCAGGATCCATATCGTTGATACGCTCCAGGCCGCCGTCATCAACGGCGCGGAAGAACCAGTGGTGAACCTTGTTTTCGGCTTCGGGCTTGAACACGATGCCGACCTTCATCTGGTCGGTTCCGGGCTGGACATCGATGATGTTATTCGGACACTTCTGGCCGTCCACAAACACTTCCATCTCGCTTTCCGTCACAGGCAGCATTTTGCCGCTGTCGGTCTTCTTGAACAGGCCCAGTCGGAGCGGCTTGTCCATGTAGTTCTTAGCGTCTTGATTGAAGTCGAACTCGATGGTCCGGTACAGGGTATCGGGGACGTGCTTCTTCCAGAGGAACTTATCGTAATAGTTCTCCTTACCCCAGCGGGTAGGGGTATTAGTGTTATTGGCCTCCTTGTTACATGAAGCCAGGAGCATCAGAGGGCAGAGGACTGCCAGGATGAGGAATCTCTTAGAGCACATGGAACTTCACGGTTTTTTCGGGTTTGTTAATCATCTCAAGCGTGGTAGGGGATTCCAGGATGCGGGTCATCGCATACGGAAGCTTATCCATACCATCGGCCGGTTTGGAATACAGGAAGACCTTCTCGTTCTCTTCGATGGAGAGCGTCTCGATCATCTCCGTCTTGCTCATCAGATACTGGGCCTTCACGTTGACGGTGTAATCGTCCTTAAGTTCAACGACCTGGTCGATCTGCATATAGGCATTCTCGTAAGAATAGACGTGGACCTTGTAGCCGGGCTCAAGCTTACCGCTGCCGCTATGGGCATACTTGATGGTAATCTCTTCGCCGTAAGATTCTCGCACGTTGAAGGCGATGTTCTGCTGGGGCGTGAGCATGAGCAGGGAGACGTCGGTTCCACCCAGATCGGCGACATCGATGGCGTCGAAGCGGCAGGGATTGATCTTCTCAAGCACGGTCTTGCCCTCGACAGCCTGGGATGTCAGCATGATGTAGAAGCCATAGGCGTCCTTTTCCTTGGCAATCTGGCACCAGCGACCCAGCAGGGCTTCGTACTCTGCCTGGTGTTCATCCGGAATACCGTCGGTCATCAGCTTCAGAACATCGACCTTGTCCGGAGACAGGACTTTGTCCACCACATACTGGAGCGGCTCGTAGAGACAAGTCATGGTCGTCATCTTACCGCCGAAATTATGAAGCGGAATCTTGTAGGCTTTGATCTTCGCAACAAGTGCGGCCTTTCCGGCGGCCGTCGCGGGCTGACGCCACTCGTCGAGTGCCTTATGCTGAAAGGGAATCACTACAATCTCCGTGCGGTCGTCGCTGATCTGCTGAATGTCCGTGATGATGGCCTCCTTGACCTGATCCCAGATATCAGGCGCTCCAGGAGCTTTGCCTTGCATGGACAGCGTCACGTCCCAGAGATAAGTCTGACGCACATCCTTAACGTTTCCACTCTGACCAAATGCCAGCGTGAAACTTGCCAAAGCGATGAGGGACAAAAGTGTTCTTTTCATTGAGTGGTTATGCTAATACTCTTAAACTTACAAAATTACTCTTTTTCGTCAAAAACACATCATAGTTATACTATGATTCCAATTTTGCCAACCGTTTTTCCCATTCTTCGACAATAGGGAAGGGGTTATAGAGTTCAAATACCCCACTGAAATACGTGATCTTTTTCCCGTCATTCACACGTTGCGAAAGGAACTCAATGGCACCATACTTATCGGCTAAGTGTTCAACGTATTGAAGCCGGCTTTCCCTCAATTCTTTGAAATGGGCGATTGAGGCTTTCAACACCTCTTTCTCAGCCTCTTTCAAATGAGCCTTTGAATAGATCTTTATGAGCCTATCATATGGTGCGGGCATGTAGTACTTCTCGAAAAGGAGCTGCTCATAATTATAGCAGGCCTTCTCGTAATTCCCTTCTGCCTCAAAGCGCTCCGCTGCCTCCAACAGGCTGCGGAAATGTCCTTGAAGACGATAAACAGGTTCAAGGTCCCTCTTGAAGGAAAGGAAGTCGTTTTGGACCCTATCACCGGTAGGGGACTGGTAGAAATCAAACTCTGGAATACGATGTCGGATCACGGCTTCAAATACATCTCCCAGAATCTCCCTTCCTTCAAACTCCACTCGTTTCGTAGGATATATCGCCTCAGCTTTGTTTCCAGTCAGACGAATCATTCGCTTCTGGTATTCAATCTCATCTGGGAACTTATCAACGGCGAGTTTAGTCACTCTCAATTCATTCTCTTTGTCTCCCTTCTTGCTATACAGAACCATCAGACGCTTATACGCATGATGGGCAGGATATCCTATTCCGATGCATTCTTCGTATGTAGCGATGGCATCATCAATTAGACCATCCTTTTCCTGCTGCATACCTCGGTTATTGAGTTCCACCGTCGGACCGAGGAGTTCGATCGGCAAGGGATTGCCGGGCTGAGATTTAAAGGGATTAGAACCGGACATGAAAGGAGTGGGACCGACGGATATGTCAGAAGGCGCTCTCTCCATCATATCGTCCTCAGTCGGCTCAACATCAATAAACTTGGCTTCCTTTGGTTCATTCCTGTACTTCTCTCCACGGACAAAGTCCTCTTCTCCAGGGACAGGGAAGGGGATGATACTTGAAAGGATTCCGGTCGCAGAAGCCTTGATGCGGCAAGGGAACTCACGCATCGCAAGCAAAGGATCAATGTTATCAATGATGAGGCGGGAGAAGGATTCCTTATCAAAGAAGACGGTGTAGACATAGTCATCTCCTTCTTCTCCTGTGGCTTTGTTAACCCGCTGTGTATAGCCAGAAATCTGGATATACTTGATATTACAGTTTACGTTGAAGAAACGGCCAGCGACAAGGAATGCGAGTCCACAGATGCACTGGATGTAATCCAACTGGACCTCCTTCTGCGTCTTCTGCTTGAACGAAACGTTTCCAGAAGGCAGGTATTCCGCCTTTCTTCTCGGAATATCCTCGACTTCCGGAAGGTCCAGATCCACATATAGCGTCTGATATTCCAAATCGAGAGAAAAATCTAGACCAAATCCACCTGGAATCTCGTCATTGAGTTTTACGTCCTCCTCTTTCAGACCCTCGATA
>JAEEGL013307262.1_pt1 | contig 12656 bp, 8 predicted proteins | sample 9134231 | NCBI WGS metagenome assembly JAEEGL01 (sample SAMN16246548, study PRJNA631951) | gut metagenome | biome: gut microbiome; feature: rumen; material: fiber-attached | host: Bos | place: Iran: Karaj | collected 2018-10
ATGAAATAACAGTAGTTCAGTCCGTTGGACCGCGTTAAGGTTTTGAGGTATAGAAATATACGAAGTAAGGTGGCACCACGTTTATAACGTCCTTATACGGGACGTTTTTTCTTTAAAGGAGGCGGTAATCATGGCAAATAAGTTTCAGATGCCAAGAGGAACACAGGACATAATGGGTGAAGACGTTACATTATGGCTGCAGGTTGAGGACATTATCAGAAAGGAATGTGAAAAGTACGGTTATCAGGAGATCAGGACTCCTGTGTTTGAACATACCGAAGTTTTCAAGTTCCAGAATGATTCCAGCGACATGGTAACCAAGGAAATGTATACCTTCACTGACAGCGGTGAAAGATCACTGACTCTCAGACCGGAGGGAACAAAGGGAATAGTAAGAGCCTTTGTTGAACACAAGATGTACGGCAATACGGCTGATTTCCCTTATAAGCTGTTTTACATGGGGCCTATGTTCAGATATGAAAGACCGCAGAAGGGCAGATACCGTCAATTCCATCAGTTTGGTGTTGAAGCAATTGGTGCCAAATCACCGCTGCTTGATGCTGAAACAATAGCCCTTGGCTATGATATTACCAGAAAGATGGGAATCAAGAGTGTACAGATCCTGATCAATACACTTGGTGATGATGAATCAAGAGACCGCTACCGTACAGCTCTTAAGGATCACTTCAGACCTTATCTTCCGGAACTGTGTGAAGACTGCAGAAGAAGATTTGAAATGAACCCTTTAAGAATTCTGGACTGCAAGGTCGACAGGGAACATCCTTCATTTGCCAGCGCTCCTGTAAGCCAGGACTATCTTAATGACAGTTCCAGAGAATACTTTGACAGGGTTTTAAAGGCACTGGATGATCTGGGAATTCCATATGTCATTGATAACCGACTTGTCAGAGGCCTGGACTATTACAGTAATACGGTCTTTGAAGCCGTACCTGTAGATGCTCAGGGACAGCAGGCAGCAGTATTTGCCGGCGGTCAGTATGATGGTCTGGTCGAACATTATGGCGGCGGACAGCTTCCGGGTGTCGGTTTCGGAATGGGCCTTGAAAGAATGATTTCTCTGGCTCGTGAAGAAGGAGGCATCGCTCCTGAAGTAAGGGAAACAGACGCCTATGTCATCAGCATGGGCAATGTCGGATCATATGCTCTGAAAGCCACACAGATGCTGCGTAACGAAGGTTTGAAAGCTGAGACCGACTATCAGGGCAGATCCCTGAAAGCCCAGTTCAAGGCTTCAGATCGCGTCAGAGCAAAAGTTCTGGTAATAATAGGCGAAGATGAATATAAAAACAATCAGGTCGTAATCAAGAATACTGAAAGCAAGGAACAGTTTACGGCTGATTTTGATAAACTGGTGGAAACAGTGAAAGGAATAGTGGGTAAGTAAAATGAACAGAACACATACAAATGGTGAATTGAGACTGACGGATGTCGGTAAGAAAGTTACATTGCTGGGCTGGGTTGCCAAGAGAAGAAACCTCGGTTCACTGGTCTTCATAGATCTCAGGGACAGATACGGCATTACGCAGATCGTCTGCGGTGATGAACTGACTGAGGCTGTAAGAACAGTCAGAAGCGAATACATCCTGGAAGTAACCGGTACCGTTGTTGAAAGACAGGATAAGAATCCTAAGATGGAAACTGGCGATATTGAAGTCAAGGCTGAAAAGGTTACGATAGTCAATACTGCCGAACTGCCTCCGTTTATCATCGCTGATGAGACCGATGCTCTGGAGGAAACCAGACTGAAATATCGTTATCTGGACTTAAGACGTCCGGTATTGCAGAAGAAACTGTTTACCAGAGCAAAGATAGTCAAGGCCATGCATGAATATCTGGACGCCAATGACTTTATTGAAGTTGAGACACCTGTTCTGGCCAAGAGTACACCGGAAGGAGCCAGAGACTATCTGGTTCCGTCAAGAGTTCATCCGGGCTGCTTCTATGCCTTACCGCAGTCTCCGCAGCAGTTCAAGCAGTTGTTGATGGTAGCCGGTTTTGAAAGGTATTATCAGGTTGCCAGATGCTTCAGAGATGAAGACTTAAGAGCTGACAGACAGCTGGACTTTACCCAGTTGGACATTGAAACAAGCTTCCTGTCACAGGATGAGATCCTGACCCTGACAGAAGGCCTGCTGAAGAAGGTAATGAAGGATGTCAAGGGAATCGACATTGAAACACCGTTCAGAAGATTCAAGTATGTTGATGCCATGAACATGTACGGTTCCGACAAGCCTGATACCCGTTTCGAAATGAAACTGCAGGATCTGACGGAAGTATTCAGAAATTCCGAGTTCAAGGCTTTTGCGGAAGGGCTGGGACCTAAGGGTGCCATAAAGGCCATCGTAACTGACCATTGCGAAAACTATTCCCGTAAGGAACAGGATAAACTGACAGACCTGGCCAAGAAGAACGGTGCCAAGGGTCTGGTGGTCCTGAAATATGAAAACGATACATTGGAAGGCAGTGCAGCCAAGTTCTTCTCTGCTGAAGAGATTGAAAACATGGTTAAAGTCCTAGGCGTTAAAAACGGTGATCTGATCATGATCGTCTCCGGTGAATGGCGCAAGGCGTGCAGTGCCTTAGGCGCCTTAAGAAGCCACTTCGGCAAGACTCTGCATCTGTATGATCCTGAAATCTTTGACTTCCTGTGGATCACCGAATTCCCGATGTTTGAATGGAACGAAGAAGACGGCAGATATTATTCTGAACACCATCCGTTTACCAGACCTATGGATGAAGACCTTACATATCTGGACAGCGATCCGGAAAGAGTACGTTCATGTGCCTATGACGTTGTACTGAACGGATACGAGCTGGGCGGCGGTTCCTTAAGAATCTATGACTGCAACATGCAGCAGAAGATCTTCGAACTGTTAAGCCTGACTGATGAACAGATCAAAGACAGATTCGGCTTCTTCATTGATGCCCTGAAATACGGCACACCACCTCATGGCGGTCTGGCATTAGGCCTTGACAGAGTAGCAATGATACTTACCGGTTCTGAATCTCTGAGAGATGTAATTGCCTTCCCTAAGAACGCAAATGCCAAGGATCCTATGAGCGATGCACCTGATAAGGTCGATGACAAACAGCTGGAAGAATTACATATAAAGATTGTTGCAGACTAGTAATTTTTGGTATAATGAAAGTGCCAGAAGTGTATATGCATTTCCGACACGAGATTATAGGGAATCCGATTGTTGAACGATGGTGTTGAAAGCCTTTAAATAGGAATCCTGAAGTTGTTCACAGGGTACCCACCTGAATAACAGGGGAACGATCTTAAAAACTTTTGGTAAAAGGGATTGAAAATAATCCCTTTTTTCTGTATTGAAGGCCCTGGTTTTTGTGCTTGTAAAAACACTGCTTATTCAGTAGAATATATTTAGTTAATTAGAAGAGAGGGATTATATGCCACCAGTAGTTAGTTCATTATTATACATACTGTTAGGTGTTCTGATTGGCGCCATCGGCGGCTGGTACTTCACCCGTAAACAGGTAGAAAAACAGCTTAAGGAAAACCCACCAGTTAACGAAAAGATGATCAGAGCAATGTTCATGCAGATGGGACGCAAGCCTTCTGAAGCTCAGATCAAGCGGGTAATGAAAAGCATGAATCAGGCACAGTAACACAGCAGTATGCTGTGTTTTTGCTAGGAAAAAGCAGTTTCACCCGGACAAATGTGTTATTATGTTCATAAGGGTTTGTAAATAAATGAAGTTTGTAAAGTTTCTGATTGCCATGATGATCGTAATTACCGGATTTTTCAATTCGGTTGTTTATGCTGAGGAAGATGGCGATTTTACATATGAAGTCAAAGATGGAAGTGCCATCATAACCGGTTACAGCGGTGATCAGGGACACCTGTATATTCCTGATGAACTGTCAGGTTATCCGGTCAGGGAAATAGCTTCAGAAGCCGTTGACTGTTCATATGTCACACGTCTGGAAATACCTTCATCCGTAAAAAAGATCCGGCAGGGAGCCTTCTATAACTGTCAGAGCGTTACAGTTCTAAGTTTCCCAAACAGCACTGACGGCAGTTATGGCTTTGATAAGATGGTTTCGCTGGAGAGACTGATCATAACAAACGGAACAGGTGAGTCCTTTGACTATGCCACAGCCAGTGCCACACCATGGTATCAGAGCGGACGAAACATATATGAAGTAGTTCTTGATGACCGAATCACGGTGATCGGAGATTATCTGCTGGAGGGATTGCTGAATGTCAGTTACGCATCCATGCCTTCAAGATTAAGACAGGTCGGAAAGAGAAGTTTCTATAACTGGCTTTCACTGCAGAAACTGCAGCTTCCGGTATCTTTGCAGATAATAGGAAAGGAAGCTTTCGGCTGTGATCCGATCGTCAGATATGACAGGTCGGTAATTGTTCTGCCGCAGAATATCGTAAAGATAGAGGATGATGCCTTTGATTTCAATAACATCTACTATGCCTACAAAGGCAGTGAAGCTGATAAATATCTTAAGGACAGACATATAATCCATAAAATCATAGATCTTGGCATTCCTGACAGCATGGCTGTTCTGGAACTCGGTGATTCAGGAATGTTTGTTCCATCCAGAGTGCCTAATTTCATGAAGGAAGATGTGGTTATCAGCTGTGACAATAATGATGTACTTGAACTGAAGGAAGACGGCTATTATGTCGCTCACCGCAAGGGTACGGTTACTCTGACGATCAGTACTGAAAGCGGTTCTGCTTCGCGCAACATAACCGTCAGAACAGATGAAAAACTGGATACATATTATCTGAGAGTGCCGGTTGATAGTTTCTATCACCTTATGGCACAGGAACATTTTGACCGCATAACCAGCAGTAATGCCGAAGATGTTTCATATCAGTGCGATGATGAAAATGTAACCATTCTTGAAGATGGACTGCTGAGAGTAAAAGAACCGGGAAGATTCAGAATAGATGTTCTTCTTAATGACCGCCAGATAGGCGTGTATCTCATAGATGCCTACAAAGCGGTAGAAAGAATAGAACCAGGCATGGAAAGTTTTGTCATGACGGTTGACAACAGATATAAGTTTGTTTCAGATGTATATCCTGAGGATGCTGATGACAAAACTCTGTATTATTACAGTGAAGATGATTCGGTAGTTACGACCAATCTTACCGGCTCAATGCTGGCGACAGGCAAGGGTGAAACTTTCATAAACATTTTCTCACGTGACAATAATGCAGTAGCCAGAGTCAGAGTAAAGGTACTGGATGACAGCATGAATGTTCCGGTCAGTGCCTTCCCGTTAATGGTTAACAGGTCATTTGATCTGAACATCGAGGGTAATGATCTGACATATTATTCATCTGATGAAAGCATTGCTACTGTCAGCAGCAGCGGTATCGTTACCGGTGTCAGCAGTGGGAACTGCTACATTACAGTTGGGAATGACGATGCTGCCAGAACAATTGACGTAGCGGTATATGAAGCTACCGGATATGGTGTTGACCTCTCAGAATGGAATAACTACATATCTGAAGACAACTTCGTTCAGATGAAGAGATCAGGAATTGACTTTGTCATCCTCAGAGCCGGCTACAGTGACGATTATGAAGACTACATGTTTGAAAACAACTACTACAATGCCAAGGAAGCAGGCCTGGATGTAGGCGTATATCATTACATTACCGCTCTTGATGCTGATCAGGCCCTTGTTGAAGCGGAAGCCATGTTATCATGGATCGAAGGCAAGCAGTTTGAATATCCTGTCATTCTTGACATTGAGGAAGAAGAACACAGCAGCATGTCATCCGCAAACTTCAATGAGATCGTTGATACGTATTGTTCTACGATTGAAGAAGCCGGATACAAGAGCATGATCTACAGCTTTGCTTCCTTACTGACCAGATGCAGTTCGGAAAATCTGAGTAAATACGATATATGGCAGGCTCACTGGGGCGTGACATATCCATCGGTATTTACCTCAAGATATACGATGTGGCAGTTTACTTCTGAAGGTAAGGTTCCTGGAGTAAAAGGCAATGTTGACATGAACATCTGCTTCTATGACTATCCTACATACATAAAGGAAAATCATCTCAACGGATATTAAAATGATCGGTAACTGAATGTTGCCGGTTTTTTATGCTAGAATATTATATATGCTTAGGAAAAAGTATTTATGGGGACTGGTTATCCTCTATGTGATGTTCATATTTGGAAATTCACTGCAGACCGGTGAGGTATCAGGAAGTCTGAGCAGGAAAATAGCTGAAGCAGCTGTTCAGCTGCTGCGGTTGTTTAACTTGAAAATAGGAAATTTTGATCTGTTTCACATGGTGATCAGAAAACTTGCTCACTTTTCTGAATTTCTGATATTGGGCCTGCTGGTGCAGTGGGTCAACAGCCGTCAGCCTCTAGTGGATAATAAATTATATGTTTTCCTGCTGTTTCTGTTGATAGGATTTACAGACGAGTTTCTGCAGCTGTTTGTAGAAGGAAGAGCAGGTATGCTGACCGATTCTCTGATAGACGCTTCAGGTTATGCATTAAGCTGGATAATTACAATGCTGGCTAAAAAAACTCATCGTTCATCGCGATGAGTTTATTTTTTTTTCTTGGTAAGTGAGAATTTGTTTTCGGTATGATTCAACAGACGCTGAATGTTGGCTTTATGCTTGTAGATAATGAATACCGTCAGAAGCGTGATCAGAATGCAGATCCTTTTGTCAGGATTCATGCACCAGCAGACGATGGTGGCTGATATGAAGGCACACATTGAACCCAGGGAAATGTACTGGGTTGTCAGAGCCAGCCCGGCAAAAACGATCAGCGGAATTCCCACCTGAAAGGCAAAGTACTTTAATGAGGTCAGGGAAATTGCCAGCAGGATACCAGCACTGGTTGCTACACCCTTACCGCCTTTGAAGCCTGAAAACAGAGGGTAGCAGTGTCCGATTACCGTAAATACGGCTGTAAGCAGCGCCAGGGATGGATCTATCTGCTTTAAAACCATGTAGGCAATGAAGCCTTTCATGGCATCAAGAACAGCCACGATATAGAAGACTTTGGTACCCAGGACTCTGCCTGCATTTGTGGCTCCCAGATTGCCTGAACCGTGTTCACGGATATCCGTTTTATAGAAGACTTTTCCGATGATCAGTGCCCAGGGAATTGAGCCTGCAACATAGCCGATTAATGCGAATAAAATAGCTTTTAATAACATGTTCATCACCATAAATATGATACCATATCCAGCTAAATTTGGTATAATAATAAAGTGAGGTTTTTTGTATGCCTGGAAAAGATTATAACGAGCAAAGCATTCAGATTTTAAAAGGCCTTGACGCGGTAAGAAAGAGACCTGGCATGTACATCGGCTCTACGGATTATCATGGATTGCACCATCTGGTATGGGAGATCATGGATAATGCCATGGACGAAGCACTTAACGGGTTCGGCAAGGTTATTAAAGTCACTATTGAAAAAAATAACGTCATCTGTGTGGAAGATGAAGGAAGAGGTATGCCTGTGGGCAAACATGCTTCGGGTGTTCCAACCATACAGGTTATTTTTACTGAGCTCCATGCCGGCGCCAAGTTCTCCAGCGACAGCGGTTATAAGACAGCAGGCGGCCTGCATGGCGTAGGTGCTTCAGTTGTTAACGCCTTAAGTGAATGGCTTGAAGTTACTACCTGTTATAAAGGCGGCATCTACCGCATGACTTTCAAAAACGGCGGCAGTGTCATCAGCAAGCTTGAAAACCTCGGAACAACAAATAAAACCGGTACGAAGGTCAGATTCCTGGCTGACAAGAAGATCTTCGGACGTGTTGAATACAATTATGAGACCATTCTTGAAAGAGTCAGAGAGGCTGCTTTCCTGACTAACGGTCTTAAGATGGTCATTGTTGATGAAAGAAAGAATGTGAAGGAAGAATTCTGTTATGACAATGGACTTGAAGCCTTCATACAGTATCTGCATGAAGGCAGAGAAGGCCTTTCTCCAATCGTAACTTTCAGCGGCGGTAATTCTAAGATAGGTGTTGATTTTGCCTTCCAGTATACTGATGGAGTATCAGAAAACAGCTACTCATTTGTTAACCATGTCAGAACCGTTGACGGTGGTACGCATGTCATTGGATATAAGACGGCTTTTACAAAGTGCTTTAACGATTATGCCAGACGTACTGGTTTGCTGAAGGACAAAGATGAAAACCTTGAAGGCGGAGATATCCGTGAAGGTCTGACAGCAGTTGTTTCACTGACTATCTCAGAAGATCTGCTTGAGTTTGAAGGACAGACAAAGGGCAAACTGGGAACACCGGAAGCCCGTAACATAGTTGAAAGCGTCATTTCCGATAAGCTTTCATTCTTCCTGCAGGAAAACAAGGAGATGACTGACGGTCTGATCATAAAGATGATAAGGGCTTTACAGGCCCGTAAGGCTGCTCAGAAAGCCCGTGAGGAAGTACGCAACGGCAAGGGAAAGAACCAGAAACGGGAACGTCAGATTTCCGGGAAACTGGCTCCTGCCCAGTCACGCAACGCCAAGAAGAACGAACTGTTCCTGGTTGAGGGTGATTCTGCCGGCGGCAGTGCCAAGCAGGGCAGAGATTCCAAATATCAGGCTATCTTGCCTTTAAGAGGCAAGGTTCTGAATACAGAGAAAGCCAGTGAAGCTGAAATCCTGAAAAACGAGGAATTAAGCACACTGATATACACTATTGGTGCTGATTTCGGTGCCAAGTTCGATGTTGAAAGCAGTAACTATGATAAAGTCATAATCATGACAGATGCTGACACTGATGGGGCTCATATCCAGGTACTGTTATTGACTTTCTTCTATCGTTACATGAAACCGCTGATCGATGCGGGAAAGGTTTATGTTGCCTTACCTCCTTTATATAAGGTTCAGAAGGGTAAGGAAGTTCACTATGCCTATAATGATGACGAACTGGAAGAATTAAGAGAAAAATACGGCAAAGTGGAAATACAGAGATATAAAGGTCTGGGTGAAATGAACGCCGATCAGCTCTGGGATACCACGATGAATCCGGAAACAAGGACCCTGATACAGGTAAGTATTGACGATAACTTTGCAACTGATAAGAAGTTTAACGTGCTCATGGGTGACAGACCGGATATCAGAAGGGAATGGATCGAAGATTTCGTAACATTCACTTTGGAAGACAAATATCAGCTGGAGGGTAACTGATCATGGCAAAACAGACAGAAAAAGAATACATGAGACTTACTCTCAATGACCTTATTTCCGAAAGATACGGCGATTACGCCAAGTATATCATTCAGGACAGAGCACTTCCTGATGCCCGTGACGGTCTCAAACCGGTTCAGAGAAGAATTCTCTATGCCATGTACCGTGAAGGAAATACTGCTGACAAGGCTTTCAGAAAAAGCGCCAAGACTGTAGGCATAGTCATTGGTAACTATCACCCACATGGTGACAGCAGCGTTTACGAGGCAATGGTCAGACTCTCTCAGTCCTGGAAACAGAATTATCCGCTGGTTGAAATGCACGGTAATAACGGTTCAATTGACGATGATCCGCCGGCTGCCATGCGTTATACGGAAGCCAGACTTGCCGGTCTGAGCAGCACTCTGCTGGAGGATATTGACAAGGATACGGTAACATGGTCACCGAACTTTGATGATACGGAAAATGAGCCGACAGTTCTGCCGGCCAAGTTTCCTAACTTGCTTGTTAACGGTGCAACCGGTATTGCGGCAGGTTATGCTACTAACATACCTCCTCACAATCTGCGTGAAGTGGTTGACGGTACTGTTTACAGGATCAATCATCCGAACTGCACTCTGGATGAAGTCATGCAGTTCATCAAGGGACCGGACTTCCCGACGGGTGGCATTGTTCAGGGAATAAACGGTATAAAGGAAGCGTTTATTTCCGGTAAGGGCAAGGTTGTTGTCAGGGGTAAGTCCAGCATTGAACAGAATAAGACAAACAGCCAGATCATCATCACGGAGATACCTTACGAGGTAATCAAGATCAATCTGGTTAAAAAGATAGATGACATCAGATTCAATAAGGATATTGACGGCATTCTGGATGTCAGGGATGAATCTGACAGAAACGGTCTGCGAATAGTTGTTGACGTCAAGAAGGATGCCAATGCCGAACTGATTTTGAATTATCTGTATAAGAATACAGATTTGCAGGTCAATTACAACTACAACATGATTGCGATCGTTGACCGCACACCTACGCAGCTGGGACTGCTGCAGGCTCTGGATTCATATGTGGCATTCATGAAGGATGTCATCAGAGCCCGTTCCCATTTCGAATTTAACAAAAGAATAGACAGATGCCATATTCTGGAAGGCCTGATCAAGGCTGTCAGTGTTCTTGATGAAGTCATTGCCATCATCAGGGCTTCAAAGGATAAGGCTGATTCCAAGAAAAAACTCATCGCCAGGTTCGGTTTCTCCGATGTTCAGGCTGAAGCCATTGTCAATCTGAGACTTTACAGACTGACTAACACCGACATATTCGAACTTAAGAATGAGTTTGGCCGTCTGGTCGGCGAACTGAAGGAACTCAAGGAAATCATCGAAAATGACAGCAAGCTCAATAAGGTACTCTGTCGGGAAATGAAAGCCATAGCTGATAAATATGGCAATGACAGAAGGACAGTCATTGAAGATGAAGTCAGTGAGATTCAGATCGATAAGACTGCGATGATCACCAATGAACATATCGTTATAACCTTATCGAGAGACGGATATATAAAGAGAGTATCCATGCGTTCATATTCATCCAATGATTCATTTACCGGTCTGAAGGATGAAGATGAACTGATCGGATACTGCGAAGCAGATACGCTTGATACTTTACTGGCCTTTACGGAAACAGGTGAATATGTTTCACTGCCGCTGTATACACTCTCAGAGTACAAGTGGAAGGACATCGGCGATCATATTTCCAAGTATGTAAAGGTCAACAATGCTGAAAAGTTTGTCGGAGCCTGCATTGTCAAGGACTTCAATACATATGCCTGGATCATCAGCGTTTCCAGAAACGGCATGGTCAAGAGAACGATGCTGCCGGCCTGGAAACTGCAGAGAACGTCAAAGAGTTCTTCAGGCATGAAGTTAGTGGATGACGATAAGGTGGTATCAGTACTGCTCGCTTATGAAAATGATGAAATAACATTTATTACCAGAGACGGTTTTGCGTCAAGATACAGAGTTGATGAGATACCTCAGGTTGCCACTAAGGCCAAGGGTGTCAGAAGCGTAAAACTTGTTGGTGATGATTATGTAACATGTGCAGCCATCATTAACGATTCTGTCAGTGAAGTAGTATATCTGACGGAACGCAGTGGCGGCAAGCGTATCAAGAAAGATGAAATCGAAGAGACAAGAAGAGCTACCAAGGGCATGCTCATTGCCAAGAAGAATAAGACAAATCCTCACAGCGTCAGATATGTCATAACAGGTTCTCTTAACGACAGCCTGAATCTGAATACTGCAGAGGGTTCACTGAACTATCTGTTCAAGGATATTACTCTTATGAGCAAGGATGCCAGATTCTCAAATCCAATCACAACAGGTAGCTGGTATCACTTACTGAACATTCAGGAAGTAAAGATTATCGATATACCTGAGGGTCTGTCGGACAAGAGTTATGAGGAAATAACTTTGGAGGTTTAAAATGAAATTTTTCAAGAGATTATTAGTACTTCTGATAGTTTACCGGCTGGCAGCGGCCAGTACTTTCGGTATCGTTACCTGGTATTACAAAATCAATCTGCTGGAAAATCCTGACCTGCAGCTGTATGGTGGCATTGCAGCCGGCGTACTGTCACTGCTGACGGGACTGCTTCTGGTTATCGTGAAAAAGAAAAAGAAACCTGTTAAGACTCTTCCTAATGAAACAGGGAAAAAGATTGAAACTGCCAGCGTTGTTACTCCTGGTGCCAATAATGGACTGATGGTAGATGAAATACCGCAGCAGCCAGACCTCCCGGCAATGCCAGAATATGAGCCTCTTGAAGAAGAGCCGGCAGCTGAAGAGATCGCACCGGCTGAAGAAACTGTGATTGAGGAAACTGAACCTGAAACAGTTCCGGTTGAAGAAATGGCAGAAGAAAATGTTGAGGAAACAACTGCTGCTGAAGAGACTGTTGCTGAAGAAGAACCGGAGATTGAAATGATCCCGGAACCTGTCATTCCTGAAGAAACCGCAGAGCTAGTTCTTGAGGAACCGGTATTTGATGATGTTCCAGAAAAGAATGAGGAGGACGAGGTCGTTGACTTCATGGCTGCCACAAAGACCATGCCAGTCATTTTACCGGAAGAAGAGACTGCTGAAGTTACTGAAGAAGAGAAACCTGAAACTGAAGAAACAGCTGAGCGGGAAGCCGAGCAGACTGAAGAAATCGCTGATAATGAAGAACAGCCTGAAGAACCTGAAAAGGTTAAAAAGATATTTGTGGACGATACAACTCAGATCATTTCCACAGCCAGTCTGAATGATTATCTGAAGAAAATAAGGGAAAACAGGGATACCGAAGTTGCCAATGCCAATGCGGTAAAAAACGACATAATCCTGCCATTAGGTCCGAGAGAAGCATCTGTGGAAGAAGAAATACAGGCTGAAGAAGTAATTGAAGAACCGGCAGCAGCGGA
>JAEEGL013910916.1_pt1 | contig 12656 bp, 11 predicted proteins | sample 9134231 | NCBI WGS metagenome assembly JAEEGL01 (sample SAMN16246548, study PRJNA631951) | gut metagenome | biome: gut microbiome; feature: rumen; material: fiber-attached | host: Bos | place: Iran: Karaj | collected 2018-10
GCGCAATGACGGGTCAGGATAACAAAGCGCGAGCCCCTGTCCTTTCAACAGACATGCCCAGAACCCTTCTTTCTCAAAATTCTTTGCCACCCATGCCGCCCTCTCTGTGACGGTGCAGTTCCGCTTGCCTAGCTTTCCACATGCCGCCATCCATCGCATCACATGGTCATCGGTCGGTTTATTCTCCTTTAAGTTACCCAGGCGACGCACGCCCATCCAATAGATGCCAGTCACACACTGGTCCTTGGCGAACTGTAGCAGCTGGTCCCAATCGATAAGTTTTACCGATTCCGGCACCGGCAACTCCTCGTTTAACGAGAAGCGCAGGAAGTCGAGGTATGGGGTGTATGACTGCGGCATTATCGAAGAGGAGTTAAGAAGAGTGGAGAGGAGTTGAGAAAGGTTGAGAAAGGTTGAGAAGGTTGAGAAGGGTTGAGAAGGGTTGAGAATCGTTCAGAAGAGTTGAGAAGAGTTACCTCCCTTGCTATTTCGTGCACCACGCTTGCGTGACAGCACTGCTTCGGTCGATGACCTTCGGCTCAATTGGTTCATAAGTATCCCCTTCGTAGGGGAGAGATTTAGAGGGGGCTTCCTTTCTCCTTTAAAATATTCCAGAGGAACAGGGGGTTGCCGATGACATAGCGGCGCCACATGCGGCGAGGCTCCGTGCACAAGCGGTAGAACAGAATCATCCCAAAAGATTATCTAAAATAGTTAGAAGGTGCCAAACGGGTCTTTGTAGATGCCCAAAAGTTGCTTTCCGAAATAAATAAAGAATTTCATGTCGTCAACGAAATAACGCTTGAAAAGGCGCTTAGGCTCTCTAGTAAAACGATAAAGCCACTCCATACCAATCTTTCGGTAAATAAGTGGCGCACGTTTTAACGTTCCAGCTTCAAAATCTATAGTAGCCCCTAGGCCCATCCAAAGATTAACGCCTGGCATCTGATTTTTCCATTTCATAATCCACTTTTCTTGTTTAGGTGCGCCCACACCTACCAAAACAACATTTGCACCACTCCGATTTACAATGTCGAGAATCTCTTTACATTCCTCCTCATTTTTTTCAAAACCAAATGAAGGAGAATGAGCACCTACGACTATTTGGCGTCCCACTCTCTCATTAATTCTTTCCATTGCCTTAATCGCAATTCCTTGACCTGCTCCCAACAGAAATATCTTACAAGAAGGATCATTTTTATGATATTCGTAAAAGGCCGTGAAGAAACTACTGCCAGGGATAGCTTCGGGAAAGGATTTTTTTAATAATTTGGAAAGGAAATATAAAATTCTACTATCGCAAACTACCCATTCTGCTTTCTGATATACATCGTAGAAATCTTTATCTTGCTGCAACTTTACAAGATGGTCAATATTTGGAGTGACAAGGACTCCATACCGAAGTTGCTTCAAAAGTTCATCTCGAGTGATTCTCTGAATCTTTGCATTCAGAATTTGTATTGTTTCAATTATCGATGATTATTTTTAATACCAAACTTCATCAACAAAAGACTATATACATACGCAAAAAGATATGACAATAAGAAGCAAGAAAACAAGGCAGGCAATAAAGGCATACTTGATAACAAGAACGGACTAAATACTAGAATCGTAAATCCATGCACCAAATACCATTCGTAAGAAATTCTACTTGTAAACAAGAAATAATTATTAACAACTGGAATCGCCATTTTATAAACAATTAATGCGATAGAAAGGTAGCCTAGCAATGAGGGAAAGTCATTATAAAGTTTTAGAACACCTCCCGTCTTTCCCATGAAACCACTTAAGCCCATGCCCACTATAGTCCCTACTAGCAGTATGCCATATGAAGGAACGGCAAATTTTTCGGGTGCCTTTTTATAGATCTCTGCTAACTTCATTCCCAAGACAAACTCCCATAGATACTGTAGGAAGAAACTACTCCAAGCTCTATTATCCTGCTTCTCCAACAAACCAGCCAAAGTAGCCCAGCATATGCTAATAATGATTGATAAAAATAAGCCCTTTCTCCGACCAGCCAGTTTTACTATAAAAGGCCAAAATAGGTAAAATTGGAAAATTGTTGACAAGAACCACAAAGAATAAACATACGACGTATCCCATGTGTGACTAAACATCTTGAAAAGGAAAACATGGCTTAAAAATGTAATCACGTCATATGACTCTAAGCAAAAGAAATAATATGCTGCGAACAACACCACTATAAAGAAATAAGGGATGTACACTTTCATGAATCTCTTTCTCAAAAAGTCACTATAGGACAGCGGATTGTTTAAATATGACAAATAAAGGCCGAAACCACTGACTAAAATAAAGACATGTACGCCAGCGCCCCCAAATGACAAGATTGTCTTCATCAGCCCTGTCGCAGAGGACCAGACCATATGCATCACAACTATGGTGAAGATAGAATATCCTCTAAGAAAATCAATTGCTTCTATTCTATGCATACGTCTTGTGCTTAACAATATTGAAAACATTCTCAGAATAAGAGGTTCCGCGAATGCTTGCATCCTCAAATACCTCATTGATAGCATCAACAGCAGCCATTGATGGATTCAATATACACCGAGCCAATTCATCTATCGTTACTGCACAGTTGGTGTGGGCTATCTCTATAAATCCCTCATCCAACTTTTCTGATTTTTCGTAAAAATCCTTCTCATCAGGCAGATAAAAGATGATTGGCCGGAGGAGCAACGCATAATCAACATAGCAACTGCTGTAATCAGTTACCAGCATGTCACATGCGCTCATTAGCCGTTGATTATCAGTCACTTCAAAGTAGTTGAGAACCCTAAAATCATCACGCTCAGGTAAACAAATTTGGGGACTTAACGGATGTAGTTTTACCAAAAACAAACTATTACTTTCTTTCAGAACAGACCTAAATGTCACACTTTCATAAAGGGCTTTTACAATTCTTTCAATAGCGTCAGTTCCCATAATCGTCTGACGATACGTTGGCATATAAATGACAACTCTTTTCGTTGTATCAATGTCAAGTCCTTTTAAGAAACCACTTCTATCAACCTCCTTAAAAACATCATTGCGTGGCTGCCCTGTGATAAAAATGTTTTGAGGATTTAACGTGAACATTCTTTGCACCCAATCAGCTGAGTATAAAGACGTTACAGGGGTAATCGTCCTATAAGTCCAAGAAAACAAGTGGTCAAGTGCTTTCTTAAGTATCAATTTCACCCCGCTATATTTCCCATTGTATATTTTCTTAAATCCCATACCATGCCAAAGGGCAACGATTTCGGCTCCACCTAAAAGGGGAAAATACCCAAAATCCATAAGCCCATGCGTATAAAAAGCCACACCAGCACGAATCTGCATCCATTTTCCTCTTAAACTACCATTTAGATAGGCCTCCTTTCCATTACTACGCAAAGAACGTAATGTAGATATGTTATTAGTAAGCCAAACGCTTCTATAATCCTGATGTACTTTCCTCATATACTCATACATATATCTGGAATTGTCATCGTATTTTTTCCCTTCTAAAGCACCAAAAATCCAAAGATGGTTGTCCCTAAAAGGAATCAGCCGACAGATATTGAACAAAAAAATATTAATTGGTATGACAAATTTCTTTAAAGAAGGCATAACCTTGAATTATAATGAACAAAGACTTTCGTAGACACGATTCGTAACGACCCTATATGCAAAATTTTCTTTCACTCTTAGGTGAAGTTCCTTTGATAGGGCATAAAGATCACAAGAATTCAAAATTTTTCGTATTCTATCGGCATAAAGTTGTGGGTCATATCCCTTTACAACAAGAAGCTCATTGCCAACCACTGAGCGGTTGAAATGGTAGTCACTGACAATGGGGATTACCCCCTGGCTCATACTCTCTGTCAAAGAATTAGAGTGCCCTTCACATTTCTCCTTTGTTGGGAAAATAAAAAAATGCTGCAATTGAAGGATTTGGCGAATGAAGGAAAAAGGAGATAATCCGTAGCGTGATATTTTATCACTATAAATGGAATTCTTAATCATCGCATCCACCTGACTCACATAATTTTTACGTTGTCCAGCCCCACCAATAATGGTAAGATGCGCATTAATCCCCATTTCGCATAAAAGTTCAAACGACTTAACCACAACATGAACATTTTTGTCTGGTGCTATCCTTCCAAAATAACAGATATTTACAATTTGTTCGTCTCTTCTACCAACCTGCTCGGGTATCTGATCTTCTGAGACATAATTCGGGAAAAAACATAATGGGCGCGTAGTAAGCGTGCGGGCCATATCCATGCTTTCTATTCCTTCAAAAAATACTATTTCTTGTAAATTTAAGGTCTGTCGATAAAGCCACTTATGAAGTTTTGTCCCATTTGTATAACAATCCAAGACTTGCCCCCCCTTAATATAGAGAAGACACTTAAATCCTAGAAATCTTGTGACTAAAGATAAAATATACTCATAAGGCACTAAAGGACCTGCATAAGAAAGATGCATAAAAGCATAATGGTTTCGATTCTTAAGCAATAGGAAGACAACTATTTTTATAAGATCGACGAATGCAAAGAACAAAACTTCAGCTTTATGTGCAAACCGTTTCTCCATCTCAGCCCGATGACGCCTAATAATATGGACATGAAATCCCATATCCTCTATGCCTTTGGCAACCCTTCTTGCCGAAGACTGTCCACCACTTTTAGGTGTCTGATCTGGATACCCTGTATTAGCGAAGAAACAAAATTCTCTTACCATGTGGTTATTGGGTTATTTTCTGACTGGGTAATGATATCATATCTCCAAAATATCTATCCCAGCAGTCAGGATTAAAACGACAATGCCCACCACCGTCAAAGAAAGTCAATTCTCCGAAATATACCTTTCCAGAAATATCATAGAAATCGACTCTCAAATGAGGAAATCCTTTTGAAAGTTTGCTTGCAAAAGCAATCATTGTATCAAAGCCGGCAGGCTTACTCATCTTGAAATCTGCATTAGGATATCCTTGCTGTATAGGCAACTTATTGAAATCCATATCAAAAAAATCACAACATGTATGGTCAGGCCGTCCTGAAATCACGAAACAGGCTTCAGGCTTTCCATCAAAACAATAAAACTTATAATCTTTAAGTTCAACACCAGATTCATCAACCATATAATGCTCGGCAATGATTCTTGGTTTTACATTTTTATATGGGAATTCTCTAGTAATCTGATAGTAATTCCTTTGCATTGACTTATTAATGATTCTCCGGGCTTTTTCGTAATCAAAACTGTCTTTATCCTTACAGATAACAACGCCACCGGAATCATGGGTACACTTTAACACAAACTTAGATGGTAAGTTTTGGAAATCAATATCGTCAAAGCGCTCCCACACACCTATTGTGGGAATAATATGATCTTCACCTACGACATCCTTAACCAATTCCTTGACGCGAAACTTATCAACCAAGTCTGAATATTCAGGCTTCCTATTATATAATTTTAGCCATTGAAGTTTCTCATTAAACGTCCTCGGAGGAGAAAGGTGCAGAATCTTATGCATGCACAAAAAATATCTAATTCTTACATACAACTCATCATTTGTGATGAACGGAGATAATTTTCTTAGAATAAATTCTAAGAGTTTGTAAGGATCTATCAGTTTTTCCTTTATCTTATGAAACAACATATGCTTAAGCACTTAAAGAATAATTTCCGTTATTGAAACGTGTTTTTTTTTTATTTATTGGATACAATTGATAATATCGCATTACAGCCAATAACACACAGAGGTATAGCGTTGCATCTTTTTGACCACCGGCATTTTCTGCCACAAATATCGTTAACAGATAAAAGAATAAAGGCTTTGAAGGTATTACTTTTTTCCCTTTATTAAAAAGGAAAATAAACATGAAAAGATATGCTATAGCACCTATGATACCTCTTTCTGGCAGCACATCCAACCATATACTTTCAGCTCCCCTAATTCCTTTGTAATAATCGTCAGCCAGCTTAAATGCATTAATAGATCCTGGTCCATTACCTACAAGTGGATTGAGTTTAAACATGTCCCATGCAACATCATATTGCATCTTTCTCAGCTCAATTGTGCTACCGCCACCTTCCTCTGCCAACTCTTCATCTACAAGGGAAAAATAATTATTGAACAACTCTGGAAAATATTGCCAAATGAAAATGACTATAATAATAGGAAGAATGATTCTATAATTGAGTAGTTTCCTTAATCTATAGAAACATAAAGCAACAACGATAATACTTAAATAAGCCTGTTTCGAATTAGATATGAAAACACCGATTATAAGCAGGGCAAGGCACATAACTACATATCGTCTTTTAACAACATCAGAAATTTTGCTATAAACTAGTGTCCCCACGAAAAAGAGTAAGAATACACAAGCCGTTCCAAAACGTAAATGCAACTGGAAAAAGGAATAGCATCTTACAAGACCATATCGATCTCGAACATTTCCGCCAATGGACGGAGGAATATAGCCCATTCTTCCTTCAAGGTAATCATTATGAGGAGTATTTAGATACACATAATCCAAGAAAGGGTTATCTCCTGTAGCGAACTCATAAATACCTAATGCAGTTATTAATACGACTATAACTATAACGACCTTTGTAAATAATTTAAAATCCTGCTGACTATTCAATGATTTATGAAAAACATAAAGCAACAAGAAAGTCATGACAAAATACTTAAAAGTTGCATTGATACTAGAAGATATTGGTATATCACTAAAGGAATATGATATCAAATAAGAAAACAATGTAACAAAAAAAACAGGAATAAGAATGAAACGACCACGATTCAACCCATGATAACTCTCTCGGCCATAATATCTCAAAAAATACATGGCACAAAGCATCAGACTAACACCTAAGTCTACCGACAGAGCAGGTGCCGTAAACTTTAACGAAATCTGAGGGTTAAATAGAAGACGAAGCGGAAGCCATACTAATATTGCCTTTTTTGTATCATATAAGGCAAAGGCTGCCATAATTGCAAAAACTATCCAAGCTAATGTCATGGAAGAAGCTTTATTTCAGATTATAGATATATTCAGCAACGGCATATGAAGCCTTACCTGACTCTGCAGAATGATAGAAGTCCAATATCTTCTTACAATTATCCACAGAATCTATAGAATTTATACCCTTCAAGAATGCTAACAAACCATCTTGATTGCTGAATTTGTAATAAGGAGTATCATTCATGTCAAAATACAATTCTCGGCTATTATTGATATAGTCAGACAAATCATCTTGATAAAGCAATATCGGCTTTCCCGACAAAGCAAAATCGCCAGCACATGAAGAATAGTCTGTGATAAGAACATCTACGATTTGTAGTAATTCATTCATATCTGGATAATCTGTTGCAGATATTATTTTATCGCTTGTTTCAACATCTAACCCATAATTAGAATTTGCACTATGTGCCCTTATCAGAATTTTCCATTTGGAGTTTGTACTATTTTCTAAAACCGAGAGGACTTTTTTCAAGTTCAATGCCACCGGTTGTTTCCTCAAATTACAACTTTCGCGTAAGGTTGGAGCATACAAGAGAATTTTCTCTCCATCAGCACACGCGTACATTTGCCTCAACCGTTTTTTAAGTTCCTTATTCTCCTTAAAAAATATATCATTTCTCGGACAACCTACCTTCAGAAAATCCCCATCATAATGAAACGCTGTCCTCATTTGCTTTTCACCATAGTCAGAGCCCACTATCATAAGATCTGTATGATTAGTTTCAAAATACCATTTATTGGGCTTATCATGAATGTCAAGCAATATTTTTTTGAACGCCTTATCACCATGCCATGTCTGTATATATGTCTGTCCTTTTCTCTTGTGTAAACCTTTAGTCATCGTAAAATTAGAAACCCACACTTTAGATGTGGCCATATAATACCACATTTTTATCGAATTACGCCTGCATCTATTAACATAAGAGGGTACACTGTTGTCTTTATCATTTAACAACCAAACATATTCAAATTGGCGTTGAAACATATCATACATCGTCTCAGAGACTGCTTTGGGGTTATCAGAATATGATTTCCCGAAAAAACTAACAAAGAACACTCTATTTTTTTTAATGGGGAAAATAGAAAAGCACCAACTAACTATCTTGACCATTAAAAGTTTAACTCTTTCAAACATAAATATTATTCCACATTAAAATTTACCTAATGTGAACCTAAGCCACTTAAAATTCAGCACATATGAGATACCTGCCAAAATAAAACAACTAAAAGTAATGATTCCCAAATACAAAACAACACATAAGGGCGTATTAAGCATGAACCTTGCGAACAATTTTACACCAATATTTAACGCTATAGTGTTAAACATGTAAAAAACAAGAGAATTCTTTCCTATGTATTCTAAGACACGATTAGGAGAAAGCTTAATTGAAATATAGATAATTACGATACTTCCAATTATCGATATTAAAAAGAATGGCATAAGAGAATTCTTCGCTAGCTGTACTTCGTTAGTGATATAGGGAAAAGGAATATCTCCCCAAACAGTAAATAAAGAAGCTAAAAGGTAAATAGCAAATAAGGGTCCTATAACCTTTGTTATAAAAATTCTATCACTTAGTTCTCTTACTATCTGCCCAATATATAAAAAAGGGACCAGCATCAATGCATGCTTACAATTTGCGACATCATCAGGTCCTTGTTCATGTCCCCAAAAGCCAAGCATAAACAAAAGTAAACATCCTAAGAATAAAATAACTTTGTTGCGAAATAATCGACAAAGCCCCCAATATAATAGCTTAGAAATAAACAATGCATCTAGAAACCACAGTCCACTTTCATAAAGGCAGGATGACAAATGAGATAAAAACCTATGAATAGACAGCTGGTGATGGGTGTAGGACGTCACTATCACTAGTAAAGATCCAAAAATTACGGCAGGGATTTTAAGAGTTTTTATATTTTGCCATAAAAAGGATGAGAATGGTTTCTCAAAATTACTACAATACCCAGTAATAACAAAAAAGGCAGGCATATAATAACCTGTCCATAAATATAATCTACTTTCCTGAAAAGTATTGATGAAAACATCATCGATTCCTTCATTCTTAATGAAAGACAATCCATGTCCCATTAGGAGGAAAAGGATCAAAATGCCTTTGGCAAAATCTATATACGAAATACGTGTTTTACTCATACAGAAAGGAAATCTGCTACATCAATCTAAACTTATTTGCCAGATAGTTTTTTGCTTTAGCATATCCATATTGTTTATACTGCTCTCCAACTCCTTCTGGAAATATTAAAAACAAACACAATAAAACTACAACAAGAATTGAAAACGACACTAAGTTCCCTAGCAAATTATTTGGAATTATATAATAAGAAAGAATACTAACAGGTAATACAAAAATGCAGAATCGCCACGACGATAATATAATTTTAATTGACGCCCAAGGGGTTACATCAACTTTTGATCCGATATAAACAATCTTTATCAGTTCAACAATGCTGTTGGTAATGACAAACGATAAGGCAACACCAATTATGCCCCATCTATAACTGACAAGGACTCCAAATAGTTTTAGGATAGTTTCAAAAACACGAAAGAAAAATTGTTGTTTAGTCATAGCTAAACTGCGAAGATAACAATCGGCTAACCTTCCATCTGTATTAAATAGTAGAGTGCACGAAATCATCATCATGACAGGTGTCAGCTCTATCCATTTTTCACCAAAAAAAATACGAATCATTAAACTACTGCTGAAAACCAACAGTAAGGTCATTACCATCGCAAATATATTCATAAAATACATAGATTTGCGAAACGCTAAATTCATGGCATGCTTATCATCCTGCATGTTGGATAAAACAGGAAACAGTGCAGAGTCAAATATTCCATTCAACTTAGTTGAAATTTGCTCTATAAACTCTTTGGGGCGATTATAAGCTCCCAAAGCGACAACTGAAAGCAAACGAGGCATGAGTAGTTTGTCAACTTGGCTAGCAAGATTGCGAAACAATACACTTGCCATCAGCCATCCGCTAAAAGAAAAGATTTTTACACATGTTTTTTTGTCTAAAGCGAAGCTAAACCTCGTTTTGCTATAATATAATGCTAAGAAATAGGTAATAACAGAAGACAACACTGCTTTTGTGATGATTGCATAATAGCCATAACCTTCTAATGCCAATCCGATTGCTACGAGAGTAGTAACAACCAACGAGAACAATTTTATAAATCCAATTCTCAGAAATTGAAGTTTTCTGAGCATTATGCTAAAACTTATAGATGTCAGGCAATGCATCAACAACGTTACAGACATCAGCTGAAGCGGAAACTTCATAGAAGAATCTGCGACAGTATGTGCAAATGTTCCAGAAAGGAAGAACAAAAGAGAAGAAATAAAGAGGCCAAATATTAGGCTTAAAGAGAAAGCATTATCAACATATTGCTTTGTCAGATTCTTTTGTTGGACTATTGCAGATCCTATTCCTGTCTCAGAAAAAGAAGCAAACACTGTAGTTATTGCCGTTATAGCAGCATAATAGCCAAAATCTTCCTTCGTCAACAATCTTGACATAATTGAAAAAGATATCAACTCAACCCCTCCCAATAGTATCGTAACGAAAGTTTGGGATGATATTCCTTTTAACACCTTTTGTGAATTAGTAGAATCCTTCATTCCTCAATATGCGCCACTTTCGGTATGGCTAATTCATCTAACGAGCTTATTGACTCAAATAAACTCAAAAAAGATGAAACTTTATCCGTTGTTACAATTACAGAATCAAAAAAATATTGTTTAGCCAGTTCTTCTTTATTCACTACCCACACTCCAATATTTAATCCTAAATCATGAGTCTCTGATATCCACTCGGGATGATTTTCATAAACTGCATGTGAATAATCAACACCTCCATAACCTGCATCAAGAACTTCTTGAGGAGTAAGATTACCGCTCATGTAATAGGAAATTCTTCCGAATCCTCTATTTACTAACAAATTACAATATTTTTTGTAGAAAGAAATAAATAAAACATGCTGCAATACATCATATTTTTTAAACAAGTCTATCACAACGTTTACATCACAGTCCTTTAAATCTGCAACCATCAGGACTTTTGAGTTCTCACGCAAATAGGTTCTGATGAAATCCTCGACCAGGGGGATGGTTTCGCCATTGGACAGGCGATGCCTGCAGAGCTCTTGGTAAGGTGTCTTTGAGATTTCAAGACTGTCGAACTCTGCACTATGACAGACAACCAGCTGGCCATCAAGGGTTTGGCGCACATCAAACTCCGTGCCGAGGATGGGCATGCGGAGTGCTTTGCGGAATGCTGCCAAAGAGTTTTGCGGAAAGCTGTCGTTCGACCAGCAACCGCGATGGGCAATGATAGGCTGGGCATCGGGATTCAGGATGGTCTCCCTTTCCTCGTCCACCTCCGGTAAACTTTTATCCTCATTGCCGTCGCAAGCTACGAAAGCGAACAAGGAGAGCAATGCCAGGAAAAACTGCGGAACGGACTTACTGCGGAGCATGGAAAAGCTGGCGGAGAGTGATGACGCATCGGAGAGGTGCTGCAGGATTGCCACTACTTGACACGCCCGCTGGCTACCTTGTAATCGTAGCTATGGAGTCCTTCCTTGCGGAAATCGTCGTGGTAGCGTTGCAAGACATGACAGAACACTTCGTCATATTGTGGGATGAAGAGGTCGTCCTTGGCTTGCAGATGGGTGATGATGTCGCAAGCCAGATCATGGGTCAGAGAGAGGTCGGTAGCTCCTTGATTGAAGCTCGTACCTTTGATGGAGCCTGGGCTGACATTCAGTATACGGTTGGTTGTGCCAGCCTTCTCCAGCTCAACATTGACGCTCTCGATGAAAATCTTCAGGGCAGCCTTTGTAGCACCATAGACAGCAAAGAAGGGTGACGACATGAAACCAGCAATGCTTACCATCACGCCACAATAGAAATCAGCGGTGCCCTCCAGCTTATCATAGAACCGCTTCACAAGACGGAGCACCGGCAGCGTGTTGACTTGGAAGGAATCGACGATGTGCGACTCCGGCACATCCCGAAACAGTGCCAATCGTCCGAAACCCGCCGTAATCATCATCGCATCGATGTCGGAAAAACGATCGAAGAATGAGTAATCGGGAGACGTAAGATCGAAGATGTATGACTGTATTTTCGGATTCCGATAGGCATCGGAGAGTGGTTGCTTATCGACCACATAGACTTGTTCGGTAGAGGCCCGGCTGGCCAGCTCGGTAGCAATGGCGAGTCCGATGCCATTAGCTCCTCCTACGACAAGAATCTTCTTCATAACTCAACGACATTTTTATGTGAACGGTAATCGCCTATCAGCTCGGCGATGGCGATGCTCTCGCGACGGCGCAGGCGATAGGAACTGAGGCGGCCGGCTACGATCATCGAGATGAACTCCTGAATTTCATAGCGCAGGCCCTCGCCGTCGTAGCTGTAGAAGTACTTCTTGTTGCGCGTCTGGTCCTCGTAGCGCACCTCGAAATAGTCGGTCAGCCACCAGGGGGCGGGCACATAGACGTAGCCCTTCGTGCCGGAGATGACGAGGTTGCCCTCGGTCTTCACGCCAATGCCCAGTGTCACGGATGCCGTGGCATGGGGGAAGGTGAAAACACCCTTGGTGAAGACA
>JAEEGL015613300.1_pt1 | contig 12656 bp, 10 predicted proteins | sample 9134231 | NCBI WGS metagenome assembly JAEEGL01 (sample SAMN16246548, study PRJNA631951) | gut metagenome | biome: gut microbiome; feature: rumen; material: fiber-attached | host: Bos | place: Iran: Karaj | collected 2018-10
CATCCGTATCACCAAGAGAACGTCCGTAGTCTATCAGATCCTTTACGTCTTCTCTTTCTTTTTTGGCTTCAACTTCATCAAGAACTGTGCACATGTTAACTTGCTCCTTTCCCTTTACCTCTTCATAGGACTCAACAAATCTGTTATCATTCGTCAATGCACTCATAAGCGTTAGCATCTCCTGTACATGAACAATACTATCGTTCAGTGGTACATATTTGCCTGTTTTCCTCATCTGTACAAAATAGTCAGCCACCAAACGAAAGTCGCTCTTAAACTTAGCTACTGTTTCATCTTCCAAATATGCTATCTCAAAAAGATTGATTCTGTAATCATTAACATATTTTTCCAACTTTTCTGGTATCTCAAGCCTTTCGTATAGCGTCTTAGCTTCATTCCAGTGTTTCTTATAGCCATAGTATAACACAAGCGAAACAACAGGATAACGTTTATTATTTCCTTTTGAAGTAAGCTGTGCCCTGTATGCAGCCGCATCATAATTGATGATTCGAAGGGGCATATCAGCTTCCTGCTCAGTTTCATTTTCGAACCCTATCGCGGAAATCCTAATCTGACTGTTGTTCCAGTATTTAAATATGTCACGCTCCTGATTTCTTATTTTGCCATTTGCTGAATAATTGCTGTATGGGCTTGCTTCCAGCAGATTATCGGGTTGTATCTCCTGTCTTCCATCAAAAAGAAGAACATTGACAATGTCTGCAAAAACATCATTGCAATCTTCGAGAGATTTCTCTGAAATATCCTTTTCTCCCATCCTTAGATACTTTATCCTCCTGATATCAAATGATTGTGTTGCCTCGTTCTTAGGCCTAAGTTTTTGCAGCACAAAATCTATGCTATCAGGAAATTCTTAAGATTTATGTATCAAACTTCTTAAGATTTGATTAATCACAGAATTTTCACAGTTTTAAAACCGGTATTAAAGAAGCGCTGCGATGGACATGCCACGCAGCGCCTGCATTTTCTTTATAGTAACTCCTCAATTTTCCTGTGACGTTTGCTTTTCAAAACTTGCTAAATAGTCATCTATTGCCTCATGAAAATCATTCTTTAAATCTTTCAATGTTTCACCTTCGTATGAAACAATATCATTTGAATTCTTCAAATTCTGCACATGGCCATAAAGAATATCAGCATTCATGTCAACTTCAATACTTCCAATAAAGCCTTTATATTCCAAAACATTAGCGATAGTATTACTCAAATCAATCCCTCCCCTCTGAAAAATGCAATCAAATCTTTGATAGCATATTCCTTAAAGTAACAGTAGTTGTGCGGCTTATGAAATGCATACCTTGCTCCACTTGGCGCTATAAGAAGACATCTTGAGCCGCTCCCTTTCTGTGATATTGAACATCCTAGCTGCGAAGCAATACTTCGCAACTCAAAATAAGTGTAGTCAGATGGCACTGATAATAGTCTTTCTATCAGTTTCTTCTTTGTAGACATGTAATAATTATACTCCTTTCGCTTTTTTCATGCATCATCTACTCATCTTCTTCCCTGTCATGTTGGGAATTCCCGGCGAGATTGCCATTTGGATAAATCCTTGAAATACAACAGATAATTGAGCCGACAGATTTTCGGCCCGCGAAAGGTAATATAACATGAGTGTGGTCGAACACGCAACCGAACAGATTCTTAAGATTTGGGGCGGTTTTCTTAATAAGTTGACGTTTTAGCGTTTTTGAGGATTATAAAAGAAGCGCTGCGATTGACATGCCACCGCAGCGCCTGTAATTTCAAATTTCGAGATTACTCCTCAATCATTCCTGCCTCTTTTAACACAGATACGACAACATCAACAGAGACATGTGTTCTTTTCGCAATTTCTTCTATCGGAACACCGTCTTCATATCGGGCAGTGATTTTTCCTTTCTCTATTCCTTTCTCTATTCCTTTCTCTATGCCTCTTGCTTCAACTTCATCAAGAACTATGCACATGTTAACTTGCTCCTTTTCCTTTACCTCTTCATAGGACTCAACAAATCGGTTGTCATTCGTCAATGCACTCATAAGCGTTAACATCTCCTGAACATGAACTATGTCATCATTAGGCGGTATATACTCGCCTGTTTTTCTCATCTGAACGAAATAATCAGCCACTATGCGAAAATCGCTCTTAAACTTAGCTACTGTTTCATCTTCCAAATATGCTATCTCAAAAAGATTGATACCATAATCGTGAACATACTGTTTCAGATTATCAGGTATCTCAAGCCTTTCGTATAGTGTCTTAGCTTCATTTGTAAATATATTTGCTCTATCCTTCCATCTTACCTCGTCACTGATATACTGGTCATAGCATTAAATATCTTGCTCACATCATATTCTGGAGCAAAATCTTTAGCTATTTCATGAATTCCTATGACAGTTTCCAAGTCTTCATCAAGATCTTCAGCAATCTCGTTAACATTTTTACCCTTTACCATTTTGCGAGTAATCTGTTTAATCAGTTTACGCATTTCTCCTTCATTCAATGCATCACGTCTAATGTGTTCTTCTCTATCCCAAGCTTGCATATATTTCTTCGTAACCTCCGCGTTTTCCTTGGTACCGGAAACAATTTCGTCTAATTGTGTTACAACAGGACTCGGGTTTTTGCTTTTTTCTCCTGTTACTATATATATTATCAGTTCCTGAAGTTTTTCTCCATACTTCGGATTGCTTACAAGGTTGTTTTTCCCTTTACCATATAGAAATATCCTTCTGACTCCATCTTTATACTCGATTTCCGGATGCGTTGTAATTACAGATTTTACAAAATAATACATATCTCCTGCACCAAATGGATCATAGGATAAAATCGTAACAGAGACATAATCCGAAAGCTCGAGGTAGCTGTGCCCGGTTGGTAGTTTCTTACTATCACTTATCCCAAGGTAATACCGTCCTCTTTTGGGTAGTTCTTCCTTGTCTGGTTCTCTATCTTCCATCTCAATATCATATATTGTTGTGTTGATGCCTTTGTGCTGAATCTTATCTATGTATACATCAAACCTAATCCCATGGTAGATTGAATCAAGACCAAATAAACTCTTTTGTGACCTAATATGGTCAATTGGCACGTCCATATCAAGAACGGTGTCCAGGATTGCCTTCACAACTATACTTCCTTTCTCTTCATCCTCCAGCACACTATCAAACAAGAAGCCATTTATGAGGTTCATTTCATTGATCTTCTTTCTGGCTTCGTCAAAGGTGATTCTTGGCGTATCCGCCGATGTTACATTAACTTCAATACTCATTCATTTCCCTTTCGCTTCTTATTTTTTCTTTACTGTCATGTTGGGAATTCCCGGCGAGATTGCCATTTTGGATAAATCCTTGAAATATAACAGATAATTGAGCTGATAGATTTTCAGCCCGCGAAAGGTAATATAACACAGGCGTAATCGAACACGCAACCGAACAGATTCTTAAGATTTGGGGCTGTTTTCTTAAGAATTTTGCGGTTTAACGTCATTCCCATAATATAAAAAAGCGCCGCAGTGTCTTTTGCCACCGCAGCGCCTTGTATCGTTACCTCTTATCTTTATCAATAAACTCCAAAATTCCAATCGCCATCAGAGCATAAACAATCGTCCACAAAACCAGCCAGCCCCAGCATCGAAGGACAATGCCCTTATCGAAATTGTACTCGGGCTTTTGGTTCATCGAGCCGCTCTCCATAAGGAATTCATCGCGCATGTCTTTTTCCTCGATATATTTGAATATCTCAAGAAGGGGCTTTTCGCCGTCGACTTCGATGTTTTGCATCTTGAGCGCGTTGTTCCAGACTGAAACCATGGGGAGTGAATTGTAGTCGCCCTGAGAACAGAGGGCTGTGAGGCCCCATTTTGTAGCCGTAAGATATGTGAGGGGCTCAGTCTCCTTTGGAAGTTCAAAAAAGCCACCGGAGAAAAGAAGCTGTATTATAAGAAGAAACGGCATGATTGTCATGGCGGATGTCGTTGTCTTTGCAATCGCTGAAACCAGCAGTGCAAGCATGTCAGAGCAATATGTTATAAGAAAAAGAGTGATTCCAAAATCGACAAGCGGAATGGGAGTAATAAGGCTCTTATCCGGCAGTGTGACCCGCATTAGAGTGCACACGACTATTATGATGATTGCCTGAAGGACGCATAAAAATGCCTGGTAGATCATGTGCGCCGCAACGTATGCGCTGATATGAAGACCCGCGCGGTGCTCTCTTTTTACAATTGCCCTTTCCCTGCATATTACCTGGATGGAGTTAAAGAAACCGTTCCACACGCAGACGCAGGAAAGCGCGAAGGTTCCCATGACTGTACCTTCCATTGTCTTATAAAGATTTGATCCAACGGCAAAAGAAACGAGACCTGCGATAACTGCCGCCATCGGCAAAACCTTCCAATCACTTTGGAAAAGGAACATTCTAAACATCTTTCCCAGATATATGAAGGTCTGATAGGCACGACCTCTGTGCTTGACATTATATTCTTCCATATGTCTTCCCCACTTCAAAATCTTTGTCTTCACAAAAACTTGCTCTAATTCTTTTATCTACCATTTTCCAGCTTTTATCCAACTTTCGCCTTTATGCGGTCAGCGTATTTTTCAACATACTCATCTGCTTTTCCTTCGCCGCCTTCTTCCTTCTGATTAATAGAAAGAAGTATCTCTTCCATAGATTTTTTACCGAAGAAATCATACGCTTCGTTAACCGGGCCGTACCATGCAAGGCGGCCGGTTCTTTTTGCATCCTTGGCAAGAACAATGACATCGTCGAAAAGATCGATAACTCTGTCCGGAGTGTGGGTGATGACAACAACTATTTTCCCCGAATCCGCGATTTCACGAAGGCTTTCAAAAAGATTTCTCGCCACAACACCGTCGAGACCCGAATCAGGCTCATCCAGGATAAAAAGTGTGGGATCAGAAATAAACTCAAGCGCGATAGAAAGTCTCTTTCGCTGGCCTCCAGAAAGCTTTTCAACAAGGTTATTTTTCACAGCCATCAGGCCAAACTGATCGAGCATCCTGGCTATCCGGTTTTCTTTTTCCATTGAAGAAGTGTCAGCTGAAAGCCGCATATTTGCTGCGTCTGTGAGAGTCATTAAAACAGTGTCATTTCCACGCATCAGATCCTGCTGCGGAACAAAACCGATATCATATTTCATCTTGTCGTACTCGCGATAGATATCGTGATTGTTAAGCATAATATTGGCATTGGCCTTCTCATAACCTGTAACCGCGTTGACATAAGTTGTTTTTCCTGCACCGGAACCGCCGAGAAGGAGAACCATGTGCCCCTTGGGGATTACCATGTGAATATCCCTGAGAAGTATCTTTTTCCTAAAAAAGTCGATGACTGTTCTATCCTTGATGTTAACCGTAAGACTGTCCTCTGCTGCCGCAAGTTCCTGATCAAGGACCTTTGCGCCCTGAACCTTCTTCAGGTTCTCAACCTTCTTGCTTGGAACAAAGCTTGGCAAACATCCGAAGCAGAGTACAGCAATGATTTCAAAGAAGAAAAAGACAAACAGCCATCCCTTTCTTCTTCCAAAAACTTTTATAAGTCCAAGGTAGACTCTCAGGATGTAGATGCTCATTGCAACATAAAAACCAATGATTGGTATCTGCAAAAACAGATTGACAGTTTTGAAGTTCTGTAAAAGCCTCGCCAAAACAAAAGTCGCGTAATAAAATGCGGCAAGGACCGTGAAGGTTCTTCCATCCTTTTCTTTATCTGCGCAAAGGCCGAGCTGGTACTCCCTTGCAATTGGAACAAAAGCCCACCTTCTCTGCACTCCGCATTTTTTAAAAATAAACATGTATCCGATGGCTTCTAATAAATAATGTACTAGCTGTAAGATAACGCTCACATTTACAATCCAATAACTAATTGAACCATCACTCATTTTGCCGTACTCCTTTCAGGGGTTAAAGCTCATGCCTCTTTCTTTACAATAACATTCATATATTTATACGGGATCTCAATGCCGTTTTCTTCAAGTGCTTTAAAAACCTGCGTATTTATCTCGTCCTTTACAACCTCAGTCCTGATTTCATGAGGAAATTTCACTGTAGCCCCAAGAATAAGCGAACTTTCTCCGAGACTCAGAAAATAGACAGATCTCGAGTTTGGCTCATCTTCTTTGTATTTATCTTCGTTGAGTGTGAGAGGACAGTCACAGATTGTCTTCCTCACAATCTCTTTTGCCTTCTCAATATCGGACGTATAACCAATAGGGAATTTCAATTCCAAAGACCTTGGAACTGTATCTAAATAACTGTAGTTGACGATCATGCCGGAATTAGCCTTGCTATTGGGCACGATGAGACGCGTAGTATCAAGCAGCATGACTACGACGTGGCGCAGTGTCATCTTTTCAACGATTCCTGCTGTTCCATCTTCGAGCATTATTCTTGATCCTACATCAAAGGGCTTGTAAATGCTAAGCTCAAGCCCCGCAAACATATCTTTTAACACCTCGTTGGCAGCAAGACCTGCTACCACCGCGATTACTGCAGTACTGCCAAGCAACGACTGCGCAATTTTCTTGCCTCCCAGAGGCAGAATGATAAATACGACAATAAGAGCAAGCTCAACAGCCCTCTGCATAAACTGGATTGTTATGCTATTGCCCTTCTTATTTTTAATTCTCTTAAAGATTGCTTTGACGATTTTCATCATAATCATGCAAATCAAAGCATATACGAGAATAAATATCAAAAACGCAATTATCCAGAAAACCAGCATGGCAATTACATCTTCCGCTGTTGCTCCCTGCAGTTTTTCCTGAATACCTTCAGATACAATTTGTCTAAGATAGTCGCCCATAAGCAGATACCCCGCCAAAAAACAAAAACACGCTCAATTCATTATACCAAAATTAACGGTATTTTGTTAAGATGGCAGATTCTTACGGTTTGAGAGATGAAAGAAAAACGCTGCGGTGGTCTTTGCCACTGCAGCGCTAACACGACATTTATCAATCACAAAATCTGTATATTTCCCTAATTTCTTTTCTCTTCTTTTTTCCATCCCAGAAAACTACAGTAACCTTAACCTTTTTTATCATATGACCACCCCTTTCCAGTGAAATCATTATAATGCATTTGGATAATCTTGGGGACAAAATTTATAGATTTTCACAAATTGCATTCTTTAATTCTTCTCTAATATCTGCAATCCTGATCCAGTCAGCGAATTCTTTCCGGTCAAGGTGGCAGAGTTTATCATAGATCATGTCCTTGTCTGTGGTCTTGATCCAGGCTCTGTCTAGGAGTTCGAAGATAAGGCGATGATAATCGTTGTGAAGGAGTTCGACATTTTCTATGGTACATGTAATGCCATCCTTTGTGCTTACGCCTGACAGGCAGAGTTTTGTGGTCTTGCCGTTGAAGGTCGCTGCCTCGCTATAAGAAGCTTTAACTCCGTAAAATACAAGCTCGTAGTTTCTCTTTTCAGGAATAAGACTAAGGTCTCCCTCCGCCGAATGAATTGTGAAAGTGATAGTTTTGTAAGTCTCATCGTAGACTGTCGCAAAGCGTGTTTCCACAACTTCTCCCTTTTCAAAGTTCATGCTAATGCCGTCGTCTTCGTAAAGAGTGTACTCGCCGGAAGCACCACCACCTATGAGAATTCGGAAAGAGGATGGATTGCCGGTGAAGTTAAGAGACTTAACACCGCTTACGTTTCCATTTTTTATGACTTCGCTGTCATCATTCATTGCAAGAGGCACGATTCCACCTGCAGGTAAAAGCACCGGAATCTCTGAAAGCTCTCTGTAGAGCTTCTTTATTCCTTGCCCTTCATAGATACGTCCGTTAAAAATGTCGTACCATCTTCCGGAAGGGATATAAGCCCTAGTGCATCCAAGTCGGAGCTCATCATCATTCGGAGCTGTGATTGCGCTTACAAGAAGGTTGTCTCCGAACTTGTACTGATTGCCAAGGTTGTAAATCTCATCACGCATGAAGTCATCTGCATAGTCATAGTACATTGGCCTCACAAGTGGCTTACACTCCGCATAGGCTCTATGATTTTCAGTATAAAGATATGGAATCAGCTCGTGTCTTAACTTCATGAATTTCTTTACAATTGCCCTGTAAGGCTCGTCAAGAAGCCATGGTTCTTTGTTAAAGAACGGACTGCAGCTGCTGTGGATTCTCATGATTGGGGAAAAGACACCGTATTCGATCCATCTGATGAGACGGTCGAGGTTCTTATCGCCAAGCATGTGACCGCCGATGTCATGGCTCCACATACCATAACCGATATTGCTCGCTGTGCTTGTAAAATATGGCTGGAACTCAAGTGACTTCCATGTCACATGAGTGTCGCCCGAGAATCCTACCGGATATCTGTGGCTGCCAACACCCGCATATCTGGAAAAAATCATCGGACGAAGATTTCTCTTTTTCTGATCCTCGTAATGATAATGATTTAAAAGAAGCAGCGGATCCACGTCACCTGGCTTTTTGCCTGTTCCCTGCTGCCAGTCGATCCACCAGAAATCAACGCCATCTTCCTCATAGGGGTGCATTACTGTCTCAAAATATGCATTCCTGAATTTCTTATCACCAAAATCGAATTCGATAGTTTTCTTTTGGATGCACTCGCTGTCTACAGTTCTGCCACTCTCTGCCTTATGTATCTCAGAATCTTTTCCTTCCAAAGATATAGTTCTCTCTAGATCATTCTTATCTGCCTCAGTTTCCAAATCATGAGAATCTTCAAATACACACCCCATCGCCCTTGCCATGTCATCATACATCGCCTCAAAAGGCCTGATTCCATCAGCAGGATGAAGATTCAGCGTAACTGCGAGATTATTATCATGGAGCTTTTTTAGGAATCTCTTATAATCCGGGAAAAAATCCTTATTCCAGGTATAACCGGTCCAACCGGAGCCATACTTTGGATCAACCTCAGTGATATGCCAGTCCATGTCAATAACCGCAACGGAGAGCGGAATCCCCTCTTTTGCAAAGTTCTCCACAACTTCCATGTAAGAATCTTCAGTGTACTTAAAATATCTGCTCCACCAGTTTCCAAGGGCATATCTTGGAATCATTGGCATTCTGCCGCTAAGCCTGCAAAAATCACGAAGTCCGCCATAGTAATCCCTTCCGTAGCCAAAGAAATAAACATCCACCGCGCCCTCAGGCCTATTCACAAACTCACCGTTTTCCATAACAGGAGTCTTGCTGTCGTCTATAGCCGCGTAACCGTCTTTGCCAAAAATTCCTTTTTCAAGGCATACTCGTCCGTCGGCATCATCAAGTGTCCTTGCCGTTCCGCCAAGGTTCGACCAGTCAGTATAGTTGTCGCCGAAGTTCCAGGTTGTTCCCATGTTCTTTAAAAAGATGCTAAGGCCGCAGGAACTGAATTGCTTTTTATCATAAGTCAGCAAAAGATATTCCGTCTCGATTGTAAGCTTATCCTCAGCATCGTCAGCCCTCATCACCGGCTCTTTTACTGAAGCTTCTGCGCCTGATACCTCAACATCACAATCGTTTCCAGCATCAATCTTATTTTTTCCTCGGGAAAAATCTCTGCATGTCACCGCAAAGCTTGGACGGTCCTCGAACCTTCCCTCTTCGCTGTACTCAAGCCTAACAAGCCTGTCCGTCAGCACTGTTATGCGGTATTTTTCGCCCCTAAACTCCATTGCTCCAACCTCGTTATATCAAAAATTTAAGAATAAGCTAATTCGCTTCATATGTCTGCTAAGTTGCAAAGCCCATTGTATGTATTATTGGACTAAATCGCAGAAATGCGCACTACGCTGCGCATTTCGTGAAACCATGATACGAGTGCAAATAGGCCCTGCGACGTAGTCGCACTGGAATGGCCTATTTGTCATATGTTCTTGGGCATTGTCCAAGAACATATGCTATCATATTGACCAGCAAATTTCTGACATCATGTCATTGACCGCAGTTTTATCACATAAGACTCCCTTGCAGGCACCTTGATTTCAAGTACTCCATCCTCTATCATCCTGCCTTCAAAAGCTGCGCCGAGCTCGTCAACGAATCCGTCAAGATTACGCGCACCTACAAGCCCAATCGGAATACGGATTGTCTTTTCCTCATCGTCCATGGAAATAATGCCCAAATAAATATTATCGTGCATAAACCGAGAAACTGCCAGAATCTGTCCCTCTGCAAAAAGAACTTTTCGCCCGCCTTCAGAAAGCGCAGGCTCATTGCTGCGAAGCCATGCAAGTTTCTGGTAGGTCTTGAAGTGGCTGCCGCTCTTACGCGCCGCCTCTTCATCCCAGGGCATCTTATATCTAAAGCCAGAGTCGTGCTCTATGTAGCCTTCAATTTCCAGCTCATCGCCGTAGTAGATGCAGGGAATTCCTGTCCAGAAAAACTGTGCCACAGCAATGCCCTTCCACTTAGCATCATCGATTTCTTCATTATTATGAGCTCTCGAAACATCGTGGGAGTCAAAGAGATTCATGCTGCAGTCCGCGATGGCCTGCGGAATCAGGCTGTAGAACTCATCTGTCCTTGCCACCACATCTTTTGCGGTCATCCTATAGGGAATACTCCTAAGAGTCTCATTTCTTTCAAGGAAAAGATCCTTCAGCCCCGCGAACTGTCTTATAATCCTGCCGAATCCGAAGTAGTTCATTGATGAGTTCCAAAGATCGCCCTGCAAAAACTCAGTACAATCGCCCCAGTGCTCGCCGATGATCATGGCATCTTTTTTCTCTTCCCTTATTACTTCGCAAAGCTCTTTCCAGAGCTCGTCCGCAAGCTGCACCTCATCATTCCTGCCCCATACATCTGCAACATCAAAACGCCATCCGTCGATGTTAAAGGGCTCGCGAAGCCACTTTCGTATAACTGAATCCTTGCCGCGGTAAATGATCTCACGCACTTCATCATTTCTGTAGTCAAGAACGGGAAGTCCCTTAAAGCCTGCCCAGCCCTTGATCGAGCCATCTTTGTCTTTTACGTAAAAATCTTCTCTCTCCTTAACCCATGGGTAAGAAAGCCCAGTGTGGTTGATTGAGATATCAAGGATAAGCCTTATCCCCGCTTCGTGAAGTGCCTTGGACAGAGCAATCAATGCATCGTCGCCCCCGAGTGACTCATCAACGTGGAAGTAATCGGCACAGTCGTACTTATGCTCACTTGGAGCAGTAAAAATTGGGTTCAGATAAACTGCCGTAACTCCGAGCTCTTTTAAATATGGAATCTTCTCCACCACTCCGTATAATGAGTGTTCCTTAAAACTCGTAGGAAAAATCTGATAGTATACCGCACCTTTCACCCAATCCGGCTGCTCGTACAAAGAAAGCAGCGTGAAGTTGTGCTTATCATCAGGCACATAGGTAGTTATGCCAGCCTGAGTATAGAAATAGATCACATCTTTGCAGGCTATGACAAAATAGTATGAGAGCTTTGGCTCGTTCATTACAGTCTCAGCGCTGTAGTACGAAAGTCCGGAAAAAGACTTTTCTTTTGCCATCTCAATATACTCTTCCGCGCCGTTACTGATGCGGCGTACAAATATCTTTTCCACAGGAGCCCCATCAAGAAGCCTTAAAGAAATTTTCACCTTATCACCGAGCTTTGGAGCCTGGCTGCTCACAAAATCTCTCGTTCCATCACTGTAGATGCTTTCTAACCAATCCAACATGTAACTTACCTTTCACAATAAAAAAATGTTCTCACCCTTTAACCGATCCGGAAAGTCCCTCAACATAGAACCTCTGGAGCCACACGAACAGTATGACAATAGGCACTGCAACGATTACCGCGCCGGCCGCAAACTGGGTGTAATAAGTGTCGATTCGCTTAAAGTCTGTGAGCCAGAAAAGACCTACAGCCACGGTGTATGAACTCTGCTTGTCGCCGAAGAGCATACTTGGGAAAATATAATCCGACCAGGCACCAAGGAAGCCACCGAGCACAGTGTACACGATGATCGACTTTGAAAGCGGAAGCGTCACATGTAAAAAGATCTGAAGTCTTGAGGCTCCGTCGATGATTGCCGCCTCATCAATTGCCTTCGGAATTGTGTCAAAGAAACCCTTGCTGACGTGATATCCCATAGCCGCGCCGGCTGCGCCAACAACGATCAGCGCCATGAGAGACTGATTAAGTCCGATACCCTTAAGAATATTATAAACTGCAATCAGTGACATGAAGCCAGGAAACATACCAATTATCATCAGAATATTCATAAATCCTTTTCGCCCAGCAAAGCGTGTACGGCTGAGAACATAGGATGTCATCAGGATTATCAGCGTGTTGATGACACAGCTGCAGGCCGCAACAATCAAGGTGTTGAGCCACCACTTCGCAAACGGAAGCACACTGTTATTAGTGAAAAGATTTATGAAGTTGTCAAAAGTAAATCCCTTAGGAATAAAGTATCCCACATAGTATCCCTGCTCTGCCCTGAAGGCTGTGAGCACGATCCAGAGGATTGGGAAAAGCCAGATGACGCCGAGTACTGTGAGTGCTATGTAACCCACATTTGTTTTTGTCACATTCATTACAAGAACGAGTGCTGCAAAAGAAGCTACAAACAAGATCCAATAGCCAAAAGAAAGGTCTTTATTCAGGAAGTTATCTGAAAGTCCCGAAACCTTTCCCATTTTCCTCGTAGAAAACATCAAAAGTCCCGCAAACACTGCAGA
>JAEEGL016279994.1_pt1 | contig 12656 bp, 8 predicted proteins | sample 9134231 | NCBI WGS metagenome assembly JAEEGL01 (sample SAMN16246548, study PRJNA631951) | gut metagenome | biome: gut microbiome; feature: rumen; material: fiber-attached | host: Bos | place: Iran: Karaj | collected 2018-10
CGAGTTTCATTTAAAACAGCAGAGTAGTAGGCCTTTGTATCCTCGAAGGAACGTTCGCCGCCATCAATCATAACGAACATATCCTTATGCTCGGCCATAAAACCAACGAGCTCCCTGAAGCTTGTCGCCTTGTACTTCTTCTGAATCCTGAAGCCCATAAATGTCTCATAGTCGCATAGATGCTTATCAGCAGAGGTGGCATCCGTCGTGGAAGAATCAATCAAAGAAGAATCAGTCATAGATGCTTCTGCCTTAGAAGAATCAGACTCAGAGGAGCTGTCGAAAGGATAATCCTGCCCGAGACGATCCTTCCAGTCTGACTTCGTCCATACATTTCCCTGTCCGCTGTGAGCAAGCACCAGCCGTCCGTCGCTTGTGAAGGAAACATCTGCTTCAAAAAGTCTGTAGCCCTCGGCGTATATAAGCCTGAGCGGGTCTATACTATTTATGTAATTATCCGTGCCATTCATGCCGCCGAGCGCGTGGATTATGTACTTCTGCGATTCTACAGTCTTTCGATACCGTTCAGCGTACTCCTGTTTTTCGGAGTCTGAGAAGCCGGCCGGCTTTTCAATAGCTGAGCTGCTTTGTTCTGTGATTGAAGCAGCTTTCTCTTGTTTGTTCTTAGCGGATTTCTTCGGCATCATAAGATATATGACAAGAACCGAAGTCGCAGCAAGTATGATAATCAGCGCTGTATATAACATTTTTTTCAAATAATCATTTTCCATAAGGACTATTCTAACACAAAAATAAAAAATTTTTAAAATAAAAAAAGGATTTTAAAAAGAAATGTATAATAACACCTTGGACGGATTTTTCAGAGCCGTTCATAGCTTTTCCGGGGGGATTCTCAGAAATGTATTACTCAGACGAGATAGTCGAAGAGGTGCGCCTTGCAAATGACATAACTGAAGTCATTTCGGAGTACGTTGGTTTAAAAAAGTCGGGCAATTCGTATAAATGCTGTTGCCCTTTTCATAGCGAAAAAACACCGTCCTTTACAGTAAGCAGGGAGAAACAGATGTATCACTGCTTCGGATGCGGAGTTGGTGGAAATGTATTTACATTTGTAATGAAGTACGAAAATTATACATTTCCCGAAGCGATAGAGTATCTGGCAAAAAGGGCGGGCATTTCTCTGCCTGAGCAGGAGATGACTGAGGCTGAGAAGAAGAAGCAGTCCTGGAAGTCCATGCTCTATGAGGTAAATAAAAGTGCAGCTGCTTACTTTCATTATCTTTTGACGAAGACGGAAAGGGGTAAGCTGGGCTATAAGTATTATAAGGAACGTGGCTACACGGATGAAACGATAGCAAAATTCGGACTCGGCTATGCAGATATATATAGGGATGATCTGTACAGGTACTTAAAATCAAAGGGCTACAGCGGTGAGCTGATGCGGGCTGCCGGACTTGTAAAGTTCGATGAGAAGGATGGACCACAGGATAATTTCTGGAACAGAGTCATGGTTCCGATAACCGATATAAATGGTAAGATCATCGCGTTCGGCGGAAGAGTGCTTGGAGATGCGAAGCCGAAGTATATCAATACAAAAGAGACAGATATCTTCAATAAGAGAAGAAATCTTTTCGCAATGAATATCGCAAGGCATAGCAAGCGAAAGGGAGTGATCCTTTGCGAAGGCTATATGGATGTAATTGCCATGCATCAGGCTGGCTATGATAATGCTGTAGCTTCGCTGGGAACTGCATTTACCGAAGGACAGGCCGGACTCATCAAGAGATATACCTCAGAAGTTTATCTCGCATATGACAGTGACGAGGCAGGAACCAATGCAGCGATGAAGGCGATAGGAATCCTGAGAGGCCTTGATATGTCGCAGAAGGTTATTGACCTGAGTCCGCATAAGGATCCTGATGAGTTTATCAAGTGCGAAGGACTTGAAGCCTACGACGAACGGGTAAGAAATGCGATGCTCGGAAGGATGTTCGAGATAAAGGTAATAGAGAAGGATTTCGACTTGAATAATCCTGAGGAGAAGACGCGGTTTATGAAGGCGGCAGGCAGACTGCTTGCCGGAATAGAGGATAAAACAGAGAGATCTAATTATATAGATACAGTTGCCTCTAAATATTATGTAAACCGAGATGAGCTTGCGAGAATAGTGACTGAGGTTGGTCTGGCAGGACTTGCAGAGAGCAGCCTTTCAGAAGGAATCGGCAGGGAAGAGCCTGAGGAAATCCCGAGACGTGTTCAGAACAGAGGAAAGAAGGAAGTTAATCCTGCAGAAGAAAACGAGAAGTATCTGCTGACACTAATGGTAAATGAACAGTATCTGTTCGATAAGCTTGCAAAGGTCATATCTGAAAAGGACTTTACAGAGGAAGTTATCAGTGGTGTTGCCAAAACAATTTTTGAGCAGTACAGAGAAAAGGGTGAGGTTGTTCCGGCAACGATACTAAGCAGTTTTCCGGATACTGAGTCTCAGGAAAAAGTAAGTGAGATATTTACCAAGGATTTTGAGTTTGATACAACACCATCCATACTGGAAAAGGTGATCACGGACCTTGTCATCAAAATAAAGATGAATAATATAGATAAGGCACTAAAAAGCGGAGAGAGTATAAGTCAGATAGAGCTGGCAAGAAAGAAGAATGATATCCGCAAGATCAAAATAAAGCTATAGAAAAGAGGTTAAATTATGGCAAAGAGAAAGACAAAGAAGGAGCTTGAGGCAGAAAAGCTTGCAGCACAGGAAGCAGCAGAAATGGCAGTTGCAGAGGAGAATCAGGACGAATTCGAGGATGATATGGAGGAGGGACTCGCTGATCAGCCTATCATAGATGAAGCAAATGCAAATGCAGCCGACAATATGACAGATGAGGAAAGGGAGAAACTCTTCGACAGCAAAATGAAGGATCTTCTGAAGATAGCAAAGAAGAAGAGTAACGTCCTTCGTGATGATGATATCGTTGATATCCTTAAGGATGTTCCTACACTCCTTACCCCGGACTATCTTGCAAAGGCTCTGGAGTTTTTTGAGAATAACAAGGTCGAGGTTTTAAATATCACTGACGATGATGATATCGATGATGAGGATATCGAGTTTGAGCTTTCCGAAGAGGAAGAGATAGATCTCGAGAAAATCGATATGTCGGTTCCTGAGGGCGTAAGTCTTGAGGACCCTGTAAGAATGTACCTGAAGGAAATCGGAAAGGTGCAGCTCCTTACAGCTGATGAAGAGATAGAGCTTGCAAAGAGAATGGAGAAGGGTGACGAGGATGCAAAGAAGCAGCTCGCTGAGGCAAACCTTCGTCTTGTTGTTAGTATTGCAAAAAGATATGTCGGACGTGGAATGCTTTTCCTTGATCTTATCCAGGAAGGAAATATGGGTCTTATCAAGGCAGTAGAGAAGTTCGATTATCGTAAAGGATATAAGTTCTCTACCTATGCAACATGGTGGATAAGACAGGCTATAACAAGAGCGATTGCGGATCAGGCAAGAACTATCCGTATTCCTGTTCATATGGTTGAGACAATAAATAAGCTTACAAGAGTATCAAGACAGCTTCTGCAGGAGCTTGGACGTGAACCAAGTCCGGAAGAGATAGCAGAGGAGATGGATATTCCTGTAGACAGAGTAAGAGAGATACAGAAGATATCTCAGGAGCCTGTTTCACTTGAGACACCTATCGGTGAGGAGGAGGACAGCCACCTTGGAGACTTCCTTCCTGATGATGATGTACCTGCACCTTCAGAGGCAGCGGCATCAATGATCCTTAAGGAACAGCTGGTTGAGGTTCTTGGAACACTTACAGAAAGAGAGCAGAAGGTTCTGAGACTTAGATTTGGACTTGATGATGGAAGAGCAAGAACTCTTGAAGAGGTTGGTAAGGAATTCAACGTAACACGTGAGCGTATCAGACAGATAGAGGCTAAGGCTCTCAGAAAGCTGAGACATCCAAGCCGTTCACGTAAGCTTAAGGAGTTCCTTGACTAATGATAGAATAAGGAATCTCCGGGATGCAAATCTTAAAGGAGTTCTCTGATCGATGAATATAAAACTCTCGAAAAGAATGAAACTGATAGCTGATATGGTAACACCCGGAAAGCGTGTTGCCGATATCGGCTGTGATCACGGCTATGTATCTATTTATCTCGTGGAGCAGAAAAGGTCTGAACACGTGATAGCGATGGATGTTGCCAAAGGACCACTTGAAATAGCAAAGAAGAACATTATGAGTAGCGGACTGTCTGGTAAAATAGACGTCCGTCTTTCTGATGGGTTTGATGCTCTTGAAGCGGGAGAAAGTGATGAGGTAATAATAGCCGGAATGGGCGGAAATCTCATAATTGATATCCTTAAAAGAGGTTTACATAAGATGAGTGCCGGCTATGAGCTTGTACTATCACCTCAATCAGATGTTCCGCTTGTAAGAAGCTTTCTCAGAGAAAGTGGCTTTGTTATAAAGGATGAGGAAATGCTTTTGGAGGATGGAAAGTATTACAACATCATCAAAGCAGAGCTTTCTGAGACGGGAGTAAATACAGAAACAGAAAATAAGGATAAGGATAAGCAGCTTATTCTAAACGATACATACGGGGAAAAGCTTATAGAAAAGAAGCATCCTGTACTAAAGGATTATCTGGAAAAGCAGATGGAGAAATATCAGGGGATATTCTGCAGACTTTCAAAAAGTTCGGGAGAAGGAGCGGTAAAAAGGTTATCAGAGATAAGCTCAGAGCTGAGTGATATGGAAGAGGTTATGAAGCAGCTTTGAAGCTGATTTGAAGAGGTTATGAAGCAGCTTTGAAGAAGTTATTAAGCTAGTTAAAATAATATGAATCGGGGTATGTATATGGGAAAAGATAAAACTATAAAGATAACTGTACAGCTGGGAGACGGGGAAAAAACATTTGATGCCGACAGGGGAACAGACCTTATAGAAGTGGCTAAAAGAGCCGGTCTAAAGGATATGGTTGTCGCAAAGGTTAATGGCCGTCTTAGAGAACTTGCATATAAATTAAATAATGATGCAACAGTTTCCTTCCTTTCTGCAACTACAGATATAGGGTTCGATCTTTATAAGAGAAGTATTTCTATGCTGATGCTCAAGGCCGCAAGGGATGTGATAGGCGGTGGCGAGAGTGATTACAGGATAGAAATTATGTATTCACTTGGAAGCGGATTTTTCTGTAAGCTGATAGAAGGAAAGAAGGATATTAAGCTTACAGATGAACTGATTGATGCCATCAGATCAAGGATGAAGGAACTGGTAGAGCAGGATGTGAAGTTCGAGAAGAAGATATGCAATACCAGAGGAATGCGAGAAAAGTTCATAGAAAGAGACCTTCCTGCAAAAGCACTACTTCTGAAATACAGACGTTCTTCAAGACTCAACATATATGAGCTGGATGGTTATGAGGATTATTATTACGGATATATGGTTCCTTCAACAGGCTGTCTCAAGGCATTTGACCTGGTGAGACATGATGATGGATTTGTTCTTGTAATTCCGAAAAAGGGAACGATGGAACTTCCTTCTCCATACAAGGTAGAGAAGAAGCTTTACGAGGCAATGAGTGGTGCTGAGAACTGGGGAAATCAGATAGGTATCAATTATGTCGGTCAGCTGAATGATGCGATAGTAGCAGGAAGAACAAATGATCTGATACTTATTCAGGAAGCTATCATGGAAAAGCAGATAGCGGATATAGCCGCTGAGATAGTTAAGAATGATAAGCGTATCGTGCTTATTGCAGGCCCATCCTCATCAGGCAAGACTACATTTTCCAACAGACTCAGTGTTCAGCTGAGAACTATGGGAAAGAAGCCACATCCGATAGCTATGGATAACTTCTTCAAGGAAAGAGAAGAAACCCCGAGAGGTGAGGACGGCAATTACGATTTTGAGTGCATCGGTGCGATGGATCTGGAGCTTTTTAATGGGACTATGACAAAGCTTCTAAATGGCGAAGAGGCTGATATGCCGGTCTTTGATTTTATAAACGGAAAGAAGATATTTGGCAAAAATATGCTCAGACTGGGAGCGGATGATGTCCTTGTGGTTGAAGGAATTCACGCTCTTAATCCGAAGTCAACCTATTCGCTTCCGAAGGAGTCCTGCTTCAAGATATATATCAGCGCACTGACGCAGCTGAATATCGATGAGCATAACAGGATTTCCACAACAGACACGAGACTGCTGAGAAGAATAGTCAGAGATGCGAGAACGAGAGGACACAGTCCTGAAAGAAGTATTTTCCTTTGGGGAAATGTACGAAAGGGCGAAAATGAGAATATATTCCCTTATCAGGATGAAGCAGATGCGATGTTTAATTCCGCGATCATCTATGAGCTTTCAGCGATAAAGGTGTTTGCAGAACCGCTTCTTTTCAGTGTTTCAGAGGATTCAGAGGAATATTACGAGGCAAGAAGATTACTTAAGTTCCTTGATTATTTTCTGGGAATTGATGTACAGAGTGTGCCACAGAATTCTCTTATGAGAGAGTTTATCGGTGGGGGATGCTTTGATATCTGACAGGCAAGGCGGCCTTTATTGACACAAAAAAAGCGAGCAGAACTATAAGCCGGGTTATGTCGAGGGTGATCATCTATCTAGACTGTATATCGCTATACAGCTCAAGCAACCTACCTGAAGCTCGGCGGGCAGCGTCAACGCTTCGTCTTGGTCTTGCTTCGGATGGGGTTTACAATGCCCTGTCTGTTACCAGCCAGGCGGTGAGCTCTTACCTCGCCATTTCACCCTTACCCGTAAAACGGGCGGTATACTTTCTGTTGCACTTTCCTGTGAGTCACCTCAACCGGACGTTATCCGGCATCCTGCCCTATGAAGCCCGGACTTTCCTCACGGACGAATAAATCGTCCCCGCGATCACCTATTCTACTCGCTGGATGGAAATTGTAACATAAAAGAGGAGTCACTTCAAGAAAGAAAAGATGAAAAGAATGATAAGTATTTAATGGAGGGAAGCAGTACAATGAGTACTACACTTAAAGGAATGAGGACGAGAAAACTTCAGATAGTTCTTTCGCTCATTGTAGCGGTGGTTTTAAGTGTCACCGTTTTATTTGGTTCGGTCGTAAGAGCGGCAGATGATGATTTTGCCATCACGCCAAGTATAAAGAAAAATGAAAACTGTTATGTCTTTAATATCGAGGTGAAGAATAAGGGCAAGGCGTTTGATGGTCGTGTTGTCGTTATGAATAAAGGATATTATTCAGGCTATACGGGTTATAGCAAGAAGCTTAGCATTGCAGCTGAAGCCACGGAGTATGCTTCAATAAATGTACCGGTTTCCGGTACAGATGTAGGCTCAATTTTTTATATCTATATCTGCGATAATAGTGATGAGATTGTATATAAGGAAAAATTTACCGGTATACAGGAGTATGTGGGAATAAAAGATACAAGTGGAGACGAAAGCAGAGTGAGAAGCAATCTTGATCTCTATGACATAGAAACATATCAGGGTTATATGGATGAACCTGCAGGAAAGCTGTCGGGAGTTATATCTATACTGATCGTACTCTATGTTGCTCTCGTCGGACCGGGACTGTATCTGATATTAAAAGCGATAAATAAGAGAGAGCTTTTGTGGATAGTAATACCTGGAACAACTCTTATTTTTGTCCTTATCATGTTCCTTATGGGACTTAGCTCCAATGCAAAGGGTGAAAGTGTAAAATCAATAGATATGACCAATTACGTGAGCAAAAAACAGGAGGCATATATATTTGGGTATGCTTCATCACCTCAGAAGTGGTCGATAAAAACGAAGGAGAACTATGTCATCGGAAGTTCATTGGAATCAGGTTATTATGATACTGATATTGATAAGTTAAGGGTGGAGATAGAAGAGGGGATGAACAACATGGTCCTGTCGTATACTCCAAATAAGACATATAAAACGGTATGCTATGAGCTCGAGTCTGCAAAGCCGGTAAAAGGAGCTATAAGTATCAAGCTGGATAAGTCAGATCCAAGTAAGCTAAATGTAAAAAATGATACCGGATATGATCTTGACTATTTGTATGTTTCTACCTATTCCGGCTATGAAATCCTCGAGAATGTAAAAAACGGAGAAGAAAAAAGTGTAAATTGTTTTTCAATAAGCGGACAGCATAGCAGTGTATATAATCGAAATGAAATAGAAAGGGATTGTATAAGACCTGCATATGAGGAGAATAATTATAATGAGGCTTCAGAGCTTGCGGCTATGTTAATTGGAATTGAGGCGTCCTTTAATGGAGAAGAAGAAGCCATCGCTTGTGGTATAACAAAAGGAAACAGATTAACTGACAAGAATGACTTATCGTATAAATGCTTCTATGATGCAAGTTTAATGTATCCAAGAGAAGATTACTAGGGAGGAGGACCGTATATGTTATATATAGAGAATTTATTTAAAAACTACGGTCGTTTCCCGGCTGTAAGAGGGCTTACGCTCAGAGTTCCTAAGGGTGATCTTTTTGGATTTGTCGGTCCTAATGGAGCAGGAAAGACTACAACTATGAGAATAGTCTGCGGTCTTCTCAGGGCTACCGCTGGAACCGTTACCGTGGACGGAATAACAAGAGGTCTGAATAGTAGTGATGTAAAGGATCTGAAAAGAAGAATAGGTTATGTACCTGATTTCTTTGGTGTGTATGATAACCTGAAGGTTTCAGAATATCTGGAATTCTATGGCTCATGTAATGGTATGTTCTATAGAGATATAGAGGAAGCATCAAACAGACTTCTTGATCTCGTAAAGCTTTCGGATAAGAAGGATTTTTACGTTGATTCTCTTTCACGTGGTATGAAGCAGAGACTCTGCGTTGCAAGAGCACTTATGAATGAACCTCCACTACTTATTATGGATGAGCCATCATCCGGACTTGATCCAACTGCAAGAGTAGAAATGAAAGAGCTTCTCATGAATATCAACTCTATGGGCAAGACTATAATGATAAGCTCACACATACTTTCCGATATATCAGAGATGTGTAACTCAATAGGAGTTATGAATATGGGACAGCTGGTAGCAGCAGGAAAGCTCGAGGATATCCTTAAAATGGGAACGGACATGAGTCGACTTATCATTCAGTATAGAGGTTATCCTGAGGCAGTTATGAATGTTATAAGTGCATTTCCTGATGTAAGGGTCGTATATAGCAAGGAAAATGAGATAACACTCAGTGGAGTGCCTGATGATACACTGAGCAATCAGATAGTGATGGCACTTATGAATCAGGGAATAATTATCAGTTCCTTCCGTAGAGATGAGAAGAATCTCGAAAACCTGTTTGTAAATCTGACAGGAGGTATGAGCGCATGATGAAAGCAAGAGTAAATCCAATAGTAGGAAAAGATCTGAAGGTTACTTCCAGAAGTATGAAGTATTCCTGGAGTCTGTTTGCGTATGAAGGCGTTCTGACGATTGCATTTTTGCTGACTATGCTGGCAAACGATTCTATGACGAGATATTCCGGACCTCAGATAACCAATGTATATAGAAACTATAGTTCGTTTTTCCCTGTAGTAGGAGTATTTCAGCTGATCATAATCGGCCTCATTATTCCTATTATGACAGCAACTGCTATTTCCGGAGAACGTGAAAAGAAAACGATGGATGTTCTATTGACTACATCAATCAGTACAACCTCTATAGTTATCGGAAAGCTTGCTTCGGCAGTAATAAGGGTAATGATATTTGTCTTTGCAAGTGTTCCGCTAATGGCCATATCCTTTATAATCGGTGGAATACCGTGGAGAGTGCTTATAGAGTATATAATACTTGCGTTTATTTATGCGTGCTTCTCCGGCAGCATAGGAATCTTTTGTTCATCAGTATGTAAGAAGACAATTACATCGGTTGTTTTATCCTATGTTATCTATTTCGGTATCTATGCCGTTACCTATGTCCCTTCACTTGTGGTCGCACTTACGGGGGCGGGCAGAGATGGAGTACTCACAACAATGCTTCTGGAGCTTATAAATCCGGTTCATACATTTATCATATTCTTTACAGACAGGCTTTCCGGCGTATCGCTTGGAGAGCTTATGGGAAGAGACGGATTCTTTAGCGTCTGGTCATGGATATACAGGACAAATGTATGGCTTACGATTTCAGCTTTCTTCCAGATGGGTATAACGGCACTGTTTGTGCTTTTCTCATCAATAAGACTTAAGCCGGGAGAGAAGTAATAGCGAATTATTGGAAAAATAAATGTGAATTAATGGGTTGACAATCAGTTTGATATCTGATACTGTTTAAAGCACAAACGAGGGAGTAGCTGGCAGATATCATATCTGTTCATACGATCGTCATCACAGTTGTTGTAGCAGTATAGCTTACAACGATTCGGTTTATGAGTAATCAGCGAGACTTATTTGCAGTTTTTATGCTGCGAATAGGGCTCGCTTTTATTATGTGATTATGTTAGTCAGGTTTACAGATAGTTAAATAAAACGAACAATTTGTGCTTGACAAATTCCTAAACCGAGTATATAGTATGTAAATGTGAATATATGAATGAATGTTCATATGTTAAATGAAATTAAGGAGGGCATCATGTCAGAAGAAGAAAGAAAGTTTCTTGAAATAGTTGATCTTAAGAAAGGCTTTGGTTCAGGAGATACAAGACAGGAGGTTCTTAGAGGAATGAACTTCACTGTTGCAAAGGGTGAGTTTTGTGTACTGCTCGGACCTTCCGGTTCCGGTAAGTCAACCCTTCTGAACATAATAGGTGGAATTGATAATCCTGACTCAGGTTATATCTCAATTAATGGAGATAAGCTTGAAGAGATGGGAGAGAAAGGACTTACTCAGTACAGACGTAAGCATCTGGGTTATGTTTTCCAGATGTACAACCTGATACCAAATCTTAACGTTAAGGAGAATATAGAGGTTGGAGCATATCTATCTGATAATCCGCTGGATATAGACGATCTTCTGAAAACACTGGGACTTTTTGATCATAGATATAAGCTTCCGAACCAGCTCTCGGGTGGACAGCAGCAGAGAGTTTCAATCGGAAGAGCGATAGTGAAGAATCCTGATATACTTCTTTGCGATGAGCCGACAGGTGCTCTTGATTACAACACATCGAAGGAGATACTTGCACTTATTGAAGAGGTAAATGAGAAGTACGGAAATACCATAATTATGGTTACACATAACGAGGCCATCAAGAATATGGCGGATCACGTTGTAAAGCTTCGTGATGGTGTTGTGAGACATAACAACATAAATGACAACAAAGTAACAGCAATGGAACTTGACTGGTAAACCTTCGGAGGAAGAAAGATGAAGAAGATAAAGAGTCCTCTTAAAAGACGTGTTACTAGAGAGCTTTTTGGAGAGTGGCAGAAATATACAGTTATAGCACTTTTTCTCATACTGATGATTGGATTTATATCCGGTATGTTTGTAGCAAACCACAGTATGCTTACATCAGCAGAAAATAAAAAGAAAGAGTACAACCTCGAGGACGGATGCTTTGAGCTTAACAAGAAGGCTGATGAGAAGCTGATCAGTGCAGTTGAAAAGGGCGAGAAGGCTGACATCAGACAGTATTACCTAGATAAAGGCTATGAGGAGGCTGATAAGGAAGTAAAGAAGGTGGTTGATGAAAACCTTAAGGCCTCTATGGATGACAGAACATTTGCGGTATTTGCTGATAGCGAAGACTATCAGAAGGCTCTTGATGAGGCGAAGGAGGAAGCACATAAAGAAGTAGAGAAGGAAGTTGATAAGGAATACGATAAGGCGGTTGAAAAGTACGATCTTGAAGATCCAAATTACAAGCCTGTCAAAATAAAGCTTTACGAAAACTTTTATAAGGATGCAGTTGAGGATAATGACCTTGACGGTGAGAAGGATGGAAATATCCGTATATATAAAGACCGTGATGATGTAGATCTTTACAGCATACATAAGGGAAAGATGCCATCAAATGAAAATGAGATAGCTATAGACAGGATGCATGCTGACAATGTAAATATCAAGGTTGGAGATACTATTAAAGTAGGAGGAAATGATTATAAAGTAACGGCTCTTATAGCACTTGTAAACTACAGCACACTTTATGAGAAACCGACGGATTCGATGTTCGATGCCATATATTTTGATGTTGCAATAGTAACAGATGAAGGCTTCGACAGACTAAATAAATCAATTCATTATAACTACGCATGGACCTATGAGAATAAGCCGGCGGATGAAAAAGAAGAGAAGAAGCTTTCTGAAAATGTAATGGGTGCACTTATTTCCCAGGCAGTAGTCAGTGATTCTGAGATAGAAGGCTTTCTGCCGAATTACTCTAACAATGCAATTCACTTTGCAACAAATGATATGGGTGGCGATAAGACAATGGCGGGTATACTGCTTTATATACTTATAGCAGTGCTTTCGTTTATTTTTGCCATAACTATCAGTAACACGATCACAAAAGAGGCTTCGGTTATCGGAACCCTGCGTGCTTCTGGCTACACAAAGGGGGAGCTGGTTGTTCACTATATGACAATGCCGGTTCTGGTAACACTTATAGCAGCCATAATCGGAAATATCCTCGGATATACCTGTATGAAGAGCATTGTTATCAATATGTATTATAATTCATACAGCCTTCCAACCTATGAGACCATCTGGTCATCTGAGGCATTTATAAAAACAACGCTCATACC
>JAEEGL010361845.1_pt1 | contig 12655 bp, 11 predicted proteins | sample 9134231 | NCBI WGS metagenome assembly JAEEGL01 (sample SAMN16246548, study PRJNA631951) | gut metagenome | biome: gut microbiome; feature: rumen; material: fiber-attached | host: Bos | place: Iran: Karaj | collected 2018-10
CCGTGGTAACTTTGGTGGACGTGCCAATGTTTGGACCGTAGCAAAGAACACATGGGAGAAAGGTTTGCAGTATGCTTACCGCGATCGTAAGAACAAAAAACGTACATTCCGCGCTCTGTGGATCCAGCGTATCAACGCTGCTGCTCGCCTCGAAGGCTTGAGCTACAGCCAGTTGATGGGTCTGCTCAAGAAAGCCGGCATCGTTATCAACCGCAAAGTCCTTGCTGACCTCGCTATGAACCAGCCTGCTGCGTTCAAAGCTATCGCTGACAAGGCTAAGAAGGCTGCTAAATAATTAGCCGTTTTGTTCTACACAAAGTCCCGCACTTCCCGTGTGGGACTTTTTTTGCGACCAAAAACTTCAATAAATTTGCATATATGCAAAAAAAATCGTACCTTTGCAGCCGTTTTGCAAACGGCTCAACAATGAGTTGGATTGGGCAGGACGAAAATAGTAAAATAGTAAATAATTAATCGTAAATAAAGAATGTCTCTACAATGTGGAATAGTGGGTCTGCCGAATGTAGGCAAATCGACCCTCTTCAACTGCTTAAGCAATGCAAAGGCGCAGAGCGCCAACTTCCCTTTCTGTACTATCGAGCCGAACGTAGGCGTTATTACTGTTCCCGATGAACGACTCATCAAATTGGGCGAACTGTGCAAACCCGAACGCGGTGTCATACCTACCACCGTCGAGATAGTGGATATAGCCGGACTGGTCAAAGGTGCCAGCAAGGGCGAAGGACTGGGAAACAAGTTCCTCGCTAACATCCGCGAGACCGACGCCATCATCCATGTGCTCCGTTGCTTCGACGACGAGAACGTAGTACACGTGGACGGTTCGGTCAATCCGGTGCGCGACAAGGAGATCATCGACGCCGAGTTGCAGTTGAAAGACCTGGAGACCGTTGAGGCACGTATCCAGAAGTGCGAGAAAGCAGCCAAAGCCGGAGGCGACAAGAACGCCAAACTGCAACTCGATATTCTCGTTAAGTACCGCGAGGCGCTGTCGCAAGGCAAGAACGCACGTACCGTCGAACTGGAGAACAAAGACCAGGAGGCTGCAGCCAAGGATTTCTTCCTGCTGACCAACAAGCCGGTGATGTACGTCTGCAACGTGGATGAGGCTTCCGCTGTCAGCGGTAACCAATATGTAGAGCAGGTCAAAGAGGCTGTCAAGGACGAAGATGCGCAAGTGCTCGTTCTGGCTGCTAAGATAGAGAGCGAGATTGCCGAACTGGAGACCTACGAAGAGCGTCAGATGTTCCTCGAGGAGATCGGCCTGAAGGAGTCGGGCGTCAACCGTCTGATCAAGGCTGCTTATGCGCTGCTCAACCTCCGCACTTTCCTCACCGCAGGTAGCGACGAAGTGCGTGCTTGGACCTTCCGCGCCGGATACAAGGCTCCGCAATGCGCAGGCGTTATCCACACAGACTTTGAGCGCGGATTCATCCGTGCCGAAGTCATCAAATACGACGATTTCGTAACTCTCGGAGGCGAAGCACAATGCCGCGCGGCCGGCAAACTGGCAACAGAAGGCAAAGATTATCTCGTACAAGACGGCGACATCATGCACTTCCTCTTCAACGTATAAAGAACATGGATTCATTGATAGAAAGTTTATTGTCATACGGATGGTGGGTGGCAGCGTTGTTCATCATCATCGGTTTTGTGGCCTTGGTCAAGGGCGCAGACTTTCTGGTGGACGGCGCTTCGGCTATCGCCAAGCGTTCGGGCATCAGCGATCTGGTCATCGGACTGACGGTGGTCGCTTTCGGTACGTCGATGCCTGAGTTCGTGGTTAACATGGTCTCGGTGGCAGAGGGCACAACCGACCTGGCGATTACCAACATACTGGGTTCCAACATCATCAACACGTTCGTCATCCTGGGTCTGACGGCATTGGTCTATCCTATTGCATCGCAGAAGCGTAGCCGCGATTTCGACATCCCACTGTCCATCATCGCCGGTGTGCTGGTGTTCGCCGCTGTAGTTATCCGTTCGCCGTGGGGCGAGGACGGACGCAGCATAGGCCGTATCGGCGGAGTCATCCTGCTGCTGATGTTTGCCTATTTCCTCTATAATACCTTACGTCATGCCAAGGACCATCCAGAAGACACCGAGGCAGAACAAATCAAACTCATCCCCACCCGACGCGCTATTGCGCTTATCCTTGGCGGATTTGTCGGACTGGTCGTAGGCGGCGAACTGATTGTCAAGAGCGCAGTGGATATTGCCACACGTTGCGGCGTTTCTGAGGCCATTATCGGACTGACCGTAGTGGCTCTGGGCACCTCGCTGCCCGAACTGGCCACGTCCGTCATCGCAGCCACCAAGAAGAACTGCGACATAGCTCTGGGCAACGTCATCGGCAGCAATATCTTCAATGTCTTCTTCGTTCTCGGTTGTAGCGCCGTAGTCAGTCCGCTGCCGGCTTATTCGGGTATCGAATTGGACTCATGGATAGCCGCATTGGGCAGCATGCTCGTTTGGCTCTTCGTCAAGACCAACCGCGAGCGTGAGATCAAGCGTTGGGGCGGCGCTATCCTACTACTCATCTACATCGGTTATCTCACATACCGACTGATGAACGTATAATCATCTTAGTAAAAGAAAAAACTCTATATGGCAGAATTAGACGAGCAACTGACAACACAAACGCCTGCCGTGGATTACGGCGACGATAACATCATCCATCTCGACGACATGGAGCATATCCGCCGTCGTCCCGGTATGTACATCGGCAAACTGGGTGACGGTTCGCACAGCGACGACGGTATATACGTGCTCATCAAGGAGAGTATTGACAACTCCATCGATGAGTTCCGCATGGGCGAAGGCAAAGTGATCGAGGTAGATGTGCACGACGGGCGCGTGCGCGTACGAGACTACGGACGTGGTATTCCGTTGGGCAAATTGGTGGAAGTAGTCAGCATGTTGAATACCGGTGGTAAGTACGACAGCAAGGCCTTCAAGAAATCCGTTGGTCTGAATGGTGTCGGTACCAAGGCCGTTAACGCGTTGTCCAGTTATTTCTGCGTGCAGTCGTTCCGCGACGGCAAGACCCGCCGTGCCGAGTTCGCCAAAGGAAAACTGACCAGCGATACAGGCGTGCAGGACTATAAGGGACCCGAGAAACGCGGTACCATCATCGAGTTCGTTCCCGATGACTGCAAGAGTCTGTTCGAGAACTACAAATTCCGCGACGACTATATCGAAGAGTTGCTGCGCAACTACGCTTATCTGAACACCGGCCTTACGCTCGTCTACAACGGCCAGAAATATACCAGCAAGAACGGTCTGCTCGACCTGCTGCAAGAGAACATGACGGTAGAGCCACTCTACCCTATCATACATATTGTGGGCGAGGATATCGAGATCGCGCTCACCCATACCGATCAGAACGGCGACGAATACTACTCGTTCGTCAATGGTCAGCATACCATCCAGGGCGGTACACACCAGGCTGCTTACCGCGAGGCTATCGGCCGCACCATCAAGGAGTTCTTCAACAAGAACCAAGATCTCGCCGACATCCGCAACGGCGTTGTAGGCGCTATCGCTATCAATGTGGAGGAGCCGGTCTTCGAGAGCCAGACCAAGGTCAAACTCGGTTCTAAAGACATGAGCCCTACGGGCGGCATTAGCGTCAATAAGTTCGTCAACGACTTTGTCGGTCTGCAACTCGACAACTATCTGCACAAGAACCCGCAGACCGTGGAGATCATGCTGCAGAAGATTCAGGAGTCGGAGAAAGAGCGCAAAGCTATTGCCGGCGTGACCAAAGCAGCCAAAGAACGTGCGAAAAAGAACCTGGTCAACAACCCCAAATTGCGTGACTGCCAGATTCACCTCAACGATCCCAAGCCTGTCAAGTCCGCCAAAGACTCTGACGACGATCTGCGTCTGGAGAGCTGCATCTTCATCACCGAGGGTCTCTCTGCGTCGGGTTCTATCACCAAGAGCCGCGATGTACGCACACAAGCCGTTTTCTCGCTGCGCGGTAAACCGCTCAACTGCTACGGATTGACCAAACAAGTGGTGTATGAGAACGAAGAGTTCAACTGCCTGCAATCGGCACTGAATATAGAGGACGGACTCGATGAACTGCGTTACAACAAAGTGATCATCGCCACCGATGCCGATGTCGACGGTATGCACATCCGTCTGCTGATGCTCACTTTCTTCCTCCAGTTCTTCCCCGATTTGGTCAAGAAAGGACACGTCTATATCCTGCAAACGCCGCTCTTCCGCGTCAAGGACAAGACCCAGATACGCTATTGCTACAGCGAGGAAGAACGACTCGCGGCTATCGAGGCTATCAAGAACCCCGAGATAACACGATTCAAAGGTCTCGGAGAGATCTCGCCGGACGAGTTCAAGGGCTTTATCGGCAAGGGTATCCGTCTCGACCAAGTAGGTCTGCGCAAGGACGATGCAGTCAACGAACTGCTGGCATACTATATGGGCAAGAACACCACCGAACGCCAAAACTTCATCATCGACAATCTTCGTATCGAGGAAGATGCCGTTGAAGACCAAACGGAGGAATAAACTATGACAAATCTCCTTCCTTTAGTTCTCTTTCTTTTGCTGGCCATCATCGTACTTGTGGCGACCGAACTGCATGAGCGCAGAAAGAAGGCGTCCGACACTCAGCAGAACGCTACAGTTAACGGCGGTGAGCAGTCCAACGATGCTACACCGGACGATTCGGCAACGCAGTCGGCCGATGACGGCGAGTGCTGCGGTCAGCACCTGGTTTGCGAACGCGAAACGCTGCTCCAGACCAACGCAAAGATCGAGTACTACGATGACGAAGAACTGGATGCCCTGGCGGGCATTGACCCGAACGACTATACAACCGAGCAACACGATGCTATCCTGCATGTCTTCAATACGCTACTCGAACGCGACGTGCCCGGATGGTGCCGCAGCCTGCAACTCAGGCATATTGAGTTGCCGTTGGATATAAGAGAAGAGGCACTTCTGATTGTCCGTGAGCGCCGAAATCACTAACGGCGTTCATTTTTTTGCACGTTTATTTGGTCAATTCAAAAAAAAGCAGTACCTTTGTCGCCGCTTTGGAGATTGTCTACTATCTCAGAAGTTTTAGAAAGCGTAGCCGCGATGGTGGAATAGGTAGACACGAGGGACTTAAAATCCCTTGGCCAGTGATGGCTGTGCGGGTTCGATTCCCGCTCGCGGTACTAAGCACAAGAGAGAATGCCTGCAAGTTTTTACTTGTGAGGCATTCTTTTTTGTGCATCTGCAAGATACTGCTCCACCCTATATACTCAGAGAAATGCGATTACAAAAAAACGTCACCTTTCGATGACGTTTATTTGTGTGTGTTGAGGACCCGTCTACAGGACACGGGAGAGTTGGTCGTAGTATTTGGGAGATACCGGAACAGGTTTGACACCGGAAGTGTCGAGTTCGGCCAGGATGATGCCTTCTTTGTCACGACGCAGCACCTTGACGTGGCGCGGATTGACGAAATAAGAACGCTGGCAACGGATGATACCATGCTTCTCCATCAGTTCCTCTACACCGCGCATGGACTGACGCAGCGAATACTCTTTAAGCACCTCGCCCTCCAGATAATGGATATTGACATAGTTCTCCTGCGCCTCTATATAGAGCAACACATCGTGCGCGATTACCAGTTTGAGGCGACCCGTATTGTCCGCAAAACGCACCAAATCTTCTTCTGCAGTCTCTGTCTCGCCCGGATAGACCGCGCAGACGATGGCATTGATGATAACATACGGATAGGCAATGGTGGCGATAGCGAGCATCATGCACATACCCAGTGCAGGGAAATAGCCGTAGTCGCCGTACATGAGTGCCATATAGAGGGCGGCAAAGCACGCAAAGACAACCAGTTCAGCCAGTGTCCACAATGTGTATGGCAGCCACGACATATGTATATAGCGTCGGCACGCAGTCATAGGTATACGCGAAGCACACAACACTCCCAGCAGGATACACATGAGCATCAGCACATTGAGCACCAACCTATCGGAACCCAATCCCATACTGAGAAAATCATACATCCACTCGCTCTGATAGAGCAGCACAAAGCACAAGAAAAAGACCGGAATAACCAGAATATGCAGCAGCATAGTCGGCACCGAAAGGATGTGACGAAATGTGAAAGAGGTTGATTTAGTCATCATATTTGCGTTTTAGTCATCAAAAATCGTTATTTTGTCACAAAAAGTGTGTTATAATCACAATTAGTTGCGGGCGTCGCCAAAAGGCAGTAATTTTGCACCGGATTTGAGAAAGAACGTTTCGCTCAAAGCAGAAAAACTATTATTGTATAACCGATTAAATAATATATAAGGATTATGAAAACTGTTAAACGTATCGGTATGGATGTGCTGGTGGCACTATACTGTCTGCAACTACCGTTGATGATTGCGTATCTGGCTATGAACCTGTAAACAATTATCAATTAACAATTATAAATTATAAATTGTAAACTATCAACTAATTATATAACATTATGGACAAGACAACTATTATTTATGCAGAGAGCGGATTACATTACGATTGGCAAGCTATAGCCGCTCGACCAAACGGAGAACATGTCGCTCAGATGGATCCTGTAGCCTACAAGGCACTATATACTAATAAAATCGCGCAGGCGCGTGCATGTGGACAAGAACCCGTTATGGTGAGTCTACCTATCATAGATGCCGACCGCTACTTCATGCACATCACACGCGGTATGACAATGCAGGAACGCAAGAACATACTATGTTGGTTGGGCGGTAGTACGGACCGTCTGCGCAAGATACACGATCTGTACAACCTAGCGCTATTCCGACTGGCAGCCCAGCAATGCGTTCATATAGTGGACATCACCAGTCCCATGTTGGCTTGCGTACACGGCGAGAGTCTGTTGGATGCCGACGGCATCACACTGAGCCAAGTCGGTAGCGCACTGGTCAATGCCGAAATCAATAAAGTTCGCGAACAGGCGACAGCGTAAGCCGCCGCCTGTCACTACACCTAAACCTTATCTACGCATATTTGCTTTTGCCTGTTCACGGGCCAATTTCTGCTGCTCGCGTTGCATTTGCTCCAAGCGAGCCATGAAGCCGGATTTTGCTTTTCCGGCTTTTTTCTTTTTGTTACGCTCCATCTCCTCGAGCATCTTCTTGTCGTTGAGTGTCCAACGGAAGATCATGGTCTGGAAGATGGTGATGAAGAGCGAAACGAGGTAGTAGTAGCTCAGACCGGCAGCATAGTCATTGAAGATAAAGAGGAACATGAGAGGCATAGCGTACATCATGTACTTCATGAACTTCATATTCGGGTCGGTTGCCTGTGACTGCATCGTGATGTATGTATATGCGATGTTGCAGATAGTCATCAGGAGGCAGAAGAGCGACAAGTGGTCGCCAATCAGCGGCAGATTGAAACTCCAATGGAATACTGCGTCATAGGTAGAAAGGTCCGGTGCCCAAAGCAACGACTTGCCACGCAACTCGATAGCGGTAGGCAGGAACCAGAACATAGCCATCAGGACAGGGAACTGAAAGAGCATAGGCAGACAGCCAGACATCGGGTTAACGCCCGCCTGGCTGTATAGTTGCATAGTAGCCTGTTGACGTTCCTGCATCTTCTCGGCCGGATACTTCTCGTTGATAGCGTCAATCTGCGGCTTGAGTGCACGCATCTTGGCGCTGGACTTGTACGATACGAAGACGAACGGCAGGATGATGAGTTTGATAACCAGCGTCATCAGCAGAATGACGATACCAATATGCAATCCCCATCCGGTGAAGAGGTCAAACATCGGGATAACTAGTCCAACGTTGATCCAGCTGACAATCTTCCATCCCAGCGGCACCAGTTTGTTCAGATATAGGCGGTTCTCCTTCTCCACTCCCTCGTCGTACGCCTTGAGCGTATGGTAGTGGTTCGGGCCGAGATAGAAGCGCATACCCACCGGAGTCTTGCCCGTCACGTCAAACGGAACCGATGTCTGGGTGGTATATTGCTTGATGTAGCCCGAGTGCTTCGGCTGGAGAGTGGAGGTGAACTGCGAACCGTTGAAGGCATCATCGGCAATCATGACGGTGGAGAAGAACTGGTCCTTGTAGCCAATCCAGCGCACGCGCGCAGACTCTTTCTCCGAGTCGTCCTTGCTCTCGCTCAGTTTTTCTATGTCGCCCCCCGCGAGCATATACTGCAGTTGGGCGTAGCGTTCCTCGAACTTACGTCCCTGCTCCTGCTGCGGGATGAGTTGTTGCCAGTGGATCTCCATCGTGTTGACATTCTGCGCCAGCTCGGTCTGCATGTTGTGCGGCTGGATGGACAGATGAACCATGTAGCTATCCGACAGGTCATAGACGAAGTCGATGTATGCATCCTCGTTGTTGGTCTGCAAACGCATGATTGCGCGAGTGGAAACCGGAGTCTCAACAGGCGTGAAGTAGAGATTGTCGGTCTGCAGAATACGGTTGTTGGCCGTGATGAGTGTGAAGGCTAGTTGTGATTCTTCGCCACGGAAGAGGCAGAGCGGATTGATGCTATCGCCCGCAGCATGATAATCGAGCAGTTCGGCGCGACGGATAGTACCTCCGTGCGAGGAGATGGTCAGACGCACGTGCTCGTTGGCGAGAGTGACAAGTTGTTCGTCGCCCAATGCTGCGTTGGCAAAAGTGCCGTATGCGGCTTGCATACGAGCCTGGGTCTCTTCGACAGAGACGGCAGTCGGCTCCGGGTTAGCGGCCATCAGCAGTTGGAGTGAATCAGTAAGACGCTGGGCCTCAGCCTCAGCCAAACGCACAGCACTAATAGAGTCCTGAATGCGCTGACGCTCAGCCAACTCTTCCTTGGAAGGACGGTTGAAAAGCGAGAAACCCACAATAATTGCGGCTATCAGAAGAAAGCCGATCCAAGTGTTTTTATCCATTCTTCAAATACTATATATTAATTTTTTTAATTGTTTTCGTTTTTGTGTGACCGCTATGCTGTTTTGTCTATTGTCTTTTAGCGACAAGGCTGCGGTCTATCTTTTGTTCATCTCGCCGAACATGATACCTACGTAGAGGCGCGGTCCGGACGGTGACATATAGTTTTTCCAATCTTCGGTTCCCTCGGTCAGCACTGTCTTCATGTTGCCGAACGGAAGCAGATAATCGACGCGAATCATCAGCGCCATATGGTTGGTCAGTCCGATCTCCATACCGACATAGGGGTCGAGCATGAAGAACGGTGTTCGGGTGTAGGAGGCATTGTATTTGGTGTCATCCTCGTCGGCATACTCTTTGCCGTTGCTACGGTCGGGCACAAAGAGTCGCTTCATCGTACCTCCGCCGATGGTGCCGCCTATGAGCGGACGCACTTTGCCCCAATTGGCATATAGATCTATACAGGCGCCTCCCCATCCGGTTCGCACGTTGGAGCCGGTCTTCATCAAGGGCATGGTACTGACAAAGCCCTCGGCACCTATATGGATATGGTTGATCAGGTGAAAACGCAGCGTGCCGCCCAGTCCGTAGCAGAATCCGTCTCGCGGCAATCCCTTGACATAATCGAGGTTGCCGAGTCCGGTGTTGCTGAAGATGCGGTCAGGCGAGTCGGCGAATAGGTATCCGCCGTGCACCATCATGCCTCCGGAGAAGCCGGTGTAAACGCCGTTGCTGCGTTTGCTTCGTTTGGGTCCGGATACAGCCTCGTCCTGCTCCTGTGCGCATAGGCACAAGGGCAGGAGTACTGCTATCAGGATGTAGAACAGTCGCCGATGCATCAGATGATATCAAAAGCGACGTCCATCATGTTGGTAAACGAGTTCTGACGCTGTTCGGCCGTAGTGGCTTCGCCGGTCAGAATATGATCGCTGACGGTGCAGATGACCAGCGCCTTCTTGCCGGCGCGTGCAGCGTTCATGTAGAGCGACGGTGCTTCCATCTCATCAGCCAGGACACCCATCTTGGTCCAGTTCTTCTTACGCTCGTCTTCGCAATAGAAGATATCGGCAGAGAAGACATTACCTACGTGGTACTTGTAGCCGCGTTTCTCGGCAGCCTCTACAGCCTTGCGGCACAGATCGAAGTCTGCAATCGGACAGTAACGGCCCGGCAGATTGTACTGCTGATCCCAATTGCTGTCGGTGCAGCTACCCTGCGCGATAACCAGATCACCCAGATGAACGTAGGTCTGGCGTGCGCCGCACGAACCCACACGGATGATGGTATCCACGTCATAGAAATTGAAGAGTTCGTAGGTATAGATACCAATAGACGGAATACCCATACCGTGACCCATCACTGTGACCGGTTTACCTTTGTACGTGCCGGTAAAAGCCAGCATACCGCGTACGTTATTCACTTGGACAGGGTTCTCCAGAAAACGCTCAGCCATCAGTTTGGCGCGCAGCGGGTCACCTGCCATAATCATTGTTTTTGCGATTTCTCCGTACTGCGCACCGATGTGCGGAGTCGGACATTGTTCTTTTGCCATAATTTAGTCTTGTGTTTTTATTAAAAGGTTACTATAATGATTTTCCTTTGTACATTGTACATGTAGTCCTTTGTACATCTCTTTATCCATTCATTTTGTACCATTCGATAGCTTTCTCGAGGTCTTCGGGAGTATCAATACCGATGGTGCGGGTGTTGGTGACGCCTACGCGGATACGCAGTCCGTTCTCCAGCCAGCGCAGTTGTTCCAGGCTCTCAGCTTGCTCCAGCGGAGTCGGAGCCATCTGCGTGATACGCTGCAGCACGTCAGCGCGATAGGCGTACATGCCTATGTGGCGGTAGTACTGACCCCGGCTGAGCCATTCCTCACGCGGCACATTGCGCATATACGGTATGACGCTGCGCGAGAAAAGCAACGCTTCGCCTGTCTCTTTCGACCATGCCACTTTCGGTGTGTTGGGGTTCTCCAGATCGGCCAGCGTGTCTTCTTTGGTGAACGGGCAGACGAGTGTGGCTATGTCCGTCGGACAATGTTCGCCCTCGTAGTCCTCGGGAAAACACTCCATGAGAGCACGTATCTGTTCGGGTTGAACGAAGGGTTCGTCGCCCTGTATGTTGACGATAACCGTATCGGTATCATTCTGTTCGCGCCATGTGGGCGTGGTGATGGCCATATAGGCCTCGAGGCAACGTTCGGTGCCGCAACGGTGGTCAGGACGCGTCATGACTACCTTGCCGCCAAAAGCCTCGACGGCATCGTAGATGCGCTCATCGTCCGTAGCAACCACCACGGTATCCAGCGCCTTGACGGCCTGTTCATACACACGGTGGATCACCGACTTGTGGCAGAGGTCTGCCAGCGGTTTGCCGGGAAAACGTGTGGACGCGTATCGCGCCGGTATGATTCCAATGTATTTCATATTATTGTTTTCAAAAATGTTTTTTTTTCGATTTATTCAGACTATCAGTGAGCCTCGCGAACGGTCTCCTCGTTGCCTCCGGCTGCAATTTTTGTCAGCAGGTTGATGGCGCCGGCAATGGTCTTGACGTTCTGTATCGAGGCATAGCGTCGTCCGGTCTTCTGCCCTTTCTTGTCGCGCTCTTCGGCCAGCATGCACCGTTCGGGGCGTGACATGGCGTATTGAACGATACGACCGAAGGCTTCCGACTGCCAGTACGCATCGCGTTTCTGGACGAAATAGATGGTCATCTGCGCTTTCTTGAGTAGTATCTTCTCTATTCCCAATCGGCAGCACAGCCATCTCAGTTGAACGACCGACAGCAGTTCGTCCGCCTCTTGCGGCAGCGGTCCGAATCGGTCAATCAGCCGCTTGCGGAAATCGAGCATCTGCTGTTCGCTATGCAGGCTGTCCAGTTCGCGGTAGAGCGTTATGCGCTCGCTGATGTTCTCTATGTAGTTGCTCGGGAAGCATATAGGAAGGTCTGTCTCCAATTGCGAGTCGCTGCACCATTGCCGTTGTGCGTCTATGCTCAGTGCCGACGGATCGTCGTCTTGTTCGTTGGTCAGTCCTTCTTCTTCCCGCAATTCCTCCACGGCTTCGTTCAGAATGCGTTGGTAGGTCTCGTAGCCCAGGTCGGCTATGAATCCCGATTGTTCCGAACCCAACATGTTTCCCGCGCCGCGTATATCCAGGTCCTGCATGGCCAGATTGAATCCCGAACCCAGTTCGGCAAAGGTGCTCAGCGCCTCCAGTCGTCGGCGTGCATCTTCGGTCAGCAGTTCGCGGTCGGGCGCCACCAGGTAGCAATACGCCTTACGGTTACTTCGTCCCACGCGTCCGCGCAGTTGATGCAAGTCGGCCAAGCCGTACTTGTCGGCGGAGAAGATGAAGATGGTGTTCACGTTCGGTATGTCCACCCCCGACTCGATGATAGTGGTCGAGATGAGTATATCGTAGTCATAGTTGATGAACGCCTCCAGTCGTTCCTCCATCTCTTCGGCGGGCATTTGTCCGTGGGCGATGATGATGCGCGCTTCCGGGCACAGTTTGTTGATGCGCCGCTCTATTCGCGGAAGCATATCAATGCGGTTGTTGACGATGAACACTTGTCCGTTGCGACCCATCTCCAGGTCGATAGCTTCTTTGATCAGGTCTTCGTCGTCCAGCGTTATCAGTTCGGTCTGCACCGGATAACGGTTGGGCGGCGGAGTGGTCATGACGCTCAAGTCACGCGCACCGAGCAATGAG
>JAEEGL011006697.1_pt1 | contig 12655 bp, 11 predicted proteins | sample 9134231 | NCBI WGS metagenome assembly JAEEGL01 (sample SAMN16246548, study PRJNA631951) | gut metagenome | biome: gut microbiome; feature: rumen; material: fiber-attached | host: Bos | place: Iran: Karaj | collected 2018-10
CCCATACCGGTAAGACGGCTGTTTACATAGCAGGGAACGAAACCAAACTGGGTCTGGAATGCAGGCCAGCACTTGCCGGCGATGGCAACGTACTCTCTGTAGCCCTTGTGTGCCTCTACCCAGTCAAGCAGAGTTAATTCGTACTGAGCAAGCTTGGGAAGGATCTGGCTCTTCTTGTTGCCTGCGCCCAGCTCTTCTTCCATTTCCTTGATCTTAGCAGGGATACGGGGATCGTTCTCATGCTTGTTGAAGGCTTCGAACAGATCCAGCTCGGAGTTCTCTTCGATCTCTACGCCCAGGTTGTACAGCTGCTGGATGGGAGCGTTACAAGCCAGGAAGTTAAGAGGTCTGGGACCGAAGGAAATGATCTTTAAGTTGGACAGACCAACGACTGCACGTGCGATGGGCAGGAAATCGTGGATCATGTCTGCACACTCTTCTGCGTTGCCTACAGGGTACTCGGGAATGTAAGCCTTGATGCTGCGCAGTCTTAAGTTGTAGCTTGCATTTAACATACCGCAGTAAGCATCGCCACGGCCATCGGATAAGTCGTTCTGGCTTTCTTCTGCTGCTGCAACGAACATCTTAGGTCCGTCAAAGTGCTTAGCAAGTAAAGTCTCGGAGATTTCGGGACCGAAGTTACCAAGGTATACGCAAAGAGCATTGCAGCCTGCCTTCTTGATATCTTCCAGAGCCTGAACCATGTGGATCTCGCTCTCTACGATACATACGGGACACTCATAGATGTCGTCCTTGCCGTACTTGGTCTCGTAAGCATTTACCAGAGCCTTCCGTCTGTTTACGGAAAGAGACTCAGGGAAGCAGTCACGGCTGACTGCAACGATGCCCAGTTTTACCTTAGGAATGTTGTTCATTTGTAAAGTCCTCCATTTTCTTCTTCGTTTATTCTGTTACGTCAATATTTTTACCGATCAGGCCAATGTGTGTGCCCTCCGGCAGGTTACCCTCTGCGTGACCGATCAGCCACTTGTTCTTGGCGGTGATCAGTGCGTCTTCATATCCTGCATGTGCCTCATCCAGAGGAAGGTTGGTATCCTTGGGAAGGACGATGATGCAACGGAAACCGTCTTCGGTTGCATTGCAGGGTGCGTAATGTAATGTGGTAGCATACAGTTCCACGCCCACTCCCTTGGGAAGAAGGAATGCCTCGATCCTGGAAGTATCGTAGGTATAGTCGGATGTGATGTCCTGCTGCTTGCCCAGTAAGAGGATCAGGTCCTGTGCTGCGATATCGATCTCAGAAGAACGATGATACTCTACTGCATTTAACTTGGTGTTGTGACCGTTGCAATAGCCTACCTGAATGGGCAATTCGCCGTAGCAGACGGTCTGTAACTTTTCAAATACGGGAAGGGCTTCCAGATAGTCTACCGAAGGCTCATAAACTACATCGGCAGGCTTGGGAGATTTCTCTTCCAGGGTATTCAAAAGCTGTGTAAAATCAATTGCTTCCACAATGCGGCCATAGGCAGCAAAGGAAGGATCGGTTACTTTCTGAATCTTCATGTTGTTCCTTTCTCCTTACTGGATGTTCTGAAACAGTGCTTTGCATGCCGGATAGATCTGCTTAAACTGCTGATATCTGGCTTCGTATTTTGCGGTGAGGGCAGGATCGGGTTCCACAGTCCTTGTCACCTTGATCAGCTTCTCGGCTGCTTCTTCTACGGACTTAAATTCTCCGCAGGCAACTGCCGCCAGGATCGCTCCGCCGTAGCCGGGACCTTCCTCTGTCTCTAAGAGATCTACCTTGATACCAAGGATGTTGGCGATCATGGTCCTCCAGAGAGGAGACTTGGCACCGCCGCCGCAAAGTTTGGTGCGCTCGATGTTGATACCCTGTGCCTTGGCTACTTCAATGGAATCTCTAAGTCCGAATACAACGCCTTCCAGAACGGCCTGGGTCATATCCTTACGGGTGGTATCCATGGTCATACCGATAAAGGTTGCTCTGGCCATGGGATCATTATGAGGAGAACGCTCGCCCATCAGATAAGGCAGATAGTAAACGTGATTCTCACCCAGCTTATCGATACCTTCCTGTTCAGCAGCAAACTCCTTGGTGTTCAGGATCTCCTCCATCCACCACTTATTGCAGCTGGCAGCGGAAAGCATGCAGCCCATCAGATGATAATTGCCGTCTGCATGTGCAAAGGCATGTAGTGCATTATGGGAATCTACCTTAAAATCTTTGGAAGAAATGAAGACGGTTCCGCTGGTTCCCAGGGAAATATTACACTTGCCGTCTCCTACGGTTCCGGTTCCCACAGCAGCTGCGGCATTGTCGCCGGCGCCGGCTGCGATGACTACCTGATCGGATAATCCAAGCTCGGCAGCGATGTCTGCTTTCAGGGTTCCTACCTTTTCAAAACTCTCATACAGCTTCGGCAGCTGCTCTTCCCGGATGTGACAGATCTCCATCATCTCTTTGGACCAGCATCTGTGCTGAACGTCTAACAGCAGCATACCGGAAGCATCGGAATAATCCGTGCAGAAGCTTCCGGAGAGTTTGTATGCCAGATAATCCTTGGGAAGCATGATCTTAACGATCTTCTTGAAATTCTCCGGCTCATTGTTCTCCACCCAAAGGATCTTGGGAGCGGTAAAACCGGCGAAGGAAATGTTTGCGGTATAGGCAGACAGCTTATCCTTTCCGATCACCTCGTTCAAATAGTCACTTTCTTTTGCGGTACGTCCGTCATTCCACAGGATCGCAGGACGGATCACGTTGTCATCCTGATCCAGGATAACCAGTCCGTGCATCTGTCCGCCGAAGCTGATGCCGGCCACCTTGCTCCTGTCACACTCGTTAAGCAGCTCCTTTAACCCATCCATGGTCTGAGTAAACCAGTCTTCCGGCTTTTGCTCGGACCATCCGGGATGAGGGAAAAACAGCGGATACTCTCTGGACGTTACCTTATGGATCTTCCCCGTCTCATCCATCAGCAGGAGTTTTACGGCAGATGTACCAAGATCTACTCCAATGTAAAGCATTTTGTCCCCTTTCTGTATCATTTTTCCGGGCATTCTGTGCCCGTGCACATTCCTTATCCATCATACGTCTTTCCTTTTTAAAAAACAACTGACTTTTCTGTAAAAAGAAGGACTTCTTTTTCGTGCAAATTTACAATCCGAAAAGGTAGGAAATCTATGGTAGTATGTTTTATAACAATGATCGAAACCTGAGAAAGAAGGTCGAACAGGCTAAACGCCTGTTAAAACGAAGAGATATTATGGCAACCATAAAAGATGTAGCAGAAAAAGCCGGCGTCTCCAGGGGTACCGTGGACCGGGTATTAAATCACCGGGGAAACGTTCATCCCGAAACGGAAAAACGCATTCTGGAAGTTATGAAGGAGCTTAACTTTACTCCTAACAAAGCCGGCATGGCTTTAGCTGCCCAGAAGAAAAAATATTGTATCGGGATCATCCTCTTCAGCAAGAAGAATCCCTTTTTTGACCGGGTGCTGGACGGTTTTCAGGACAAAGCCCAGGAACTGGCCTTTTACGGCTGTTCCATTTACGTACAGCGGGTAGCCTATGACCCCCAGGCCCAGTTATCCGCCATCGAAGCCTGCAGAAGTCGTAGCGTGGACGGCCTGATCCTGACCCCCTATAACGACCCTCTGATCCACAGACAGATCCAGGTTCTCACCGATGACGGGATCCCGGTCATGACCGTCAATTCCGATATTGAGGATACCTCCCGCCTGTGCTATGTAGGCAGTGACTATTACAAATCCGGTCGTGCAGCAGCCTTTCTTATGGATCAGTTCACCGAGGGAAATGTCTATGCCGGCATCATCAACGGTGATCAGAAGATCCTTTGTCACAAGCAGCGCATGGCAGGCTTTTCCGATTACCTGAAGGACGATCCCCGTTTTCAGATCCTGGACCGCGGGGATAACTACGATGACGATCTGCGCAGTCAGGTCCTGGTGGAAGCCATGCTGGAAAAACACCCCCGGATCAATGCCCTCTTCTTTACCGCAGCCGGCGTTTACGGCGGCTGTAAGGCAGTGCAGAGCATCATGGAAAAAACCGGCAGACGTTTTACCGTCATCACCTTTGACGAAGTGCCTACGACGGTGGAACTGATACGAAAGGGCATCGTTTCCGCCACCATCTGTCAGGAACCCTACTGGCAGGGCGCAAAAAGCCTGGAATTAATGTTTGAAAAGCTTTCCACCGAAGACTTTGTACCGGAAGATTCCTACTACGGCAAGCTCAGTGTACAGGTTAAGGAAACCCTTTGAATCCAATGAAAAACCGACCCCCGGAGGTGTCATTACGTTTCTCCGGAGGTCGGTATCTTTTTGCTTATTTTGATTCATACCGGTCAGTCAACAAATTTCACAGCGGTTCCGAATGCCAGCACTTCCGCAGCGCCCTGCATTACGGAGGAGGAAGCGTAACGAACACCAACGATGGCATCGGCTCCCATTTTTTCTGCTTCATCCACCATACGCTTGGTAGCGATCTGTCTTGCTTCCACCAGCATCTCAGTATAACCGGTGATCTCACCGCCCACCAGGGTCTTCATCCCAGCCATAAAATCCTTTCCGAAGTTCTTGGACTGTACGATGGTTCCTTTTACCACGCCCAGTACCTCAAAGTTTTGTCCCGGAATACTTTCAATACTTACCAGCTTCATTGATCTCTCCTTTGTCAATCTCTTTCAATCGTTGTCTTAATGCAAAAATAACACCTATTATCATTGCTGCAAATACAAGTGCCATGGAAACGATCAGTGCCCACGGCGTCTGAGGATCCGCTGCTTTACTAAACAGCAGTACCACGATCATGGCTGCAAAAAACAGGATACAGACGATCGCCGCTATGATCGGCCCCCGTTTGGTCTTTCGGATATCGGTTTGGTTTACATCCATAAAGCGCATACCTCCTTTCTCCAGACGCTTCATGTCTTCCAGGTAGAAGTCTGCTCGCAGGCTGTCAAACTCTTCATCTGATTCCATCATGGCTTTGCAAAGCTGCTTTAAGATATCCAGTTCGTTCTGCCTTCTGGAAAAATGGGCGATGTGGCGTTCTAAGCAATCCTGTAAAGTGATCTGCCTATCTTCCAGTTTACGGATCTCATCCAGAGGAACATCCAACAGTCTTAAGAGGCGGATCTTATTTAAAAGCTCCACATCCTTCATGGAATACTCCCGATATCCGTTATCGGCATTGCGCTCCGGGCATAAAAGTCCCTGCTCCTCATAGAACCGGATGTTCTTTTTCGTGATGCCAACCAGCTCTTCTACTTGATTGATCTTCATGAGGTCTCCTTCATTCGCATCAAAAGATTTGGCCTTATCTTTGCCCTGAAGTTACACCTTCCACAAGGTGGAAGGTCAACACTTTTTTTGAAAAATATTTACAATCCCGATTTTATTATAAAAAAACCGGCCTGCAAAGGCTGCAGGCCGATCCCCTTATCCTTATTTTTTGCTTTCCCTTATTTTCAGGGAGCGGTAGTTAAATCCGGAACCGGTTCCGGATTTAATCTGGTAGCGATACCCTTTTCGTCACAGGAGTAAACAGCTTCCCCAATGGTATAATTGCCGCCGGCTACCAGAACACCTTCCGTATTAAATACGTAAAGCTTGTTCTCAATATTAACCGCTGCCTGACGGATCAGATGTCCGTCTTCCAGAGAGGTATAGTAGGTAGCCTCTGTTCCACGGATCCATCCGCGAACCATCTTACCGTTTGCAGGGTTATAATACCAGGTCACATCACCGATGGTCTGGAAACCGCGGAGCATCTTACCCGTAGGATCGAAGTAATAATTCTCTCCGTCGATCACGTGCTGACCAGTCAGCATACGGCCACCTTCGGGGTTAAAGTAATAACGGTTTTCCACGTCACCTACAAAGCCGGTTACCATTGCACCGGTTGAAGGATCAAAGTAGAAGGTGTCATCTCCCAGTTTTATCATACCCCGCTGCATGATACCCTTTTCGTTAAAGTAGTACTGCTTCTGGTCGATGATCTGCCAGCCGGTCAGCATATGTCCGTCCGCAGGGGAGAAGTAATAACGATTCTCCACATCGCCGATAAAGCCGGTCTGCATTGCGCCGGTTGCAGGATCAAAGTAATACTGTCCCTCGCCGATCTTGACCATGCCGCGCTGCATCACGCCTTTTTCATTAAAGAAATAGGTCTTCTTGTCGATGATCTGCCAACCGGTGAGCATACGACCGTCATCCGGTGCCAGATAATAACGATTCTCAATATCTCCCAGCCAGCCAAACTGTCTGGAGCCTTCACCGGGAGCAAAGTAATACTGGTTTTCACCCAGGGTCTGCCAGCCGGTTAACATACTTCCTTCGGCATTAAAGAGATAATTCTTCTCTCCGATGTTCACGGTACCGGTCAGCATATGGCCATCGTCCAGGGACAGGTAATGCCGTCCCGTTGCATCATCCATCCAGCCGGTCAGCATACGGTTACCGTTTGCAGGATCAAAATAATACTTAAGGTCTTCAATGGTGATCCATCCACCGGTGATCCGGCCATCCTCTACAAAGTAGTAGATACCGTCTCCCACCTGATTCTTGCCGGTCAGTGCATGGCCGTCCTCTGCCAGATAGTAGGTACCGGACTCGTCTTCAAACCATCCGGTATTCATATGATAGGCCGTATCCATATGGTAACGGGCCCCGTTATAATCCACCCATCCCATCTGGAGACGATAGTTGCGATAGAAATAAGTATAACCGCCTCTGGCCGCAAAGCCTTCGGGAAGGATGATGGAAAAATAATCCTTATTCATCCAGTCAATGTCCACCGCTCCGGCAATACCGGCACAGGAACCGGTACAGGAGCTCTGCCAGATGCTGGCTCCGGGAACATCACAGGCCGTACTGTACTGGGCGATCCAATAGTCATAACGAAGATCCGAAGTCATATGATTCTGGAAAAAGTTCTTACCCGTGTAGATCATGGGATAATAACCCGCTCCTCCGATCACATCACAAAAGGCGTTGCACATAGCCGTCACCGTACCGGGATCCAGTTTCTTCTGACATTTGTCTTCGATATCGTAAACTACCGGGAAAGAGATCTGATAAGGAGCGATCCATTCCAGCAGAAGGTTTGCTTCATTAATGGCACCCTGTACACTGGTCGCATAAGAATAAATATAGACACCGGCTCTAAGACCTACGGCCTGTGCACCGATTATATTGGCCGGGAAGCAGGGATCGATACCACTCTTGGTACTTCCTGCTTTGATAAATACATAGGAAACTCCTGAGGAAGGAACTGCTCCCCAGTTGATGCCACCCTGAAACTTGCTGACATCGATTCCCATTACTGCCGCATGGGCAGATAAGGTAGAGGTGATAAAAATAGTTCCGGCCAGTACTGCAGCTACTGCCGTTTTGGTGATCCGTTTCATAAAGTCGTTAAATTGCATGCGTTATTTCTCCCGCTCATAAATTATTAAATCAGAATATAACTTTTATTTTTTCTCATCCAGCATTTCATTCATGGTGCGCCATCCTAATACAGCGCACTTTACTCTGGCCGGCATATGAGAGATATCCCGAAGGGCAGCCCCTTCGTCCAGTTCTTCGATCTCTTCTTCTGTGGCTTCGCCTTTGATCATCCGCAGGAAGATATCGGCTAAGCGTTTTGCTTCCTCCACCGTTTTTCCGATGATCAGATCCAGCATGATATCGGCGGAAGCCTGGGATACGGCACAGCCGTCTCCGTTAAAGGTTCCGTCCACGATCACATTATCCTCGATCTTAAGCTGCAGGATGATATCGTCTCCGCAGCTGGGATTGATCCCTTCATGGACACAGGTGGCTCCCACCAGGTCTTCCTTATGACCGGGATGCAGATTGTGATCCGTTAAGATTTCGTTATAGTATGATTTGATCTCCATATCTGTACTTCCTTTTTAATACCCCATCTTTTGCCGCATGGTGGATAAGGAGGCGATCAGCCGGTCCACATCCTCTTTGGTATTATAAAATGCCACACTGGCCCTTGCTGTGGAACGAACCCCAAGGTAAGCCAGAAGGGGCTGTGCGCAGTGATGACCGGCCCGGATGGCAACATGATCTTCATCCAGAATGGATGCGATATCGTGCGGATGCACTCCGTCTAAGGCAAAGCTGATGATGCCGTAGTGCTCCCCCGCTTTTTGGGAACCCTGGATCCGGATCCCCGGAATCTGTACCATCTGTTCAAAGGCATAGCGGGTCAGATCCATCTCCCGCTTTACGATGGTCTCCTGACCGATGCTGCGGATGTAGCGGATAGCTGCCGCCAGTGCATAGGCACCGCCACCGTTTACCGTACCGGCTTCAAATTTGTGAGGAAGCTCTGCATACGTAGCGCCGCATCTGGTCACCACTTCGATCATCTCTCCTCCTGTAAGGAAGGGAGGCATCTCTTCCAGTAAAGCTTCTTTTCCATATAATACACCGATTCCCATGGGGGCGTACATCTTATGTCCGGAAAAGACCAGGAAATCCGCATCCATCTTCTGTACATCCACCGGAATGTGAGGAGCGCTCTGCGCGGCGTCCACCAGTACCACACCGCCTACCTTATGCACTTCTCTGGCAAGGACCTCTACCGGATTCTTGCAGCCCAGTACATTGGAGATCTGGGTCATGGCTGCCAGACGGGTATGTTCATTTACCGCTGCACAGATCATCTCTTCGGTAATACGGCCCTGTTCATCACACTCTAAGAACACCAGCGTCGCTCCGGTCTTCTGCGCAACCATCTGCCAGGGAAGCATGTTGCTGTGATGCTCCTCAACAGAGATCAGGATCTCGTCTCCCTCCGTCAGGTTAGTAAGACCGTAGGTATAGGCCACCAGATTGATGCTCTCCGTAGCGTTTCTGGTAAAGATGATCTCCCTGGAGCTTTTTGCATGGATAAAGGATGCAACTTCCTCCCGGGATTCCTCATATTTTTCCGTTGCCTTAACGCCCAGTTCGTATAAGCCGCGAAGAGGGTTGGCATTATAGTGTTCGTAAAATTCTCTCTCTGCTTCCAGAACCGGAACCGGACGCTGGGTCGTAGCTGCGTTGTCCAGATAGGCGATATCCTGTTCCATTAACAGGGGAAAATCTTTTTTATAATTCTGCATCTTCGGATGTACCTCTGATAAATTCATCTACCAGTTTGCGGACTTCTCCGTTTGGTATCTTCTGGCTGACTGCTTCCAGTCTGGAAGCTGCGATCATGATCTTTGCCCGCTCCGGGTCGATCCCTCTGGATCCCAGATAAAACAGGGTATCCTGATCCAGTTCTCCGATGGTGGCACCGTGATTGCCTTCCACGTCCTCCTCATCGCAGAGGATCAGCGGAATGGTCTGATTGACGACATCATCGCCCATCATCAGGACTTCTTCTTTTTCGTTACCCTTTGCTTCGGCGCAGCCGCGGATAAAGTCAATGGTTCCGCGGAATACCTTGGTCGCTTCATCCCAGAGAACCCCGTTTACGTTCATTTCGCAGGTGGACTTGCGCCCTCTGTGTCTTGCTACGTAATTCATATCATACTTCTGAGAATGGCGGGCATTGTAGCCGATCTCAGCGGTAAAGTCGCTGCGCTTTCCAAGCAGATTGGTATGAGCAGCTGCATAGAGCTTACCGGAACCGAGTTCCAGACGGGTCAGGGCGATGGCTGCATCTTCTTCGCAGTGGCCGCCGATATCGCTTAAGTATACGCTCTCTTCGCTTAAGAGCTGGAGCATGTAAAGCTCTACTCTGGCTCCTTCTTCCGCAAAGATCCGGGTCTGCAGAGCAGCCAGAGAACCGTTTAAGGTTTTCGGTGCCTTATCCGTAAGGTCCAGATCTTTTGTCCTGGCGATCACAACCACCTTAAGGGTGCTGTTTTTCTTAGCATACAGGTACAGTCTGGAACCGCAAACGCCCTCTGTAAGATAGTCGTAATGCACTACAACGGGACTTGCCGATACCGTATCTTCCTTCTGGATCAGAAGGTCTGCATGGTCCTTCGTAAGAAAATCCCCTTCCATTCCGGCACCGGTCTTAATCGCAGTCCAGAATGCGGGATCCAGATAACCCTCTCCTGTTTGGGAAAGGGAAAGTTTTTCATATTGGATGTTGCCATCTTCAAAGCTTATCAGAGGCGCATACTCTTCCACATCGGAAGAAACCTCCAGCCTGGCGTCGTTGATCTTTAACCAGTACCAGGTCTTTGCAGGCAAAGCGTTGACAACATAACTACTTGTATTTGCCATTAACCGATACTTCCTTTCATCTCAAGACGGATCAGATTGTTCATTTCCACTGCGTATTCCAAGGGCAGTTCCTTGGATACGTTGTCGGCAAAACCGCTGACGATCATGGCCCTGGCATCCTCTTCGGAGATGCCGCGGCTCATTAAGTAAAAGACTGCATCGTCACTGACCTTACCGATCTTGGCTTCATGTCCCACGTCAGCATCCCTGGTACGGATATCCATAGCGGGAATGGTGTCGGAGCGGGAGATGTCATCCAGCATCAGAGACTGACAGGATACTGCATTTCTGCTCTTTTTCGCATTCTTACCGATGACCACACTGCTGCGGAAGGTACTGATACCGCCATCCTTGGAAATGGACTTGGTATTGATATAGGAAGAAGTCCGCTCACCGGTATGTACCACCTTGGCACCGGTATCCAGATTCTGTCCCTTACCTGCAAAGGTAATACCGGTAAATTCCATGTGAGAATCGGCTCCCTGCAGGATGGTCATGGGGTACAGATAAGACACATGGGAACCAAAGGATCCGGATACCCATTCCATGGTTCCGCCTTCCTCAACAATGGCTCTCTTGGTGTTTAAGTTGTACATGTTCTTGGACCAGTTCTCAATGGTGGAGTAGCGAAGCTTGGCATTTTTCCCGACAAACAGCTCTACTGCACCGGCATGAAGATTGGCCACATTGTATTTCGGTGCGGAGCAACCCTCGATGAAATGCAGGTTTGCACCTTCATCCACAATGATCAGGGTATGCTCAAACTGTCCTGCTCCCGGTGCATTTAATCGGAAATAGGACTGTAAAGGGATCTCTACGGTAACCCCGGGCGGAACATACACAAAGGATCCTCCGGACCATACGGCACCGTGCAGGGCTGCAAACTTATGATCCCCGGGCGTGATCAGTTTCATGAAATGCTTCTTGATCATGTCCGCATATTCCCCATGTAACGCACTTTCCAGATCGGAATAGATAACGCCCTGGGCTGCAACCTCTTCTTTTACATTATGATAGACCAGCTCGGAGTCAAACTGCGCTCCTACACCGGCTAAGGATTCCCGTTCTGCCTGAGGGATGCCCAGACGCTCGAAGGTATCCTTGATATCTTCCGGAACTTCGCTCCATTTTGCGCTCATCTTGGTATTGGGGCGCACATAGGTAACGATATGGTTCATATCCAGTCCGTCGATGGAAGGGCCCCAATCCGGTATGCCCATGGAATTATAGATTTCCAGGCTCTTTAACCGGAACTGGTGCATCCAGTCGGGATCGTTCTTTTCTTCGGAGATCTTCTCCACAATCTCTTTGGTCAGACCGGACTCTAACTGATACTGATCCACATGCTCGTTTTTTATGTCATATATGGAACGATCAATGTCATCGACCTGTGATTTTTCTTTCATCAGTCACCCGTCCCTTCTATGCCAGATATTTTTCGTAACCGCCCTGGTTGATCTCTGCTACCAGGGAACCGTCTCCCGTGGCAACGATATGACCGTCTACCATGATATGGGTCTTGTCCACGTTCAGAGAATCCAGGATCCTGGTGCTGTGGGTAATGATCAGAAGAGAACCGCCTCTTTCCTTCTGGAACTCTTCGATCCCCTTGGCTACCAGACGTACCGCATCCACATCCAGACCGGAATCGGTCTCATCCAGGATCGCAAGATCCGGACGCAGCATCATAAGCTGCAGGATCTCCGCCTTTTTCTTCTCACCACCGGAAAAGCCTGTGTTCAGGCTTCTCTTGGCATATTCCTCATCCATCTGGAGGATATTCATGGCTTCCGCAAGCTGTTTACGAAATACCATCAGCTTGATCCGCTCGCCGCTCTTTTGCTCCATAGCACTGCGGATAAAACTCTCCATGGTAAGGCCGGGCACTTCCAGAGGTTCCTGGAAGGAAAGGAACATACCGGCTTTCGCGCGCTTGTCGGCGCCTTCCTGTGTTACATCCTCTCCCTTAAATACAATGGAACCGGATGTGATCTCATAGCGGGGATTTCCCATCAGCGCATATCCTAAAGTAGACTTGCCTGCACCGTTGGGTCCCATAAGCACATGGGTCTCTCCTCTTCCGATGGAAAGATCCACATTATGAAGGATCTCTTTGTCCTCCACTCTGGCAGATAAGTCACTTACCTGTAATAAAACCTCACTCATAATAAATCCTTTCGTGCTGCCAATGACAGCGAATCCAAACATCTCATCCTGCTTTTGGGCGCAGAATGACACCTTTATATTGTGCCAAAAAAACAGGAAATTCTCAAGTGGAATCCTGCTCTTTTTATTCCCTAGTACAGTACTAGGGTTTCTTTTCCATGATAGTCTATACTAACTCAAAATGCAAGCCGAAACCTTCCAAAAGAAAATCATAGAAATTACTGATTTCTTAA
>JAEEGL012553187.1_pt1 | contig 12655 bp, 11 predicted proteins | sample 9134231 | NCBI WGS metagenome assembly JAEEGL01 (sample SAMN16246548, study PRJNA631951) | gut metagenome | biome: gut microbiome; feature: rumen; material: fiber-attached | host: Bos | place: Iran: Karaj | collected 2018-10
ATTGCCTGCACTTACTGGTTCTTTGGCGTCATTGTCGCGCTGGTAATACTGTTCTTTTTTTTCCTTGGAGGTGGATGGGGAGGATCCGGAAGAAGTTACAGCTCCGGCGGACACAGCGGCGGATACCACGGAGGAGGAGGATCCTTCGGAGGCGGCGGAGCTACCAGATAATAGATCTTCTATGGTTATAGTTTCTTCCTATACCACATAATAAAATTCAAGTATTGGACGGTATTTGTTTTCTGTGCAAGAATACACCATATAAAAAAACGGAGGTGAACATCATGGCAGAAAACAAATTCAGATTTGAAACATTACAGCTTCACGTAGGTCAGGAACAGGCAGATCCCGCAACGGATTCCAGAGCGGTTCCCATCTATCAGACTACATCCTATGTTTTCCATAACAGCAAACACGCTGCTGACCGTTTCGGTCTTGCGGATGCAGGGAATATTTACGGAAGGCTTACCAACAGCACCCAGGATGTTCTGGAGAAAAGAGTGGCAGCCCTTGAAGGCGGAAGCGCAGCTTTAGCGCTTGCATCGGGTGCAGCAGCCATCACATATACGATAGAAGCCCTGGCAGCAAACGGAGGGCACATCGTTTCCCAGAAGACCATATACGGCGGCAGCTACAATCTTCTTTCACACACACTTCCCCAGTACGGGATAGAGACAACTTTCGTGGATGCCCATAACCTTGCAGAGGTTGAAGGCGCCAAAAAGAAAAACACAAGGGCCATATATCTTGAAACTCTTGGAAACCCCAACAGCGACATTCCCGATATCGATGCCATCGCAGAGATAGCCCATAAGCACGGACTTCCCCTGGTCATCGACAATACTTTCGGTACACCTTATCTTATACGTCCCATTGAACATGGCGCGGACATAGTGGTGCATTCGGCTACCAAGTTCCTTGGAGGTCACGGCACCACACTGGGAGGAATAATTGTTGAATCCGGTAAATTTGACTGGAAGGCAAGTGGGAAGTATCCCAACATAGCTGCTCCAAATCCCAGCTACCATGGCGTTTCCTTCTATGATGTGGTCGGACCCGCAGCTTTTGTAACCTATATCCGCGCCATACTCCTCCGGGATACCGGAGCCTGCATAGCACCCTTCAGCGCATTCCTGCTCTTACAGGGAGTGGAGACACTTTCCTTAAGGCTTGAGCGCCATGCTGAAAACACGAAGAAGATCGTGGAATACTTAAGTAAGAACCCGAAGGTTGAGAAGGTTAACCATCCTTCCCTTCCGGATCACCCTGACCATGCTCTCTATCAGAAGTATTTCCCCAACGGAGGAGCTTCCATCTTTACTTTCGATATCAAAGGCGGACAGGAAGAGGCCTGGAAGTTTATCGACAACCTGAAGATCTTCTCCCTTCTTGCAAATGTAGCTGACGTTAAGAGCCTGGTTATACACCCTGCTTCCACCACCCATTCACAGCTTTCGGAAGAGGAGCTTCTGGATCAGGGCATCAGACCCGGCACAGTCCGTCTCTCCATCGGAACCGAGAACATCGACGATCTTATCGAAGCGCTGGATGAGGCTTTCGCCGCAGTGTGACTGGGGGACGGGGTTTGTGGACCATTTTGCAGACTCTTGAGACTGTCGATTATAAAGGAGCATAATTATGAAAGAATTATCTGATAATGTCAGGCCTGCTTACAAAAGAGACCTGAAGGAAATAAACAAAGTGAGGTGGATCACCGTAACTGCTGTATTCATGGCCATAAATATAGCTATGGCTACAGTAGGGATAACGGTACCCGGCGGACATCTCTACCTCTGCGACGTGGTGATCTGCACCGCAGCCATCCTCTTAGATCCCTTTGCGGCCTTTGTGGTTGGAGGTATAGGATCACTGATAGGAGATATGCTGTTCTATCCGCCGCCAATGTTCGTGTCACTTGTGACACACGGGATACAGGCTGTGGTGATATCTCTCATCGTTCACCGCTCACAATATGACAGTAAGAAAAAGGAATTCGCAGTTTCACTTTTCGCGACTCTTGTTGGGGCAGTGATAATGGTAGTGGGATATACCCTGGGAAAGATCTTCATATACAGCACCTATGAATATGCCATGATCAAGCTTCCCTATGAGATAGCCCAGGCACTTCTGGGAGTGGCAGGTTCCCTGCTCCTCTGCTACAGATTCGGCCTGAAAAACATTTTTAAGAAAATGGAACTTATTTGAGCCGTAAGTTTCCTCTTCACAAATATTGAAAAAGCATCCGCACCGGCGGGTGCTTTTCTCTTTAATAAACACCAATGCAAGTGCTACTTTGCCAGTATTCCCATCATAGTTCTCATTTTTTCTTCGGAGACAGAATAAAGGGAGGCAAACTTACCTATGAGGATCACTTGCTCATAGCTTATCTGTCCGCTGTGATAGAGGCTCAGGCTTTCCAGCAGGCCGGTTGAGCTATCTTCATTGTCAAAGGATTCCTGCATCCAATCTTCCAGAATGTACATCTTTTTTATCCGGAGATGGTTTTTTTCTTCAAAATTCCTGATATCTTCTTCAGCGGTACTGTTACATATACCGATCATAAGGAGACCGTTCTCCTCTGTAAGAGGAAGGATCCTGTTTTTCTTCAGCATATCCTTATCGAAACGATCCATGGTCTCTTTGAAATCAAGCTTTTGAAGTACTTCTCCGGGTATGAACTGTATGTGTTTCACATGGCTTAAGGAACGTATCATCTGTTCCTCTGTTATCAGGCCCTGTCTGATAAGATATGCTCCGACCTGCTCGCCATGCTCCTTATCTGCGTTTTCTAAGGCGTCCTGGAACTGCTTTGCCGTGATGTAGCCCTGTACAATCAGGACATCCCCCAGCATCCTGCGGTACTGTCTTAGCTGATCCCGGGATAGGAAACTGTGATCGGTCTTAGACCATTTTGCTTTTGCTTTCTCCCTGTCCTTCCGGATCTCTTTATTTGTATTTTGTTTATTCTCCCTGTCAAGTCCCAGTTTGATCTTCATGGCCCCGATAACCGCAAAGAAATTGATCATATTACCGTAGACAAGTCTGATAGGAAATAACGGCGGTAAAAGACAGCCGAAGAATACACTTCTTAATCCGTAAACGCTATACAAGGCATAAGCCCGTGTCAGCTGACGAATGCAGGTTATGATCAAAACTGCAATGGACATATAATAAAACACGGATCCGGGTTCGAAAAAGGGATCCAGCCGGAAGATCGCAGCTAAAATGATGTAAATAGACAGGATATAGCCGAGGAGGGGCAGAAGATTAAGAAACTTGCTCTTAAGATCCTTGTAAAATGTATACCTGCCGGCTAAGGAAATCTTCTCGGATGAAAAGACATCCTTCATTCCAACGGACTGCATGGTGATACCGTAGGTCCATCTGGTCTTTTGTCTCACCGCAGCCCAAAATGTTGCGGGGAAAAGGGATCTGGTTGTGATAAAATCCATTTTGATCTTGCCGTTTTTTATGACTCTTGGGAGCTTGTTAAGTACATAATGCAGAGAAATCCCTTTTTTATACAGATTCAATGACAGAAGATAATCTTCGGTGAGACTGTCGGTGGGAAGTACCGGTTCATCTCCGAATCTGTCGATCACACGCCTGGAAATAGCAAAACCCGTTCCCGCACAGGGCACAAAGGCACCCATGTCACGTCTCTGCACCAGAGTCATAAAATGGTTTTCGGCAAACTCATCTGCATAGGTGGCAGTAGTAAGCTGCTTAAAGAAATTCTTAAACCTTGGCATCTCAAGTATGGGAAATACAGGGAACTGAAGAGCGTCATGATCGTCAATGAGATAATTAGTGGTAAGGAGTTCATAAGTGTGGATAGCGTCCTCCGAATCGTGAACCGTAAGGGCTGAAAAATGGATATGGTTCTCTTTTTCAAACTTCTTTATCTCAGTTATCACATGGTTTATGTTCTGTGCCTTTGTAGTCGGTCCTTCTATGCTGTTAATGACAGCGTGGACATTTGGGAATAACTTGCTTGTTTCTTCGACAGCGGCTATTGTCTCCGGATCGTTTGGGTATACGCCTACAAAAAGATGATACATGGATTTAGGATAATCCGTGGTATTTAAGAAATTTGTTATCACATCCCCGATGACATTTGCCTCATGCCATGCGGCTATGGTTACCGCAAGCATTTTGGGCGGGGTATTTCTTAATGTATTGAAATCAAGGTAATCATCCTTACTCCGCTTCCGGTGAAGTATAGTAGACACAAATGCAAAAATATAAAAGACAAAGTCATCAAGTCCGAAAATCAGATAGATAACGATCATCGTGCAGCCAAATATCCTGAAAAATCCTTCAATACCCATAACAGACGGTCTCCTGAAACAATAGTTAATGTGGTCTCCCCCATAGATTTACATATAATACCATATATGAGCGGAGTTGGGGTGATTAACTTAAGGAAGTATGATATGATATATGCCGGTTGAAGGGGAAGGATATTTAGAACGTATGCCTGAATTCAGAAAAGCAGATCTGTCGGACGCAGAGCTGCTGATAGATATTTATAATGCTTCATTTTATGACGATTTCATCAGATTCGGCGAATGCCCTGCCTATGGGAAGACTAAAGAAATGATGGAAGAGTCGATCGTCGACTGGCCCAAATTTCTTATCATACATGATAACAAACCTGTTGGCTGTATTTCCTGCAAAGAGACGAAAAAAGGAATATATGAGATCGGGTGTTTATGTGTTATTCCGGAATATCAGGGGAAGGGGATCGGGACCGCTGCGATAAAGTTTATACAAGGATATTATCCTGACTGGGAGACTCTTACTTTGAAAACACCGGAGGATAAAAAGGAAAACGTCAGATTTTATACTGAAAAGTGCGGCTTTGAAATTCAGTCCGTTGAAATGGACGGAAATGTAAGGGTTGTATGGTTTGTTTTGAATAACAAGGCATCGTGAAAGGAAAGAGAAAATGATAAAAATATTATTCGTCTGCCACGGCAATATCTGCAGGTCGGTTTCTGCGGAGTATATTTTAAATATGCTGTTGAATGAGAAGGGTCTGGAATCTGAATATTACGCAGATTCGGCGGCCACTTCCACGGAGGAGATCGGGAATCCGGTGTATCCGCCGATGGAGAGGGCCTTAAGGCAGCACAATGTGCCCATAGGAGATCACAGGGCAAGGCAGATAAGGCGGGGAGACTACGATAAATACGATCTGATAATTGGCATGGATGAAGAAAACATGTACTACTTAAAGCGGATCCTGGGTGATGATCCACTGGGGAAGATACATTACCTTATGGAATATACCGACACTCCCAATGCCAAAATCGAAGATCCCTGGTACACAAGGGATTTTGAAAAGGCCTATCAGGATATATACAAGGGCTGTATTGGGCTTCTTGAAAGCTACAGCGGTTAAAATCCGGTTGTATTATCCTTTAAGTTTGGGTAAAATGTTGTATGCCCGCAAACGCCTGTTTAAAATCTAAAGACGTTTCCGGGAGACCGGTTTATGAAGAAAGAAAAGAAGGAGATACGCTGCAAGGACGTGGAAGATTTTCTGCAGCCGTATCTTGAAGACAAGCTTGACAATAATGATACAAGGCTTCTTATCGAGCACTTAAAGGCCTGTCCTGAATGCATGGACGAACTGGAGATAAGATATCTTCTTTATGAAGGTCTCAAGTTACTGGAGTCCGGACAGGATTTTAACCTGAAAGCTGAGCTGGAGGAGAGGCTTTACCAGTCAGAACAGCATGTACTGATGATCGACAGGCTTAAGACCAGTGCTGTTCTCTTTGTTGTGGCTATGGCTATTTTCGGGACAGTACAGCTTGTCCTTATGATGGTGGGTTAATATGTCGGAAAAATTGTTGATGATCGATGGTCATTCCATCATAAACAGGGCATTTTACGGAATGCCGGACTTAAAGAATTCTGCCGGAGTTCATACCGGCGCTATCCTTGGATTCATAAATATCGTACAGAAGATAATCGACAGTGAGAAGCCGGACTATCTCGCCGTGGCTTTCGATACTTCGGCGCCGACCTTCAGACATGAGATGTATGAAGCATATAAGGGAACCAGAAAGCCTACCCCGGAGGACCTGAAAGCCCAGGTGCCCCTCTTACAATCCCTGCTTAAGGATATGGAGGTGCCGGTGATCACATGCCCCGGTATTGAGGCGGATGATATCTTAGGTACTGTTTCAAAAAAGTGGGAGAGCAGGGGTTATGAGGTTTCCATCGTATCCGGTGACCGGGACCTGCTCCAGCTTGTAACAGAGCATATAAAGCTTATCCTTCCCAGGACCGCCAAAGGCGAGACCACTATATCCATGTTTTTCCCTGCGGATGTGCTTAGGGAATATAAGGTGGAGCCCCTTGGTATCATTGAGTTAAAGGCCCTTATGGGGGATTCCTCGGATAATATCCCCGGAGTTCCGAAGATCGGTGAAAAGACTGCGACTGAGCTCCTTGAGCAGTACGGAAATATTGATGTATTAAAGGAACATATCGAGGAGATAAGTAAAAAGAGCATCAGGGAATCCTTAAGGGATAACTTTGATCTGGCAGTGCTTTCAAAGGCTTTAGCTACAATTAAGACAGATGCGGATATAGACATTACGCCGGAAGAAGCTGCATTTAAGGGCTTATATACCGAAAAGGCTTTTGCCACCATAAAGGAGCTGGAATTAAGGTCCCTTTATCCCAGGTTCGGGAATATGGCGGAAGAAGACAGGGATTCCGGCCTTAAGGAATTTACCGAGGAAAAGGACCTGGGAGTTGTGGAGGATATCTTTGCCTCTGCGCTCAAAGCGGACAGAGTGGGAATGGGCGTCGGGATAGACGAAACCACCGGCGAGGTTACTGCAGTTGCCTTTAAGTGGGAGGGAAAAGCAGTTTATATAGGCTTAAACGGCTTTATTTCCCCTATGTACTTAAAAGCCCATTTGAATTCCCTGGCGGAAAAGGCTGCCGGCAGGATCTTTACCGCCGGATTAAAGAAGCAATACAGCTTTGTTTACGACAGATACTCTGAAAAGCTATACGATATGGAAGTCATGGAGTATCTTTTAGATCCCTTAAGGAATAACTACGATATTCCGGAAGATGTAAGGCTGGCAGCAGCTTTATCCTATAACAGGGGTGAGACCGTTCTTTCCGAAGTAAGGGAGAACGGCATGGAAGATCTCCTCATCAAGGTGGAGATGCCTCTGACATATACCCTTGCCCTTATGGAGAAAGAGGGCATACGGGTTCAGGCCGGAGAGCTTGAAAGATACAGTAAGGAGCTGGGAGAAAAGATAAATCTCTTAGAAGGGGGCATTTATCAGTCTGCAGGAGAGGAATTTAACATCAATTCCCCGAAGCAGCTGGGCCAGATCCTCTTTGAAAAGATGGGGATAGAAGGCGGTAAGAAAACCAAGACCGGCTATTCCACTTCCGCAGAGGTGCTGGAAAAGCTTTCCCCGGAATATCCCTTTGTGCGGGATATACTGAAATACAGAACCTATGCCAAGCTTAAGGCTACATATGCAGACGGGCTGCAGCCCTTTATAAGGGAAGACGGAAGGATCCATTCCACCTTTAATCAGACGGTGACTGCCACAGGAAGGATCAGCTCCGCAGACCCGAATCTTCAGAATATTCCGGTACGTACAGAAGAGGGAAGGGCATTCCGCAGAGTCTTTATCCCTAAGGACGGATATTCCTTTATCGATGCGGATTACAGCCAGATCGAGCTTCGTATCCTGGCCTCCCTTTCCGGGGATAAAAAGCTTATTGAAGCATATAACGAAGGGAAGGACATACACGCCATTACCGCTTCCCAGGTATTCAATTTCCCTCTTGATGAGGTGACGCCGGAACTCAGGCGGAATGCAAAGGCGGTGAATTTCGGTATTGTTTACGGTATCAGTTCCTTCGGGCTTTCGCAGGATCTGTCAATTTCCAGGACAGAGGCGAAGGAGTATATAGACAGGTACTTTATGACCTATCCGGATGTGAAGAATTATCTGGATTCCCTTATCGATTTTGCGAAGAAAAACGGTTACGCCCTTACCTACTTTGGCAGAAAGAGGCCGGTGCCGGAGCTTAAAAGCCCCATTTTCGCCCAGAGGTCCTTCGGTGAAAGGGTGGCAATGAATGCTCCCATACAGGGCACCGCTGCGGATATAATAAAGATCGCCATGTCAAATGTGATCCGGGCTTTGAGGGAGGATGAGCTGAAATCCGCCCTGATACTGCAGATCCATGACGAACTGCTTATTGAGACTGCTCCCGGTGAAGAGGACAGGGTTAAGGAAATACTTAACAGGGAGATGACAGGGGCTGTTTCCCTGCCGGTGCCTCTGATAGCTGACATAAACAGCGGATCAAACTGGGATGAGGCTCACTAACCTCCACTAATTACAAATGGCGATTCAACAAATTGTAATAAGGTCATTGTATTGAGATTTATAGGAATTACCGGCGGTGTCGGTGCGGGAAAAAGTGAAATCTTAAAGCATCTTATGGAGAACCCCAGATTTCTCGTAAGGCAGGCGGATAATATCGCCCACAGCCTCATGGAAAAGGGGAAACCTCTTTTTCAAAAGGTGGTTGAGACCCTGGGGGAAGATGTGCTTTCTTCCGATGGGGAGATAGACAGGAAAAAGATGGCGGAAAAGATCTTTAAGGAACCTCTTTTGAAGGAAAAGATCAATTCCCTGATCCATCCCGCGGTAAAAGATTTTATCAGGGAAGATACTGTAAAAGCCGCCGCTTCCGGGAAATATGATATCTATTTTTTGGAAGCCGCTCTTTTAATTGAATGCGGATATGGTAAAATATGCGAAGAACTGTGGTATATTTATGCTGATGAAAATGTCCGCAGGGAGAGGCTTAAATTAAATCGCGCCTACAGCGATGAAAAGATTGAGCTTATTATGAAGAGCCAGCTTCCGGACAGTGTTTTCCGGGAAACCTGCGCACATGTCATCGATAATTCAGGAGAACTGGATCAAAGTATAGAAGATATAGATAGGTTGATAAGTGGATATACGGGTTGAAGGAAGGCGGGCCGGTAAGCAGTTCGCCAAAATGAACAGAAAAGTAACAGGGAAGGGCAGACGAAGCATGCAGAGTGTTAAAAAGACAAATGAACCCTTAGTTTTCGGGCTTGATATCGGAACGAGATCCATTGTCGGAACAGTGGGATATTATCAGGCTAAGCAGTTCCACGTTGTGGCGCTTGAAAGAGTGGAGCACGAGGACAGGGTCATGTTGGACGGGCAGATCCACGATATAGCGGGAGTGGCCCAGGAGATAAGGACCGTTAAAAAATGGCTGGAGGACGACATAGGCCAGCCCCTTACAGATGTGTGCATAGCTGCTGCGGGACGTGTGCTCCGCACAGTCACTACCCATGTGGAGCAGGACTTCGGAAGCGAGAAGGATGTGACCGCAGAGGACATCTATTCCCTTGAAGTGCTGGGAGCCCAGAAGGCTTATGCGGAATTTATAAAGAACAATGACTTAAGGATCCATTTCTACTGCGTGGGATATACAGTGGAAAGGTATTACCTTAACCAGTATCCCATGAGTAATCTGGAGAGCCATAAGGGACGTACCATCGGCGCGGATATGATAGCGACCTTCCTTCCGGATGAAGTGGTGGATGGTCTTTATAAGGCTGTGGAAGCTGCGGGACTCCGGGTCGCTAACCTTACTCTGGAGCCTATTGCCGCTATGGAAGTGGCTATCCCCAAGTCTTACCGAATGCTGAATATTGCTCTTGTAGATGTGGGCGCAGGTACCAGCGATATCTGTATCACAAGGGATGAAGCCATTATCGCCTACGGCATGATCCCCAGTGCCGGCGACGAGATCACAGAGTGCATTGCCAAGGCTCTTCTTACCGATTTCTCGGAAGCGGAGGAGATTAAGAAGCAGATCGGGGACAAGGGCGCCATTAAGTATCATGACATAATGGGGATCGAGTCAAAGATAGAGCAGGAAAAGATCGAGTCCTTAGTCAGCGCCACCATTGAGATCATGACCAGGGAGATCTCCGATAAGATAAAGAGATTAAACGGCGGAAGACCTGTAAGCGCTGTATTCGTAGTAGGCGGCGGCGGAAGAGTTCCCATCTTCTGTAAGCTCCTTGCAAAGGAAATGGGGCTCATGGAGGAAAGAGTTGCGGTCCGTGGCGAAGAAGTGCTGAAGACCGTGGATTTCCAGGTGAAGGATATAAATGTGGATTCCCTTCTGGTGACTCCCATAGGTATCTGCCTTAACTTCTATTCATCAAAGAATAATTTCGTCTTTGTAACCTTTAACGGTGAACAGATAAAGCTTTACGATAACTCAAGCCTGAGGATTTCAGACGCCGCAATGCAGGCCGGATTCTCAAATTCAGACCTGTTCCCCAAGCACGGTCCCGACATCTCATTTACCGTGAACGGCAAGGTGCAGATGAGAAGAGGAAGCATGGGTGAGCCTGCGGAGATCAAGCTTAACGGCACCGTGGTTTCCTTAAGTGAAAAGATAAAGGGTGGGGATCTTATCGAGGTAGTACCTTCCACAGCCGGAAAGGCTGCTGTGGTTCAGATAGAGAAGCTTTCCGAATTCTCTGAAAAGATCACGGTCAATGTAAACGGCACTCCTGTTGTGCTGCCGAAATATGCATCCGTAAACGGTGAGCTCCAGAGCGGATACTATGAGATCCAGGACGGGGACAATATTGAAATGCTGAAATTCTATACTGTTCAGCAGATCCTGGAATTCATGGATGTGAACCTGGAAGACGGCACTGAGATTTACGTGAACAGGGAGATAGCTTCCCCCATTACCGAAGTCTATGACAATTTCAATGTGGATTGGACCTTTGCGGAGGAAGAATTCCACGACGGAAGCCTGGCAGACATCAAGGCCCAGGCCGCTAAGAACGGAGAAGACGACGGTACCGATGCCAACGGTAAGAGTATAGAAGAGCTGAAACGCCGTATTTCAGGTGTTCCGGATCAGCCGGAGGGACCGATTCTGGATGATGACGGAAATCCCATTCCCGAGGCCTCTACCAATAATATTTTCGGAGCCTTAGATACAGGTGGATTAAACAGCGCAGCCGTTGACGTGATCGGAAATCCCATCCACGGCGCGAAGATAAACGGCGGTACAATAGGCAGCGGTCCCGGAATCACCAAGGATACCTCGGAAGAAAAGAGCAGCGAGGACGGGATCACCGTATTCTATAACGGACAGCCTCTTTCCTTAAAGGGCAAGAAGAACTTTATCTATGTGGATATATTTAACCATGTGGATTTTGACCTCACCAGCCATAAGGGAAAAACAGTGGAGACGCTGCTTAACGGCAGGCCTGCACAGTATACGGAGCCTATAAAGGACGGCGACAATATAGAAGTGCACTGGAAGGAAATCGGCAAATGAGATTCATGAGCATTGCTTCCGGAAGCTCCGGAAACTGTATATATGCCGGGAATGCTGACACGGATATACTTATTGATGTGGGTATCTCGGCAAAGAGGATAGAAGAAGGACTTAATTCCATCGGACGCAGTATCTCCGATATGGACGGGATCCTTATCACTCATGAACACTCGGATCATATAGCTTCCCTGAAGGCTATTTCAAAGAAGTATCATCTTCCGCTATATGCCACAGGCGGCACCATCAATGAAATACTGAATGTAAAGGGCATGGAAATCGAACCTGCCCTTTTTAATGAAGTCTGTTATGACAGAGAATTCGTGCTTAAGGACATGGTGATAGACCCCATAAGGGTTTCCCATGATGCGGCGGAACCGGTGTGCTACAGGTTTTTCGAAAATGCTGAAGGTACTTCCCCGTCGGACAGGGTGTCCGGAGCAGTATGCACGGATCTTGGAGTGTATGATGACTATATAATCGATAAGCTGTCCGGGGTTTCCTGCCTGTTATTGGAGGCAAACCATGACGTGAAAATGCTGGAAGCAGGATCCTATCCCTATTACTTAAAGAGGCGGATACTGTCGGAAAAAGGACATCTTAGCAATGACAGCGCCGGGGAACTGCTTTCGGTACTTATGGAAAAAGGGCCCTTAAAGCAGGTGCTCTTGGGACATCTCAGCAAGGAAAATAACTACGCTGCCCTTGCCTTTGAAACCGTAAGGATGCAGCTCAACATGCTCTTCGGAAACTACGAAGAGACCGGAATGTGCCTCGGGATAGCCCCCAGGGACGTGCCGGGTAAAGCAGTTTTGGATATGTAAGAAAGGAAAAAGAACATGAGGAAGATAATCATTACAGTTGTCGGGAAGGATACTGTGGGGATAATCGCAAAGGTCTGCACTTATTTGGCAAATAATGAGATAAACATCTTAGATATTTCCCAGACCATTGTCAGCGGCTTTTTCAACATGATGATGATAGTTGACATCGCCGGATCGAAGAAGCCCTTTGAGGATGTGCAGCACGAGCTCAACCAGATCGGTGATGAGATCGGCGTACAGATCAGATGCCAGAGAGAAGAGATATTTGAAGGAATGCACAGGATCTGAGAATCCATCAGGATTCTCAGATCCGTAAATGGCAACTCCCGAAGGGAGTTGTCCTGCGAAGCAGGATCAGCGGCGGCGCCACAAGCGCCGTAGCTGACCGGGGATCTGAGAATCCATCAGGATTC
>JAEEGL012607741.1_pt1 | contig 12655 bp, 11 predicted proteins | sample 9134231 | NCBI WGS metagenome assembly JAEEGL01 (sample SAMN16246548, study PRJNA631951) | gut metagenome | biome: gut microbiome; feature: rumen; material: fiber-attached | host: Bos | place: Iran: Karaj | collected 2018-10
GACGTCTCCGTGGAAGACGTGGAGCGTGCGCTCGGTGTGCGGCTCGTTGTTGTGAATAACGACGGCGCACAATTGCTGGAAGCGATTGTTGGAAGGGACTAAGGGACTGAGGGAATGAGGAATGTAGTGACGCGATGAAAGTTCCGGCTGCATTTCGCTTGTGCCCGCGTATGCAACTTGGCTGATTTCCTGTGACAGTATTCCCATTGGCGCATCGCCGCAGGCGGCGTCTCACCACTCAATCCCTCAATCCCTTAATTCCTCATACTAATCGAATCGAGGTGCAACCTATGAAACCCGTTGTTGCCATTGTCGGTCGACCGAATACCGGCAAATCAACACTCTTCAATAAGCTTGTCGGGCAGCGGCTGTCCATTGTGGACGATACGCCGGGCGTGACGCGCGACCGCATTTTCGGCGACTGCGAATGGCTGAACCGCCATTTTTTGCTCGTGGACACCGGCGGCATCGAGCCGAAAACGGACGACGTGATTCTGCTGCAAATGCGCCGCCAGGCACAGCTTGCCATCGACAGCGCACAGGTGATCATTCTTGTGACCGACGTGCGCGCCGGTGTTGTGGCGTCGGACGCGGACGTGGCTGCCATGCTGCAAAAAAGCGGCAAGCCGATCATCCTTTGCGTCAACAAATGCGACACCGTCGGCGACGTGCCGCTGGAATTCTATGAGTTCTATAATCTCGGGCTCGGCGAGCCGATTGCGGTGTCCGCCGTGCACGGACACGGCACGGGCGATCTTCTGGACGCCGTGCTGTCCTATCTGCCGGAAGCCGACGAGGAGGCAGAGGAGGAAACCACCGTCACCGTTGCCGTAATCGGAAAGCCCAACGTGGGCAAATCGTCGCTGGTCAACGCTATCTCCGGCGAGGAGCGCGCCATTGTGTCCGACATTGCCGGCACCACGCGCGACGCCACCGATACGCTGATCTCCAACAAATTCGGTGACTTCCTGTTCATCGACACCGCCGGTATGCGCCGCAAGAGCCGGGTGGACGATCAGCTGGAAAAGTATTCCATCATCCGCGCCAAAATGGCGGTGGAACGCGCCCACGTGTGCGTGATTATGATCGACGCCGTGGAAGGGTTTACCGAACAGGATTCCAAGGTCGCCGGTATTGCGCACGAGCAGGGCAAAGCCTGCATCATCGCCGTGAACAAATGGGACGCGGTGGAAAAAGACGGCAAAACCATGACGGAATACCGCAAAAAGCTGATGAACGATTTTTCGTTCATGTCGTTTGCGCCCATCATCTTTATTTCTGCCAAAACCGGGCAGCGGCTCGACCGGCTGTTTGAGCTGATCAAATTCGTGGACGAACAAAACGCCATGCGCATTTCCACCGGCAAGCTCAACGACGTGCTCGCCGCCGCCACGGCACGCGTGCAGCCGCCCACAGACAAGGGCAAGCGGCTGAAGATCTATTACATGACCCAGGCGTCCACCCGTCCGCCGACGTTCGTCTGTTTTGTCAACCGCGCCGATCTGTTCCACTACAGCTATCAGCGCTACATTGAAAACCAGATCCGCGAGGTGTTCGGGCTGGAGGGCACGCCGGTGCGGTTTGTGATCCGCGAACGGGAAAAGAAGAATTAAGAATAAAGAATAAAGAATTAAGAAACACAGCTGTTGGACCTGATCGGGTGCACCGGCTGTTTTTTCGCAAAAAAAGAGCTGCCGAAGCAGCTCTTTTTTGTTTTGCGCTTTTACGGATTGGCGGGCTGTGCCGGGGTTTCGGGCGCCGGTTCCGCCGGTGCTTCCTCGTTGCCGCCGTTGTTCAGCATGCCTGCCACGGAGTTGACCAGATCCATGAAGATCTTGTCGCCGTCGATGAAGCCGAGCGCGTCGCCGACCTTGATGAACGCTTTTGCAAGCTTCAGGAAAATCTTCGCGATCTTGAGACCGGCTTTCGCGGTGCCGAACGGGATGTTTTCGATGCTGCCGTCGCCGATCAGGAGCTTGACGATCGTATCGAATGCGCTGTTTTCTTTGGTTTCTTCCGTTGCTGCGGGCTCTTCAGCGGGATCGCCGTCGGCGGCAAAAGCAACCGTAACGACGGAGAAGACCATCAGAATTGCCAGTAAAACAGAAATGAGTTTTTTCATCGGATGTTCCTCCTTTGGTTTGGTATCTTCAGTATAATCGCTTTTTTTTCATTTGTCAATATGTGCGCGCACACGTCAAAAGAAAATTCATTTTTGCGCAACACCGGTAAAAAAAGCGCCGCAGCGCATGGCTGCAGCGACTTTCGGTTGCCTTACGCAAACGCGCCGGTCTTCAGCGCGAACTTGATGCCGAGCTTCGTGAGCACCTTGGTGAGCACGACCATCAGACGGTCGATGAGCTCCGTCAGCCAGTCGGGCAGATCGCTCTTCTTTTCGGCGCCGTCTGTGTTGTCCTGCGTTTCGCCGGTTGCGGCGGTATCGGTTACAGCGGCGTCTTCGCCTTCGGCGAACGCAACGAAACCAACAGCCATGACGGAAAACAGCATGGTGACGGCAAGCAGAACTGCAAGCAGCTTTTTCATTTCGGATATCCTCCCTTCCGAGCGGTTTCAAGAGTGAGACTCTCTGTGTCTATGATACAAAAAGAACGCCGTCTTGTCAAGAGACGGCGCAAAAGAATGATCAGATGTTCGGCGACTCCTGCGCCTTTTTGCGCAGCAGCTCCAGAATCTCCTGCTTTTCTTCGGGCGACAAAATCCGGTAGCTCATCAGCAGCTTTTTTTCGTCGCGCGAAAGCGACGAGAGCGGATCGGCGCCCGACACCGCCAACTCGTGCGACCCGGGGTCGCGCTTGCGCTCGGGGTGGTTGTTTTTTTCCACACCCATCAGATAGCCCACCGTCACGTCATACATCTGCGCCAGGCGATAGAGCGTGGTGGGGGAAGGGGAGGTGGTTGCCGTTTCATACAGGGTGTAGGTGGTGCGGTCGCAGCCGAGCACGTCAGCGATATTCTGTTGGGTCAGATTGTGCTCCAGGCGAATCTGACGTAACCGTTCAGCCAGCATGCGATATCCCTCTTTCTTAACGTTTTCTTTCTGTGGTACTATATCATGAACGGCAGGAAAAATCAAGCGTTTTTCGACAAAGTTTGCGCCTGCTGTTCAAAGAACCGGCGAATCTGCTGCGCGTTGGTTTTGCTGATGCCAGGCACGGCGCACAGCGCGTCTTCGTCCGCTTCGCGAATCTTTTTGAGGGAACCGAACGATTTGAGCAGCGCCTTGGCCTTTTTGTCGCCGATGCCGGGGATGCGTGTGAGCGTGGTCGATACCGATGCCTTCGTGTGCTTTTCTTTGTGATAGGCAATCGAATAGCGGTGCACTTCCTCCTGAATGGACGACACGAGCGTGAACACCCGCCGCCCGTCGCGGATCTCGATCTCTTCGCCGCCGGTGGCAATGGCGCGGGTGCGGTGCTTGCTGTCTTTGACCATGCCGAACACGGGAATGTCGAGTCCGAACGCGTCGATTACGGGTTTTACGGCGTTGACCTGCCCCTGACCGCCGTCCAGCAAAATCAGATCCGGCAGCCGCCCAAAGCCCTCGCCGCTGTCTTTTTCCTCCATATAGCGGTTGAGCCGGCGCGAGATGACCTCGCGCATGGAGCCGTAATCGTCCTGCCCGTCAAAGCCCTTGATGGCAAAGCGGCGGTAGGCGCGCTTGAGCGGTCTTGCGTCCTGAAACACCACCATGCCCGCCACGTTGTCGGCGCCGGCGGTGTGGGAGATATCATACGATTCAATATATACCGGAATGCGCGGCAGCCCGAGCGCCTTGGCAAGCTCATCGAGCACCGTGGTCTGGGTGCCCTTGCGTCCGGCAAAATCGCCGAGCTTTTGCGCCGCGTTGGAAAGACACATCTGAATGAGCCGGTATCCGTCGCCCTTTTGCGGCACGCTCAGCTCCACCTTTTTGCCGCGCATGTTTTGCAGATACTGTTCCAGCAGCTGCGGATCGCTGACGGCGCCGTCGAGCAGAATCTTCGGCGGCACCACGCGACCGAGCCCGTAATAGGAGACCAGCAGCTGCTGTCTGGTTTCGGCGATGTCTGCCGCAAAATCAAAGATGAAATGCTCCGTGCCGCAAAGCAGCCCCTCCTGAAAGCGCAAAACGGCAAGGCAGCCCTTGTCGTTCTGGCGGACGATGGCAAACACGTCCTGCCATCTGTCGGCGCTTGTGACCACCTTTTGCCGGTTGGCAATGCGCTGCATGGCGCGGATGCGGTCGCGCAGCTTGGCGGCTTTTTCAAATTCAAGGTTTTCCGCCGCCTGCGCCATCTCCTCCTGCATTGCTTTGATCGGCGTTTTGCTGCCGCCCTTCAAAAAGGCAACGGCGGCAGTTACGCTTTCGTTGTAGTCGCGTTCGCTGATTTTGCCGGCGCACGGCGCACTGCAGCGACCCAGAAAGTAATTGAGACACGGGCGCTGCGATTTGATATCGCGCGGAAAGACCTTGTTGCAGGTGGGCAGCTGAAAGATCTCCTTGGCCTGCTCCACTGCGGCTGTCACGGAATAGTTGCCCGTGTAGGGTCCGAGGTATTCCGCTTTTTCGTCGTCGCGCCGGAAGCAGGCGCTGATATTGCCCCAGGGGTTGGGCGTGATCTTGATATAACTGTAGCCCTTGTCGTCCTTGAGCAGAATATTGTATTTCGGCTTGTTCTGCTTGATCAGCGAGCATTCGAGCACCAGCGCTTCAAATTCACTGTCGCACAGAATATAATCGAAATCGTGCACGTGCTCCACCATTTTGCGCACCTTGGCGGTGTGGGTGTTCTGCGAGCCGAAATATTGGCTGACACGGTTCTTGAGCGCCTTGGCCTTGCCGATATAGATGATCTTGTTTTCGGCGTCCTTCATAATATAGACGCCCGGGGTCAGCGGCAGACGCATGGCTTTTTCGCGCAGCGTTTTCAGATTCGGGTTTTCCATAGGCGACTCCCTGCTCAGCCGGCAACGCCCTTCACGGCTGCGCTGTAGGCGGAGGCATAGCGTTTGTTGTTGAATTCCTTAACGGCGCGGACCTTGTAATAGGCGCTGCTGCCGCTTTTGACATACAGAATCAGCTTTGCGGAATCGGTTTCGGCAATTTTCTGATAGCTGCCGTTTTTCTTGGCGGCGCGGTAGATCAGATAGCTGCTGACGTTTTTGTTGGCTTTCCACGATAAGGTCAGCTTGCCCTTGTCGGCTTTGATCTTGAAATTCTGCACCTGTCCCGGACGGGTGAACATTGCCACGGCGTGGCTGCCCATGCCGGTCACGGTGCCGCTGTCGGTGTCGGCAAACGCCTTCACCAGATAGGTATAGACACCGCCGTCGGCAACGGATTGATCGGTATAGCGGTTGGTCGTGACGCGGGCAATATAATTGAAGGAGCCCTCGCTGCCGCGGCGGTAGACGTAGTACCCCGTGGCCTGCGCCACGCGCGACCAGGTGAGCGTGATGCTGTTGGTGGCGAGCGCGTCGGTGTCCTGCGAAATCTTGGCGGCGGTTTTCGGCGTCACGATGACTGTGCAGGCGGCGGAAAGACCGGTGCGGCTGTCTTTGGCGGTAACGGTTGCCTTGCCCACGGAAACGGCGAGCAGGTTGCCCAGTGTGTCCACTTCCACCACCTTTTTGTTGCTGCTGCTGAAGCCGATGGTGCCCTTGAAGGCGCAGTACGGACGCACAAACAGCTTCATGGCGCCCGTGTCACCCGGGGTGAGCGTATATTCGCGTTCGGTCGATTCCAGCTTTGTCAGCTTGATCTCGTCGGGCTTCAGCACCTTGAAATCCATCGTTTCGCTTGTGAGCACCCAGCTTTCGGCGTGCTTGCTGAAGGATTGAACCTCCACATAGTATGCCCCGGTGCGGTTCAGGGTAAACGATGCCTCGGGGGCGGTTGCTTTGACCTTGGCGGCAACGTTGTCGTCTGCGTCATAGATGAAAACCTTATAATAGTCCGCGCCCTGCACCGCCGTCCAATACAGGGTAAAGGCGGTGTTGACCGGACGCACGTCGCAGAACCATTTGAACTGCGGGGCAAACGCGTTGCCGCGCGCGTAGGTGCAGTGGTCAAGCGCAACCCAGCCTTCGGCGCTGCCGTAGGTCGTTTTGCCCCAGAGGTAGCCGTTGCTTACCTTCTTTTCGCTCACAACAAAACTGATGCCGGCGGGCAGCTGGGTAACGACGGAAGAATCGGTGCCGGTCTTTTTGCGCAGATTCATCACCGCCGTGGTGGTCCACGTCTCTTTGTTTTCCACATGCTGCTGCAAAAAGCCGGTGGTATCCTGCGTCATGGAAAGATAGAAATCGAGATTGCTGTTTTTCAGCTTGTTCTTCGGGTCGTGCAGCACATAGGTGAAGCTCGGCATTTCGTCAAGATCCATGGAATCCCAGCGGATCTGGCACATCGGGTACCAGTTGGCGTCCACAAAGCTGATCCGGTTGCCGCTGACGCCCGTGACGCACAGCGAATGGCGGTCGCCGCGATAGCGGATAATGTCGCCCACACGCAGCTTGTCGGCGTCGAGCGTGTAGCTTTGCTCCCAGGAGCGCGGATTGGTGCCCACAATATCGTAGCCGGCCTTATAGGCAAAGCCCATGCACTGAATTGCCTGGCAGAAGGAGTTGCAGGTACACGCGCCCTCCTTCCAGCTGCAGCCGACGTGCGTCGGGCAGGGGGTATCGGTCACGCCGTCGGGATTGTTGGTTGCCGAGCCGACGTGGTTCCAGTAGGCCTTATGGGGAAACTTTTCCATCAGATCAAACAGAATCTGCGGAGTTTCCGACGCGCCGGAAACCGAAAACGGCGCTGCGGCGCAAACGCTCAGCAGCAGCACGGCTGCCAGGAAAAAGGCGATCGGTCTGTTTGTGTATTTCATAGTCATAACATCCTTTATCAGAAATTTTCCGCCGGGCGGAAACGAGCTGTTTGATTCAGTACCTTTCTATTATAACATAGTTTTCCAAAGAATGCAAATCTCTGTCAAACAAACGCGAAACATGCCGTTTGCAGCGGACAGCGACCCATCCCGGGCGGCGCTGCGGCGACAGGGCACAAACTTTTGTCACATTTAGCTATTTTTTAACAAACTGTTGATAATTCGACTATTGACATTTGACGATTCATCCTTTATAATGAAGCTGCTGAAAAGTCTTAAAGGAGGCTATCTATATGAAAAAAACATTATCCGTTCTGCTTGCCGTGCTGATGCTGTTCGCTGCGCTGACCGTCGGCTTTGCCGTTTTTGCAGACGGCGACACAACCTGCGCGTTCTGCGGAAAGACCCACACCTCCACCGAGGTTGGTAAATGCGACTGCTGCCTGAACTGCCCGTATCTTGATCTGAGCAAGGTTTCCGCCTGTGCGAAAGACGCCAACGGCGTGAAGAAAGACGGCGGCTTCTGCTGCCAGTATTGCACCGGCTTTTACGATTGCACCTGCGGCAAAACCTGCAAATGCGAGTTCTGCCAGGGCACCGGCAACGCACCGGAAAACGAACTGAAGCCCATCGTTCCCGAACAGACCCAGAGCTATATCAAGGAGCTGTTCCAGAACATTATCCACAAGATTTCCGAAGTGTTCGACAGAATGTTTGAAGTGGCGTTTGCAATCTTCAACATTAAATAAGACCGAAACCGGAAGGCTGCCTGCAGGCAGCCTTTTTTCTATTTTGAAAAATAATCGACGCGCTTGTGCGACGTTTTTTTCGCAAGGACTTGCAAAACCATACCGGTTGCATTATAATAAAACCGCGGAAATTCTGCAAGGAACTGATCTCTGGCAAAGGAATGATACCCATGAACTGGTTCGTATTCTCCCTCATCACGATGCTCGCCTGGGGCGCCGCCGATCTTTTCTATAAGAAGGGCGCCGACGAAAGCGACCGCTACAGCCATCTGAAAACGTCTGTGATGGTCGGCGTTGTGATGGGCATCCACGCTGTTTATACGCTGATTTTCGGCGGCATCGGCTACAACCCGGTCAACCTGCTGTTGTATCTGCCGGTGTCCGCGATGTACATTTTGTCGATGACCGTCGGCTATTTCGGTCTGCGCTATCTGGAGCTGTCCATTTCGTCGCCGATTGAAAACACCTCCGGCGCCATCGTCTGCATTCTGTGCGCCGTTTTCCTGCACCAGAGCATGGAATGGCCGCTGATTCTTGCGGTGACGGTGATTTATATCGCCATCTTCCTGCTGGGTGTGATTGAAAAGAAGCAGGCGGACCGGCTGCGCGAGGCGGGCGACGAAAAATACCGGATCGGCTTCATCGCCTTTTTCATGCCGATCATCTATTGTGTGATCGACGCGCTTGGCACCTTCTTCGACGCCTATTATCTCGACGATCTTGCCAGCACCCCGCTGCGCGACGTGACGGAGGATACGCTTGAAGCTGTTGCCAACACGTCGTATGAGCTGACGTTCCTGATCGTCGCCGTGATTCTGTTTTGCTACATGCGCTTTATCAAAAAGGAAAAGATGCCCGTCCGTCAGCAGGGCGCCCGCACGGTGGCGGCGATTTTTGAAACCGTGGGTCAGTTTACCTACGTGTACGCCATGAGCGACGAAGCAATCGTTGCCGCGCCGATGGTTGCGTGCTACAGCATCGTGTCCATGATTCTGTCGCGCATCTTCCTGAAGGAAAAGCTGACCAAAGCGCAGTATGCTTGCATCGTGGTGGTGATGATCGGCATCGCCGTGCTCGGCTTCTACGATGTCTGATGCGGGTATCATTGCTTCAAGAAGGAGTTGTTCCCATGAAACGACTGCACAAACTGCTTTCCCTGACGCTTGCTTTTCTATTTCTATGCGCCGCTGTTTCTGCCTTGTCTGCCTACGCCGCAGACGCAGACGCCGCGTTCGTACCAGTCATGCGCTTTGTTGCTTCTTCCGACACCCATGTGCGCGACAACAGCGATATGACGCGTGACCGGATCGGCAAAATGATGACCTTGGCGTATGCAAAGGCGGACGCCGACCCGAACTATCAAAAGATCGACGCACTGCTTGTGGCGGGCGACCTGACCGACGACGGCACCAAAACGGAGTTTGAAAAATTCCAGACCGCCATCAACGCCGCGCTGCGTCCGGAAACGGCGTTTCTCGCGGTTGTTGCAAAAAACCACGACGGCTATGAGCTCTCGCGCGAAGAGCTGCGCGATTTTTACAAGCAGCTTTCCGGCAACGACGCGGATTTCCATACCGTGATCGGCGGCTTCCATTTCATCGGCGTTTCCGTGTCGCCCGACAAGGCGGCGCACTACGACTTCAAACAGCTCACGTGGCTCAAAAAGCAGCTGGATATCGCCGTTGCCGATACGCCGGACAAGCCGGTTTTTGTCACACATCACGAGCATAATATCGAAACCGTCTACGGCAGCTCGGTCTATGAAGGCTGGGGCGTGCCGTATTTCAAGGCGATCCTCAACCGGTATCCGCAGGTGGTCGATTTTTCCGGCCACTCCCATTTTCCGCTGAACGATCCGCGCTCCATCTGGCAGGGAACGTTCACTGCCGTGGGCACCGGCGCAATCTACTATTCCGAGTTTACCGTGGAGGGCCTGCGCTGCTATCACCCGGCGGATTCCGAACAGACGGCGACCTGCTGGATTGTGGAACTCAACGACAAGGGCGATCTGCATCTGCAGGGCATGGACGTGGAAGCAGGCAAGCAGCTGTGCGACTATGTGCTGCCCAATCCCGCCGACCCGGACAACCGCGATTACACACCGGAAAAGCGCCGGGCGGCGTCCAAAGCGCCGGTCTTTGCCGCTGACGCTTCGATCACGGCGACGCCGGACTTCGGCGGCTGCACAGTTGCGGTAAGCGCAGCGCAGTCCACGGACGGCATGCCGATTGTGCTTTACCGCGCAAGTGCGCAAAACAAGCTCGGCGTAACCGTCAGCAAGAGCTGGACCATGCCGCAGTATTACCGCGCCGTGGAGCAGGATACCGTTGCGCTGCAGCTGCAGGGTCTCGCCAAAGGCGACTACACGGTCTCGGTGGTTGCCGAAACCGCCTATGGCGTGCAGTCCGCGCCGCTGAAAACCCCGGTCCATGTGGACGGTGAAACCGGTTTCAGCTTTTTGATCGCGCGCATCCGGCTGCTGTTTGCGGCAATCAAGGATTTCTTCGTGCATCTGTTCTGGTAATCTGTACAGCCACCGGTCATACGGTGGCTGTTTTGCAAGGCTATCATCACGTGAACCAAAACGGCTGCCGTTCAAAACGCATGCGCCCTGGGACGGGACGCGGACAACCGTCGCGCAAAGGAAAGCCGGGTGCCGCGCAAAAAGGCGGTGTATGACACAATTTACAGAAAATTCATTATTTCTTGATGAGAACTAAGAAAAAGGGTCGTATGATGAATATGCAGCGACGGGAGGGCGTTTGCTGAACCCTGTGCGCGCCACGCACAAAAGAAAGGACTGTTATCCATGGCATTTTTCCAAAAGATCCTCGCATTCTTCATGTCCATCATCGCGTTTTTTACCGGCCTGTTTTCCGGCGGCAAAAAGCCCGAACAGCCAACACCCGAACCGAGCAACCCGACCGCCTATACCTATTACGACTATGCTTACGGCAATGAAGCCCGCCAGAGATTCGATCTGGTGTTGCCTGAAAACAAAAGCGGCCAAACAGGACTCGTGCTCTATATTCACGGCGGCGCTTGGATCCAGGGCAACAAGGACGGCTACCGTGACACGCTGACCTACGCAGCGTCGCTCGGCTATGCAGCCGGCGCGATCAACTACCGCTATCTTTCCGACACCGTACACATGGACGGCCTGATGGCCGACGTTGCCGCCGCGCTCGGCAAAATGAAAGAGCTTGCGGCCGGGCAGGGGATGCAGCTTGACAAAGTGCTGCTGGCCGGCTCTTCCGCCGGTGCGCACATGTCGCTGTTGTATGCCTACCGCTATGCAGCCTCGTCGCCGGTGCGTCCGGCTGCCGTTGTCAGCTTCTGCGGTCCGACCGATCTTTGCGATCCGGCGTTTATCGAACAGAACGAACTCGGTGATACCGCCGGTATCATCGGGCTGATGAATCAGCTTTGCGGCGTGACCATCAGCGAAGCGGACTATTACAACCACACCGGACAGTATGACCAATGGATCGAAGCGCTGCGTGCCTATTCGCCACTGACCTATGTCAATGCACAAACCGTGCCGACCGTGCTTGGCCACGGCCGCAAAGACACGGTCGTCCCGTTCTCCAACGCCGAAGCGTTGAACGCGGCGCTGGAAACCAACGGCGTCACCCATGTGTTCGTCGAATTCCCGAATTCCGGCCACGGGCTGGACAAGGACCCGGACGAAACAAACCGGATGTATACGCTGTTGGGCCAGTACGCGCAAACCTATCTGAAATAAACAAATCTTCCGATCACAGGGAAACGGCATTTCACCGGTGATGGAAGACAACAGAAAAGAAGAACGCCGCAGGGGACAGTCCTCTGCGGCGTTTTGCTGCGTCAGGGTTTTCTGTAAGAAGAAGCGGAAAAGAATGCCTGCGGCGCACTTTGTCTGCCGTCCGCCGGTCCGGCCAATGCGCAGTGGCATGTGCAACAGCAGGTCAAAGCGTGGCACGTTCATTGCCTTGGCAGCACTATGCTGCGCTGACCTTGAACTCCGTTTGTACAATTGTTGGCACGGTCTTGTTTTGCGCGTTGCATTGAACGGAAACACGATAGATGCCGGCGTCCAGCAGCTTGCCAAAGCGCGGAATCACGTCCAGCACCACCTTGCTTTTGCCGCCTGCCGGACAGACGTACAGAATTTTGATATATACAAAGTCGTCGCGTACCGGGACCACCTGCCAGCCAAGCGTTGTTTGCCGTTCGAGTGTATAGCTTCCAATGCCGTAGGAAAGATCCTGCGGGGTTTTGTTATGCATGGTGAAAGAGATCTGTTCGCTTTCCGTGGTGGCCGGTGCGTCAAGCGTCAGCGTTGCGTCAGTTTGAAAAAACGGGAACAGCAGAAAAAGAAATGCCATAAAGGCTGCAATCCATTTTTGCGCTGCCGCGTGCAGGTCAAACTGAAACAGGGGACCAAGCATAAGAATCGCTCCTTTCGGTTTGTTTATACTATTATAGATTAAGCAATGGTTTTTTGTCAATGTATAAAGACGATTTTTTGAACCATGCTTTATTTGGAAAAAGATGTACAGCATTCTCCGGATTGACATCATCTGAAGAGAGAAGAAAGCACAACAAGATTTAGAGGAAGAAGAAGGTTAATGAATGGGCATACAAGATCTGGTGTAATAGAGATTGAGAGGCACAAAAACGCCCGGCGGCGTTTGCGAAAGGGAGAAAGAAGGGCGAAAAAGGTTGAAAAGAAGTGTTGACAAAGGAAAAAAGAGGTGCTAAAATAAGGCACGCTTTCGGGAAGGAAAGCGGCAGGGAACCACAGGGAAAGTTCAGAAAAAGAAATTTTAAAAAACTTTCAAAAACCTCTTGACAAAGCAGGAACGAAGTGGTATACTTGCGGAGCTGTCTGCGAAGAGCGGGCGGCGATGAACCTTGAAAATTAAACAATGATGTAAAAGGAACCCGAGATTTATTTGAAGTAAGAAGTACTCTTACACAGTAATTTCGGAAGCCGAGAAATCGGTGGAAGAAGAAATGATACGTCAGTATCGAATGAGCGAACAA
>JAEEGL013019348.1_pt1 | contig 12655 bp, 12 predicted proteins | sample 9134231 | NCBI WGS metagenome assembly JAEEGL01 (sample SAMN16246548, study PRJNA631951) | gut metagenome | biome: gut microbiome; feature: rumen; material: fiber-attached | host: Bos | place: Iran: Karaj | collected 2018-10
AACATGAGAATATGTTGCATCTGCATTATTAGCAAATAATTTTGATTGGATAGAAAAATATTGTGAATGAGATGTTCTTTATGCCGAAAAATGTTATGAATATATTATGAATCCTGAAGAAATAGAAATAAAAAAGCCAGAGAAATCTGCTAAAGAAATAGCAGAAGCAAAAATGGCTGAGCCTATTGAATAAAAACAGAAATAAATTAATATGTTTTTATTTATTGTGTTTTGTTAGTATGAAAAAACTTAATCCATTGAAGTTAAAAGATTATTCATGAAAAGATATAGATATTCTTTTATCAGTTGAAGAATATGTTCAAAATAATCAGTTAGCTATCATGCTTTATGAAAAAGAGACATGAGAATATTATACAGATTTATCAGTTTTTGTTAAAGATTTTGAGGACAAATGATATTGTGTATTAGATATTAATAATTTCCCATGAGCTGAGGAATTTGTGCAAAGACATAATTTATGAACATTAGTAGATTATGTTCAATCATGATTTGTATCGTATCCTATATATGAAATGGATTTATATGAATTAGAAAAATATGATCCAGAATGAGTTCATAAATTCATAAAAGATAATGGTATAGAAAAACCAAAAAATCTATTTGATAGGTTGAAATCAAAGTAGAAATAGCTAATTTTGACAATGCAAAAAGTCCATAATGGAAATTTTGTGTGGTTTAAAAAGGACTCCATAGAGAGCCCTTTTTTAATTGTTTTTTGGTGAAAATATTTATAATTATTTTTATTTTGATACAAATATATAGCTATCTATTTTGCATATTTTTATTTAGTATCTTTGCTTTTAATTCAAAGGATAAGTCTCTTCCCTTTTCATCTTGCCATCAATTCCAAGGATCTTTTAGATTTCAGGTTATTTTTATAGATATATATTCAAAATCTTTATATTGGTAATTTTCAATAAAAATATATCAATTTCGATGTTCTTGTAAAATTCAGGCTTCTATAAGATCAGTTACATAGCTCCTATCTATCATATCATGTTCAAAGTAGCTTCACTCCATTATTTCAATCCCCATATTATCATATAAGTATGCGGTAATATCACAATTTCTTTTTTTGTAACTAATTTTATATTTTTTAATGGAAACTTCTCAAGCTGTTTCATATGGATAAATTTCGCATATTTTATCTATAAGCTCATCTGTTCTTTGGTTTATATCATCAACATTCCATGATGGTTTATTTATTAAATTAGTATTAATCTTTAGGTGATTAGTTCATTCAAGAATTTTTTTCTTGTATTCAAATATATTATTTGACATCCTGCTATTATCACGTTGTGTTGATAATGTTAGATTTCATAATCTATGAACATAGCTTTTATATTCTTCTATATTTTCAATTCATGTAGCTTTAAGCCGTTCCTCTGTTGGAGTTTGTGGTAGTAAATGTTCTATGCTAAGCTTAGTTTCATCAAAATCTATAACAGCAGAATTGTTATAAGACTCTATTTTTTCAAATGCGAGTTTGACATAATTTTTTAATGCATAAGCATCTGCTGTTTTGATATTATCTTTCATATACTTATCTGTAGGCATAAAGCTCTTCTTATTCTCGTTATTATCAACAAGCCATCTAATTACAACATCGTCAATCTCACCATATGATCCATCACAATCTGATAAAATATTCTTTAACATAATTGGTACATCTCTTGTAATGGTTCATGGTGCTTCTTTTACTAAATTTCTTCTCATATAATAAGTTATAAATAATTTTATTATTCTAGAAAATGATTTACTGGAAACCTCTCATATTGAATATAAATGGTATACTTCAAGTAGTATTGGAGCTGGCACATCATATCTTATAGCTTGATATTCTCTGATGGATGTAAAAATATTTTTATCTATTTTTTCATTTTCTAATAGATTTGATAGGTATTTCTTATCGCTTAGATATAAATTATAATAGTAATTTGCATATTCATATATTTCTTTTACAATTTCTTTAACTGCATCTACATTGTTACCCCTTTCATTTTTTTCATCATCAAACCATTCTTTAAAAGCATCGTAAACCAGATTCATGTCGGGTAAATCTTTTCTTTTGTTCGCTAAGAAATATCTAAAAAACATCTCAATTTTTTCAGGAGTTTTTTCAAACAATTTTTCTATTTTGATCCATAAATTATTGTAAATAGATTCTTGTTCATCGCTCATTAATTTCATCAAAACATAGTTTCTAATCAAATCTGATTTAGATAGTTCTCTTCATGCAGAGTTTATTGTTTCAAATATTTCTTGTGGTTCATCGCTATCAATTAAAGCTATTGAAACAATATCAATTTTGGAAAAAGTATCTATCAATGTTGAAACATTGCTTTTATTAAATTGCCTTTCAAAAAATTTAGTAATAGTCTGAAAGCATTGATACATGTTGCTATTTTTTTCATCTTTTGATAATTCTTTTCAACTAATTATTTTATCATAAATATCGTCTTCAGATTTTAAAGGTTTTAATTTTTTTTCTCATTTACTTGTAAATAGAATCTTTTCTATTTTATCTTCGGATATAGTATCGTTGTTTTTATGGGCTATATCTTTTAAAGCATGAAGCATTAAAAAGAAAGTTGTTATCCTTTGCTGTCAATCTATAATTAAAAATTCAGATCAAAATCAATGGGAATATATTTTAGAATACATGATTATTCATACAAAATGATTATTTTTCTCTCAATCTAAAAGAGCTTCAAAATCAGCAAGAAGTCTTTTAACATGTTTATCACTTGTCCAAACATAATGTCTTTGATAAACAGGAATAATTAGTTGTCATTGATTTCATATGTTTTCTAGAAATTCTATTAAATTAATTCTAGAAGCTGTTTCTTCTTTTCTTCCTATCATAATAATCATTTAATAGAATTAAAAATTTCTTCATAAATCATTTTATTTCATTGAATAAATTTCAATATTCGTTGTGGGCTAATTGTATATATATTACCATATATTTTAATTACATAACCAACAAAATCATCAAAGGTTTTAGGATTTTCTAATAATATTTTATTGGTTAAGTATAATACAGTAGCTTCATTTTTAAACATTGAAGTACTAAAAGCTCATGAACTAATATATTTATGTGCGATGCAATCGGTTTGTTCACTTGCTTTATTTATGACATAATTGTGTAATTTTTCTCTTTCTGAGATTGAAGAATTTTTATATACTTCCAAGAATCTATCATCGTTTGCAAAAGTTATATATCGAAATATATCCGTAGAAAAAAGTGAAGCTTTGTTTTTACATTTATTAATAATTAAATATTCTAATTCATTAAAAATTTCGGAATCACTAAGTATCTTTTTTAACTCGTTGAAACATCTCCTCGAACAGTTTATCGTTTCTTTTCTTTTTTCTTCTCAATAATTTAATAATAACAAATAAAGCAATAATCGTTGTTCATCTTTATTTAATCAATCTTTTATAGTTATATTTTTTGTTTGAGATTGGTTACTAATGGACAAACATGTAAATCATGCTGGAGTTATTTCAAATATCGTTTCTGTTTTACTAGTAATAAATTTAGCTTTCCTTAAATTATTAATTCTTTGTTTATCTTTTTCTTGTCATGCTCAATCGGTTTTTGCCCAATTTTTTCTATCGATTCAATTAACATCTTTCATACTATCCATTTGCCTCAAGAAGCTATCAATTGTCCTAAAATTTGTATTTGTAAAAGGGTATATCTTTCAACTATTGTCGTCACTTGTGCTCTGAAATTTTTTTACCCAATTAGGATTCTCTTGCTGTTGCAGGTAGTAAGATAGAATATCCATTATTATTTAACTTCACAAATAAAAAGTAATTCTTTGTGATTTTTTAAATCTGTTTTTCATGCATTAAAGAATTTATAATCAATTTCTTGTTTTGAAACTTTTCATTTCTTTACTAGAGAACTGATAATTTGTTCTTCTGTAATCTTATTATTTGAAGCTCAACTTCTAGCATCATAAGTATTATTATACGAAACAATAATCAATTTTGAAGAGATATTTTGAATTAAATCATCAAAAACATGTGGAGCCTTACTTTTAGAGTAATCACTTTTGAGGTGATTCCTTTTAAACTTCATTGAATTTCATTCCAATTCTTCAGGTTTTTGCCATAATGCGAGATTTTCTAAAACATGATAAAAATTCACATATTGCCTTGCATTATATGGAGGATCTATATATGTAATATCAGATATAATATCTCTAACCAATTGATTTGCATCCTTACAATAAATCTCATTTCTTCAGCAATTTTCTTTAATCTCAGGTAGTCTTAGATTTACACCTTTTTCAACCGGAACTTTTCTTAGGAAAGATTCAAAATGTCAGCAAGTATTCGCAATTTTATCTGTTTCATATAGTAGACTTGTTAACAATATGAAATATTCACGTGGAGTAACCTCTTTTCTAAGCTTTTCAAGTTCTTCTCTTATATATCAAATTTTCTTAGCATCTGATCTTTCAAAATATTTATCTGCAAACTTATCTGAAAAATAATTTTCTTCAAGATTATGTGAATCTATAGAGCTAAATTGTTTTAGTATATCTATGATCTTATCTAAATTATAAGGATCGTTTCCCATCCATGTTTGATAAGCAACATAATTAGAATATAATAGATCATTAACTATTACTTTATGTCATTTTTCCGAATAATAGTTTGCAACAACTCCTGTTCATGAGAATGGATCAGCAAGTACAAAATCTTTATTTCAGAAATATAGTTCTATTACAGAATTTATATTTTCTAATAAATTAGTTTTACTTCATATGTATCTTCTATTGTTAATTTTAATTGTTTGCATGTTGTTATTTGTTAGTAACTAATACTTCTTCCTCATTTCAATCTCTATTTTTCTTATTATATGAGGCACTTCTATAATGGTAATCAATTGGATGTTTTTTATATTTATTTTCTTTAATCCAATCTAGTAATAATTCATTTTTCGCTCATTTTTTCTGAGCAACATTACTTAAGGCAAAAGATTTTCACATCGAATCTAACTCTTTAAGTAATTTCAATAGAGCAATTTCTTCTTCTTTTGTTCGCCCATTTTGCTCATTATAAACAGCATCTGTAATAAGATATGGTGGATCACAATAAATAAAATTAGCTTTATATAATATTTCCTTTATTTTTTTATCTCTAAAATCTCAACAAATAAACTCATAATCAATTTCTTTAGCCCTTTGATTATATGCAACTAATTTATCATAGTTATTCTTATTGAAATCTGTTTTTCATACAGGTAAATTAAATGCTCAATAACGATTAAATCTAATATCGTTGTTGAATCAATATACCATCAAAGTGTATAACATTATATTAGCTTTGAATGTATCCTTATTTTTTAGATTATTGTAGTCGTCTCTTAAACAAAGAAATCATTTTTCGTTATATTTTTTAACTCAATTATTTCATTCTACATATCAGGCTTCTCTGTAATATTTATAAGTATATTTGTATGAATAAGATAATCCATAATTTTCAATCAATTTCTCAACTGTGGAAATAATTTTATTTATATCATTTTCAGCCAATGTTTTTAAAAGATTTATTACTCTTAAATTAGAATCTATTAGTATTATTTTGTCAGCATTTACATTGAATCAAACAGTAGCTCATCAGCAAAAAAGATCCACAAATAATCCAGTTTTTTCTGGAATATATTTAGAGAACTGTTCAAGAAGTCTAAATTTATTTCATGTATAATTAATTGGACTTTTTATGAACATTCTTTCAATTTAAAACCATTAAAATTAAAATATTCATTACTTATAAAAATAATTGAAATTAAATCAATTTTATTTTCTCGTTACAAAGTTGCATAAAAATTTTTTTTCTTTATACTTTATGTACAAATTTAATAAAATAAACAAAAACAAAATGGATAACTTTTGAAAAAAAATATCTCAAGCCGATGATAGTAGTAAAAGATTTCAAATGAGATGCTTGGATTTTTGAAAAAATTTAGAAGAAAGATCCTGAAAATGAATTGATGTTGAAACTTTATATTACAGTAAGGATATTGATTTAGACTGAAATATTATATCAGAACAATATAAATATTATGTATTTGAATATTTGAAGGATGAATGTCCATATATAAAATCTTCAGTAATTGGGCCTTTAAATTGAGATACATTTCCAGAAAAGGATGTTTTACCTAATTATTTTTCGCCCTGGAAAAGTGATCCCAATCGTTATCAGAGAAATCGAAGAAAATTCCATGCACTATTTTGCCTTTCAAAACGTCTAAATTGAGAGTTAGTTTTGGTTAATTATAGTGATTGATTTTTGGTAAAAGATGGTAAAAAATATAAAGCACCAGATTGATTCGATAATCAAGTTAGAGTTATGTATGTTAAAAATGTGGATATGAATACGATTATTTCTAATCACAGAAATAATGAAAAGAAAGATTATATTACTTATAAAAGCACTAAGTGTATGACTTTAGAGCAGTATGCTAAGTGGCTGATAAAAATAAACCAAAATTCTATATTACCAAGTATTAATTAGATTACAATACGGGAATTTCCATACTCCTTCTACTCATAAAATCATTCAAACAAGCTCTCAATTTAGTAATAGAAAAATCAGGCACTTTATTTTTCTTTGGAAAATAAGCTCTTCATTCTCATATATCATACTGCTCTAATAAACATAATTGAATTCAACCATCTCTTTTTCATCATTCCGAATATTTTCAAGGCATATCCTTCAATACATGATCGTTTTGTCATATTATTATCATATCAAATTTTGCTATTTTTGTAATTGATACTTTGGGTGCTTCGGCCCATCAATCAATCAAAACAAAATCCCTCATAAAATCCAAATGAACAGGCCAATGGTTTAATTTTTCTGAATTGTCTAATCGTTTCTGAGAGAATGCAGATCTAACCATTCTCATTTGAGTTTGAGAAGATATAATTACAATTTTAATTCATTCTTTAAAATCTACATCGAGATCTATTTCTGGTTCTTCTATTTTTTGAACTTCAGCTTTTTCAAACTTTTGTCATGTTGCTATTTCTTGAGATTTTACTGTATTATCTATTAAATCTATATCTACAGTTTTATCATTTTCTATTTTTACTACTTCTCTATCTTCTTCAGATTCTACTTCAGGTAAAGAATTAATTATAATATCTATTGGATCTTCTTTTTGTTCTACAGGCTTTCATTTTAAAATATCTTCTGTCTGAGTATCAGTAAATGATAGGTTCCTAAAATATCGTTTATCTTGATCTGTTAATAACAAAGAAAATTCATGGGGAATATCAGTGATTCAGTGGATAATACATTTATTGATATAATCCTTACATAAAGTAGAAATTGTTTGATCTACTACTCATAACTCTTTAGCATGACCGATATTATCCAATATATATTCTCAATCTTTTTTTAATTGATCTAAATTATTGAAATTGTAGAGTTTTACATATGAATCAACAATATATCTTCAACCAAAAGACATATTTTTTAAGAAACTTCAATACAAATCTTCTAAATCTGATTTAAGATTTCATGGATATTCATTTCATGTAACAAGGAAATACACTAATAATCAAGAATATTCTTTTACAAACTTAAAAATATATCATTCCGTATCTAATCTCCATTCTCTCATGGTAGAATCGAAAGCATTCCTATTTTCTTTCCAAAAATTTATAACATTATCAAATTCACTTTTTTTTCTAATGTTTGGTAAAGTTGCTTTACAACTATTATTTAAATTTTCTATATCTACCATTCTGTATTAGATAAATTAATTAAATCTTTGATCTAAATCAATTATTTGTTCAAGTTCTTCATTTTTATTTGGATTCGCTTCTAGATATGATAAAATCATATTTTCAATATCATTTTCAGGTAGATTCTTATAATTGTTCTTTAAAAGAAAAGACATTAAATATGTTCATTTATGGATTCATTCAAAATCTTTTCAATAAACTTGCCTAATTTTTATTAAATATGCATCTTTTATAGTAAGTTTTCTAGTGATTGAGTAATTTTCTCACAATAATGAGAAGTTTTTCTTAATTATTATTAATCATTTTTTATCTTTTTCTGAAGTAGAATCTCCGACTTCAGGTTCTGGCCATTTATTTAGAGATTTATTGTTAACTATGAAATCATAAACATCATTTAATATCTTTTCCCTAATAGGGGTGAATAATTCTTTCATTTTTCTTTTTGTCATTATCTCACTATTATTTCATGAGAATTCAGAAACTATATTATTAAATGTGCAACACATTCAAAGGATGAATGTAACTTTAGGATTAATTATTTTATTCCATCAACCTAAAAAATTTGACAAATCTATGCTTCTCTCCTCAAGGCTTTTATTGCTACATAGTCTAAACAAGAAAGATATAATTTGCCATGTAATGTTATCTGTATTATTACTTTTATATTCAAAGAATTCTTCAAAATTTGATAATCATCAAATTGTTGTTTTATACGATTTTTTAATATATAAGTAATCACTAATATTTATAACATGCTCATCTAATAGAAGACGACAAAGATCATCAACACTTTCTATGATAGATAATTTTCATGTATATGCTAAATTAAGCATTATGTTATATGAACTAGATTCGGGATTTTTTATATCTTCCTCCAACTCATTAAAAATTTCTTGTAAAAATTTTATATATTGATCTGAATAACTATCTATATTATCATTCAAATAAACATTATAATTAGCAAAGAATAATCATCATAATAATCTTGAATAATGATTAATGGATTCAATTATTTCATCAGATTTTTCTAAAGAGTTTAAATCTATTTTATTAAATGGATTAACACATTTTCTATATATTTCTTCATCAACAAAACATAATTCATTTGGTATAACAAAATTATCATTCATGTTAGGAACAGGATTCTCAAAATCCTCCTTTTGTCAATCGTTTTTAAAGATAATTCAAGTAACTGTGGTTATTGGCAAGAATCAAATAATTCAAATAGTTTCTCATTTTTCGTTTTTTATAGTATATTTATTGTTAAGTTTTAATTCTAATCTAACCAATATCTCATCTTCTATTTCAGGTAAATTATTTTTCTTAAATAATCTTAAGCATCAATTATCTACGAATCTTTCTTTTTTTATTGGATTGTTTTCAGAACTTTCTAATCAAGATGAAATATATCATTTTCTCAAAAATGAATATATTTGTCTTTTGTTAAAAATTAAATAGTAAGTTGTTTCTGATTCTTCCCTTTTTTTTATACTATTATCTTGTTCAAGGCTTAGTTTTTCTTCTTTAATGGGTTGTTCTGTTTCCGGCTTAACAATACTCGTAGGATTGGAAATATTAGATTCCTTTTTCTCTCATTGAAAATTCATATTTACTTCATTAGTAAACAATCCTCAATTAGAAGATAAATTGTTTCATTTTTTCTTAGATTTACCACCCATGATTTATCATAACATAAATTTAAAATGGAAGATCAATAAGATCATCATCTTCATAATTATTTGTTTGAGGCTTGGTATCTTTAATATCCTCACTATTTTCTATATTATTAACAATATATGTTGAATCATCTATGTTAAAATCTCAGAATCCATCCTCATTTTGGCATATTATTAGGTTATCTTTTGCTCTCGTCATAGAAACATAAAATAGGTTTCTATTTTTAGAAGTGTCTTTCCATATATCACTTTGTCAAGCCTTCCAAAGAATTACTACATCAAATTCTAATCACTTCATAGAATATGGAGTAGAAACAACAATATTTGCCTGTACACATTTTTCAGTAGCTTCAACTTTATCAGCATGATATTTGTCACCACTAATGTAATAATAAATTGAATCTTCCTCAAAATCTTTTATTTTATTTCTTAAAGAATTTTTAAGATACTCATAAACATAATTAATTTCATTTGGAGATTCTACGATAACTCAAATTGTCTGTTGATATCTTATTCAATTAACACATAAATTTGAAAGTTCATCAAGCATATCAGAATCTTTTCAAATTCGTAATTGAGGAATATCTCATCATTCTCTCATAATTTCAATATCATTTATACGCATTGCATCTGGTTGAAATTGTTTAGCAAAATCAAATATAGGTTTAGTATTTCTGTAATTCTTAGTCAATTTTTTGGGGTTTCTGAACATGTATTTTTTATTAAATTCAGGATCTAATTTTTGTAGGTTATTTTCATATTCTTGAAAATAATCAGATCAATCTTTTCAATGTTCATAAATAGCCTGATCTTTATCTCAGCAGATTACGATACTGTCAAATTTTAAAGATAATTTAGCTACTATATCAGATGGTATATCTTGAGCCTCATCTAAAAACAAAATTTTTCAGTCTCAATATTTGAATGGCAAATTATCAATCCTCATATCACGTTTTCTATTCAATGAATATGAACTATATACAGAACCTGAATCTCATACTCTATAAAGGTATTCATCAAAAACAAATATATTTTCTTCTTCTCATAATCATTGTTTTGTATATGCTAAAAGCATATTGGCAAAAGTTAGGTATATTTTATTTTTATCAGTACAATGAGTAAATTTTAATCATGATACTAATGTTTTTCAAGTTCCAGGATATCATGTAATTTCAACAATATCTCACTTCTCAATTGGCTTTTCAATGATATCTAAAATTTCTCATGCATTTTGCTCTAATTCTTGATATGAGGGAAACTTACTTAAAGCCATAATTAATAATCAGAAATAAATTATAGAGATATAGATATAAATTATTAGAAAAAATGCAAGGTTAAGCTTGCTAAAAAAAGAAACGAATTTAATCGTTTCTTATTTAGTTCTTCTATGTCGATCATCATAATCTAAACCTCAATTAATTAACGCATATCTGGAAGAAATTTTTGATTTGTGCTGTCAGTATTTATCAAATCAATCTTTATTAAATCATTGTCTGTCGTATCATGTTCTATCAAATCATTTTTTATCATATCACTCTTTATCATATCATGTTCTATCAAATCATTTTTTATCGTATCAATTTTTATCATATCATTCTCTATCAAATCATTTTTTATCGTATCAATTTTTATCATATCAATATTTGTCGTATCAGTCTCTATCATATCAGTCTTTGTCATACCAATTTTCATCTAATATAACTCACTGATGTATATCCTGAATGCCTTTACTATGTTTTGAATTAGTCTTAATCTGTTTTTCATCTTTTGTTCATTTTATTGCACCATATATTACTGAAAATATAGCGATAACAATTGAAAGAAAAGCAATTGTTCAAAGAATTCAACTCATTATAAGCCCATATAATTATAACATAAACTAAAATTTTATATAAGATTATTTTCTATTTTTTCAATCGTTTAAGAATAAAATATAAAGGCCATCGTTCTAATATGATTGAAATTATAATTACTATTATGGCTAGAATTATATATCAAATAATCATTAAAACTTCTTTAGTTTTTTCTCACATTTTAATTGAATCAAAAGAAATAAATTAATCCTCATTCCTATAAATCTTAAAAGCTTTTCGTTCTCAGTTACATTCAATATTTTTTCAATTCTTATCAATAAAATCTATAGTTCAATAATCATAAAATTTAAGATTTGAAAAAGGTTTAGGGGCTTCTTTAGCTAATAACCACATTCATTGACGTTCTCCCATACAAAGATAATAAATATTATTTTGATCCCTGAATTTCCCCCGAACTCAAATCATATTATCCATATCAATATCTACTAAATCCATGTGATATGGAGTAAAAGGAACTTCTATTCATTCAAATTCGTGTCTTTCTCTTTTAACAGATTCGAATCCTGCATTATGAAATTTTACAATGCATTCTTTCCAGGATCGTATGTTATCTAAAATATCATGTTTAGTATGTTGTTTTCGTATCTCATGGAATTTAGAAGCAGTAGTTTTAATCCAATCTTTTCAGTATTTATCTTTCCGAACTATACTAAAACTTCTAACATCGTCAGAATCCCATTTTTCTTTTTGTAATAATCTATTTAATTCTCATTCTGTTACTTTTCCCATAGTTTCTTTTAAGTAATTCTTTTTTAAAAGCCACCATTTAGAACCATCTCCAGGGGAGGTCCATAAATATCAATATTTTCTAACATCGGATATACTTATATATCCCTTATCTGTCATATAGAGCTTAACATAAACTGGAATCTTTTCTATTGTATCAAGTCTGAATTTATAAGCACCTAAATATTTATTATAATATTCTCATGGATATATTTCCAATATATCCTTTCACTGTAAAAGTTCTTCAACCGAATCTTTATTTTCTGTCATTTTGTTGCTAATGAAAGAATAAAATTATTTTCTTTTAACAAGTTGATCTTTATCAATTAAATCCCATCTATTTAAATGAAGTATGACACCTAAAGTATCTTTATTGTATCACTTTTCTTTACATCTTTTTTCAATTTCTTTTCTTGATAATCATCTAGCCCATTGATATCTATAATGAATATGCTTTATATACCGTTCATTATATCTTTTTTGTCATTCTGATATCATGATATTATTTTAAATCTAAAACTTCAGATGATTCAGATTTTTTAATCTGATTCATATCATAAATTTCTACAGGAACGCCTCCTCA
>JAEEGL013161463.1_pt1 | contig 12655 bp, 10 predicted proteins | sample 9134231 | NCBI WGS metagenome assembly JAEEGL01 (sample SAMN16246548, study PRJNA631951) | gut metagenome | biome: gut microbiome; feature: rumen; material: fiber-attached | host: Bos | place: Iran: Karaj | collected 2018-10
ACAAAGGTTGATAAACAGACTATCGCAAAGGAAATCATCCGGATTCAGAGAACGGTAGCGGAAAAACTGGAAGAGAATGCTGGAAAGGATTGGGCATGGAATTCCTTTGCCCGGGAGAGCCTGGATTGGGCAGAAGGGCTGATCCGGACCGGCGGATATTTCGATCCGGAAAAGGTGGAGCGTATCAGAGCTGAATTGCCCGGGATGGAACCATATTTTACATCTGTTAAACCGATCCCCTACCTTGATGATGTTACTACCAAGAACCTGTTGATCCGGAACGGTCATGTCAGCGGTGTGATCGATGTCGATTGGATTGGAATCGGTGATATGCTGACTTTTGTGGCGCTTACCTATGTAGCGCTGCTGAATATGGATCAGGATACGGATTATGTGGATTTTTTGTTGGAAGAACTTCACGCAGATGAAGAACAGAGAAGAGCTTTCTTGTTCTATGCTCTGATTTACTGTGTCGATTTCATGGGAGAGCGGGGGACTACGTTCACAGGCAGGACTGTAGAAGTCAATGACACGATTATCCATCGACTGAACCAGATTTACGATCACCTGTGGGAAAGGTGGAAACAGTCCGGACCAGACAGATCAACTACATATTTGGCAAGATCAGAAAACCATGATTCAGGAAAGTAAAGCAATATGAAGAAACTGTTTACTGCTATAAGAGCATCTGACCTTGAGATGGTAAGTCAGATCATTGAGAAGAAACCAGAACTGGTAAACTGTGTGGCAAAGCAGCCGCCTAAGAAGGATGATGGACAGTCACCTTTGCAGGTCGCGCTCAAAACGGGCAATATCGCGATTACCAACTATTTGCTGGATATGGGTGCGGATGTGAACTTTATCGAGGATGATTCCTGCTGCAACGCATGGAGAACACCGGTGATTCATGACGCGATCAATTGTGCTGTAATGTCCTGCAGATGGAATACAGATGATAAATATATGGGATTCAGGGTTTTCTCAACCGAAGAGAGAGCAACGGATGCTCTTGATGTCCTGAAAAGGATGTTGGGAATGGGAGCAGATGTGAATGCACTTGATTCATACGGCAATTCAGGATTAAACCGTTTTGCGTTGCAGGCAAAGCAGATCCTGCCTTCATACAATTATGTGGAACATTGGGAAAGGACAGATCGAATCTTTACTGAGGAATTGCACAAAGATCTCAGGAGTGTCCTGCAGGCATTAAAAGACGCCGGAGCAGACGCTTCCTATAAAGCTCCAAACCTCGGTTATTCCGTCAGAGAGTTTTGCAGCGAAGGATCTATTTCGATTCTGTTTGATGAAGTATTTGGAAAAGTGTATCGTGATGAGAAAAAAGCTGAAAGGGATATCGGAGTGTTGATAAATGGTGCAGGAGAAGGTAATCATACCAGTGGTTCTTGAACATTGGAATCTATGTAACCCTTGTGTTGAAGGACAGTTGAACGAGAGTTCTCCCAGGCTGATATTCAAGATAAGAACTGATTCCGGACGATTTGTTCTGAAAGGATTTCCGTGTGAGATTTCGGAAACAAGGATTCGGAGCAATGTGCAGGCACATCTGTTTTTAGGCAATGAAAAAGACTTTGCACCTCAAATATATCCATTAAAGGCAGGTGGATACTATGTTTCTGAACAGGGTTATTGGTTTTATCTGATGGAATATATTGAAGGGAGACAGATGGAAGAAACTCCGGATGATGAATACAGGATCGGAACGGCAACACGAATACTGCATAATTTACGGGGTTATAGTCTGAAATCGCCGGAAATTCAAAGCAAGAGGCGGTTCTATGAATGGTTCAGAGACCGTAATTTTGTAAAGGAATTCGACGCTATTCTGGATGATCTTCCTGATTTTGAAAGGCTTGATCAATGCTTTGCCCACACAGATATCGGTCCACACAATACAATGCTCAGGCAAGATGGCAAAGTGGTTTTTGTTGATCTGGATGATGCCGGCATAGGCAGCAGATATCTGGATCTTGGATGGCCGTTCATCATGCAGTTTGTGGATTATAATCATGATACAGGGACAATGCATTACCGCTTTGATCTGGCCGAGAGCTTTCTGAGAGGATACTATGGTGAAGCCGGTATAACGAGCCTGCAAATAAAAAGTCAAGGCTGTAAAGAAGAACTTTGAAAATTTTTATACAGGTTGAATAAAGGCACAAAAAGAAGGCTGCCATAGATGCCAGCCAGCTAGATTGGTCAATGCAACGAGATTAGTTTTCGGACGCCTCAGAAAGTGTTGTCAGGTATTCCATTACGCGACCATAGTAGACACGAAGGAACTTGTTTGCACCTGCGGTCATATAGACGTAGTAAGGCTTCCCCTGAGATCGCTTTTTGACCATGAATGCATAGACCGGATCATCCTGAGGTGCGGTCTTTATCAGACAGTCCATGATCTGGAACAGTGTTTTGCGAAGCGGTGCAGAACCACGCTTTGATGTGCGAACACTCTTCTGGGAATAGGAACCGGAGTCATTCTTTCCGGGATCAACCCCGGCAAAAGCGGTAAGCGCACCCTTGTGTGTAAATCTGGTCACATCTCCGATCTCAGCCATCAGCTGAGGACCAAGGGACGTGCCAACACCCTTCATGGCAAGGACAACCGGGTATTCCGGAAGCCGGGATGCGATATCGTTCATACGGGTACGCAGTTCTTCAACAGCAGCCGAGGCGGTGTTTACCTGGTTCACGGCCTGACGAACGATAAGCTTTGTCGCTTCGTCTTTGGGGAGCAACGGAATGATGTTGCGGACCGACGCATAGATTTCCGCTGGTTTGCCTGGCTGGAAGTTGTAGCCCTTGCGTTTGCACCATTTCTGATAGTGTTCAGTAAATGCAGCAAGGGACATGCTGCGGATGCGATCCACATGCCAGTAGGTATCGACAAAATCTACCCACTTTTGAGAGCCGTCGCTCCTTGCTGGACTGTCAAAGAAGGCATTGGCACTGGGAAATGTCTGGTCAAGCAGGCTGATGAGATTGTTCTTCATCGCAGTCTTGAGCCTCATGTAATACCCGAACTGACGATTCATGGTCTTGAGTTGTTCTCTTAATTCATCCATGGCTCCATACTGACTGAGCTTATGCCATTTGTCAAGCGTATAGCGGGCAATTTTTATGGAGTCGGCTTTGTCGGTTTTGACTTTGCGAAGGGAGTCGTTGTCAAAGTCTTTGATCAGCTTCGGATTTACGATACTGACAAAAAGTCCGGCATCCGAAAGCCAGCGGGCCATCGGCTCGTGATAGCGGCCGGTGTACTCCATGACGATACGGGTGTCGCCATCAAGGGAACGGATCTCACTGATGAGACTATCGATCTGATCGGATGTGTGCCGAATCTCATGAGGGATGGAAACAACTTCTCCGAAAGGACGAAGAATAGTCACCATGCTTTTGCCTTTGGAAACATCAATACCTACTGCGTTCATTGTCCACCTCCTGAAATGATATGACACGGTAAATGTCAGCTTTACTCATTGCCTGTTCTATCTACTGTGGTGTGACACGAATGTACCGCAAGGGCAATTCAACCTGCATAAAACGAATGCTGCGAATGAGGAGCTGGCTGGCAGTCTGTTTTACGGACGCGAAGTCCAGGAAAGGGAGCCGCCATACCGTCACTCCTTCATTCTAACAGCTTAAGCAACAAGAAGGTAAAGAACCCATCGGGCTGATGGGTATCTCAACCATAAATACATTGTAGTAGAAAGGAAGTGCATTTTTATGAAATACATTGATTTTGGCCCCTGGAAAGATCAGGTTTCTGTGATCGGCGTCGGCTGTATGCGGATCAGCCAGATGAATGAAGCAGAAGCAGAAGCCTTTGTGGAGACTTCCCTGGATGCCGGCATCAATTTCTTTGATCATGCAGATATCTATGGCCGGGGAGCAAGCGAACGCGTTTTCGGAAGACTGTTTGCTGCAAAACCGTCCCTTCGGGACAAGATGTTCCTGCAGAGCAAATGTGCGATCCATGACGGCATGTATGATTTTTCCAAAGACTATATCCTGAATTCAGTCGATGGAATTCTTGAGCGGCTCAATACCGATCATATCGATTCTCTGCTGCTTCACCGCCCGGATGCGCTGATGGAACCGGAAGAGGTAGGAGAAGCTTTTGATGAACTGAAGAAAGCCGGCAAAGTCCGGTCCTTTGGTGTTTCCAATGAAAACCGGTTCCAGATGGAACTTCTGCAGAGCGGCCTTTCGGAGGATCTTGCAGCCAACCAGATCCAGATGAGTATCGTTCACTGCCCGACCATCGATGCAGGCATCAACGTCAATATGATGAACGATCCCGGTGTAATGAGAGACGGCGGAACGATCGAGTACTGCCGGATGAAGAAAATGGCTGTTCAGTGCTGGTCCCCGCTTCAGAAAGGCTTCTTTGGAGGCGTTTTCCTGGGAAGCGAAGAATATCCGAAGCTGAATGAGCTGCTGCAGGCCATTGCGGAAGAGAAGAAGACTTCTATCGATGCTGTTGCCTATGCGTGGCTGCTTCGGATCCCGGCCAAGATGCAGGTCATTACCGGCACCACCAAACCTTCCAGAATCCTGGAAGCGGCGAAGGCGACCGAAATCACACTGACAAAGAAAGAATGGTATGATCTTTATAAAGCAGCAGGAAAACAGCTGCCGTAAAACGAAAGAAAACCTCCCGGCGGGAGGTTTTTTTCATGAAGTCTTATGAATGCGTTTATGCGCTTCCAGTGCGATCTCGGGAAGCAGATTATAGAGGATCATCAGATCGCCGTTTTTCCTGGCGAGCGTTTCTTCCGTGATTGGAATATAAGTCAGATCAATATCGGAACGTTCTACCATGTGTTTCTTAAGACGAGTATCCTGCCCGGAAGATGAATTTTGCTCTTTTTTAGGCAGTCGGGCGAGAGCCAGATTCCAGGCGGCTTTTTCAAGCGCTTTCTCTTCCGGCAGAGAAACAAGCTCCTGCTGGCGTTCCCGGGCAAGTTTCACATTTTCATATATCGCGAGAACCCCGCAAACAACGGCAGCGATCCCTAGTGCGGTGTAGATCCACCCACCTTTCAGGAAGAGCAGATTGACGATGATCAGGAGCACTCCGAGAAGCAGAACGATGGCAAAACGAAGATTGGACTTTCCTGAAGCTTTCAGAGGAACCAGTTCCAATTCCAACTCTTTCCTAGCGCAGGAGCGGCAGATCGTGACATCGATAAAATCTCCCAGTGCCTGTACTCTTTTTTCACCGGACAGATCCCGCACAGGAAGCGTTCTGACTTCAAGAGCCCGGAAACGAATGTCTCCGGGCTCCTGGCATATAAGGCAGCGGTCTGACATAGGCTACAGCAGACCGCCCAGAGTGGACAACAGAAGGGAACCTAAGAGCAGGATGATCGCACCGCCGAGACGAGACGAAATCTGTGCGAAAGGCATGAGCTCCATACGGTTGGCAGCAGAGAGAACGGCGACATCACCGGTACCGCCCATGTTCGACATACAAAGTCCGGCAGTGATACCGGATTCAACCGGATAGAAGCCCACAAGCTTTCCTACGATTGCAGCACCGAAGAAAGCACCGATAACCGTCACGCCGCACAGCAAGAGATAGGTGAGAGAGAAGCTCTCCACGACCTGACCGATATCCAGATAGCAAAGACCGATACCTACCAGAAGGACGTTGGTGAGGTTCTTCATAATGAACTGGAACCACTGATAGCAGGCGATCTCGATCCATTCAGGCATCCAGCCGCCGATCTTGAAGATCGCTACGGTGATGATCATAAATGCATAAGCATGGATCGTTACACTGGGCACCAGTTTAGCCCAAAGGTTGGAAAGAATGAAGCCCCAGGCGAAGAAAGCGCCGGAAACCAACAGACCGATTCCCAGATTCTTCAGGGAGATGTCATTTCGTTTTTTCTGCATCTCCGGACTGATCTCCATCTCCTTGGGATCGATCGTAGATGCAGTCATCAGCTGACCCTGGCCGTTCCATTTCTTTCCTTTGATCAGCTTGACGAGCAGACCGGCGATGACGATCGAAATCGCGTTGCCGATCGCAACGGCAGGTGTCATGACGGAAAGTGCCTCCGCCGCCGTCATGGTTCCGGAAGCATCAAAGATCTTGGACAGAGGAGATGCGCCGGCACCCATGCCGCCGCCCATGATGGGCAGTGCGACCAGAAGAAGTGCCTTGATGGGGCCGTAACCGGTGAGCGCAGCGGTCAGCATGCAAAGACCGAAGGAAAGAATCAGGCCGCCGAAGATAGCCGGAAAATAACGAGCAGATGCTTTCATCAGAAGCTTACGGTTCATTCCCAGAATGGAACCGGTGATCAATGCAGCGATATACCAGTCAAGGAAAGCACCGTTGGGTTTGAAGAAGGTATTGATACTGCCGACCAGATCAAAGTCTTTCCAAAGCTGTGCATATTTGATGCTTTCTTCGCCGACTTTGACCGTTTCAGGCAGCAGATGGAAATAGTGGAGCAGTGCGGTACCGAACAGAACTACAATGGCGCCGCCGCCGAAGTAACTGTTGATAATGGGAGTTTTTTCGCCGATCAGGTCCAGGAAAGTTCCGAGTACAATCATGAAGATGAAACAGCCGGTCATACCAACCGGCAGAACACCAATATAAGTCGCGATCAGAACAATGGCAGTGATGATAAGAAAGATCGGCAATGGCAGATTAAAAAGCGTAAACGGCTTTTTTTGTGACATGATAGATCCCCTTTCATGAGTTTTGTTTTGTTCAGAGTCGGGCGTGACTGAATTGGACTGGATTGGACAATAAGTTTACAGACGGGCTACACCGCTGTCTCTGGCAGCCTGAGCAACAGCCGCTGCAACGGTCGGACCAACGCGTTTGTCAAAAGCATAAGGCAGAATATAGTCTTTGTTCAGTTCCTCTTCTGAAACAAGACCTGCCAGTGCGTGGGAAGCGGCAACTTTCATGGGTTCATTGATGTCTTTCGCACGGACATCCAGCGCACCTCTGAAAAGACCGGGGAAGACCAGCACATTGTTGATCTGGTTCGGATGATCAGATCTTCCGGTTCCAACGACCGCAGCACCAGCCTCTTTGGCTTCATCCGGTTCGATTTCCGGTACAGGATTGGCCATCGGGAATACAATGGCACCTGCTGCCATAGACTGAATCATTTCCTTCGAAACGATATGCGGTGCACTGACGCCGACAAAAGCGTCCGCGCCTTTCAGTGCGTCCGCCAGCTTGCCGCTGAATTTTTCAGGGTTCGTGATGGCAGCCATTTCAGCCTGAGCGGGATTCATCTCAACACCTTCACAAAGAATACCGTAGCGGTCGACCATCTTCAGGTGTTTGACGCCAAGGTTCAGAAGATGTTTGCCGATCGCGATGCCGGCAGAACCGGAACCATTGATGACGACTTTGACATCTTCAATTTTTTTGCCGACAACGCGGAGGGCATTAAGCATGGCTGCACCAACAACAACGGCTGTACCGTGCTGGTCATCGTGGAATACAGGAATATCACAGATTTCCTTGAGCTTACGCTCGATCTCAAAACAGCGCGGCGCTGCAATATCTTCGAGATTGATACCGCCGAAGCTGCCGGAAATCAGATAGATAGTGCGTACGATCTCGTCGACATCCTTGCTGCGAATACAGATCGGGAATGCGTCGACATCGCCAAAGGCTTTAAACAGGGCACATTTTCCTTCCATAACCGGCATACCGGCTTCCGGTCCGATGTCACCTAAACCGAGAACGGCAGTTCCATCTGTGATGACAGCGACCAGATTGTGACGGCGTGTCAGATCAAAAGAACGGTCATAATCCTTCTGGATCTCCAGACAGGGTTGAGCTACACCTGGCGTGTAGGCCAAAGACAGGTCATCCTTGTTCTTGACAGGAACGCGGGAAATGACTTCAATCTTTCCCTGCCACTCTCCGTGAAGACGGAGTGATTCTTCCTGGTAATTCAATTGGAGCACCTCCTAAAGTAATAGTAGTATCATTATTGTAACTGAGTTCAATCAATTAATCAATGTGAATAATTTTTTTTCCCCAGCAGTCCATTTCTTTGTCCAAAATGTGCGAAAGCGGTCAGCCTTCCTTTATTTGACACAGCTGGCGAAGTGAAATATAATGTCTTTGTTTGGAGGTTGAACAGAATGAATGGTATCGATATCGGCGTTTCAGTCTCGGCGCTGACTGTTTTTTTACAAGGACTGCTGAGCTTTTTTTCTCCGTGTGTACTCCCGCTGATCCCGCTTTATATGGGATATCTGGCAGGCGGAACGATCCAGGTGGCTTCGGACGGAGAGAGAAATTACTCCCAGAAAAAGGTCGCACTGAATACCCTGTTTTTTGTACTGGGGATCAGTATGGCTTTTTTTGTGCTGGGATTCGGGTTTTCTGCTCTGGGGCTTTTTCTTCGTTCTCATCAGCTGCTGATCGCCAGGGTCGGCGGTGTGATCGTCATTCTTTTTGGACTTTATCAGCTGGGAATTTTTGGTCAGATAGGCTTTCTGTCTTCTGAAAAAAGAATTTCTCTGACCGCATCAAAGATCACAGGTTCACCGCTTTCGGCTTTGCTGATGGGATTTGTTTTCAGTTTTTCCTGGACTCCCTGTGTGGGGCCGGTGTTATCCAGCGTCCTGCTGATGGCAACGGCAGCCAGCAGCAGTTCCGAAGCCAGCCATGCTGTCGGCTTTTTATTGATTGGCGTCTATACCCTGGGATTTGTGATTCCTTTTATGGCCACCGGTCTGTTTACCGGTGCGATTCTCGGTTTCTTCAAAAAACACCGGAATGTGGTGAAATATACGACCCGGATCGGCGGCATCCTGCTGATCCTGATGGGAATTCTGATGCTGAGCGGACACATGAATTCTTTGAGCAGCTATCTTTCCTCAATCTCAACACCGGCTCAGAGTGAAGAGTCAAAGGCGCCGATGGAAGAGGAGAAATTTGCTGAACAATCGGCAGACTTATCAAACGCGGAGGACTCGGATGAGGCAGAACAATCTGTGTCTGCTCAGGAGTCGCGGCAGCCGGATTCGTCCGCACCTGTTCAGGAATCTGTTTCGGCAGAAAATTCAGAAACTTTCGAAGAATCCTCTGCCGGAGAAGAAAAGGTCTTTCCCGCACCGGACTTCACTCTGACTGACCAATATGGTACATCACATCACCTGGCAGACTACAGGGGCAAAGTGATTTTCCTGAATTTCTGGGCGACGTGGTGTCCTCCCTGCCGATCGGAAATGCCGGATATACAGAAACTGTATGAAGAGTTCATGGAGGCAAAAAGAGAGGATGTCGTATTCCTGAGTGTTGCGTTTCCGGGCATGAGCGGAGAACAGGATGTCGAAGGGATCAAGCTGTTTCTCGAAGAAAACGGCTATACCTACCCTACTCTGATGGATGAAGAAGCCGAAACTGCCTATGCATATTATATATCAGCTTTTCCGACGACCTATATGATCGATGCGGAAGGAAACATCTTCGGCTACGTAACAGGGGCGATCAGTGAAGACTTCATGCGGCAGATCATCGATCAGACCCTTTCGGGAGAGTCGCCGGAGCGCGGAAGGTGAACTTGTCCGTCTCACTTGAACAAATTGGTGATTCGCAGTATAATATGGGTTGCCTATTTTATGACCATGAAGGAGAACTCCATGCTGGAACTGAAAAATGTATCATACGGAGTTGCGGAAGAAGGGCAGAATATTGAGATCATCCGTGACCTGTCACTTGTTATCGATGATAAAAAGTTTGTCGTCATCACTGGTCCGAACGGCGGCGGCAAGTCCACACTGGCCAGACTGATCGCCGGTGTCATTCGGCCGACATCGGGACAGATCCTGCTCGATGGGGAAGATATAACGAATAAAAGCATTACCGAACGTGCTAAGATGGGCATTGGATTTGCATTCCAACAGCCGGTCAAATTCAAAGGAATCCGCGTTATCGATCTTCTTCGGATCGCAGCAGGCAAACAGATCTCTGTATCCCAGGCCTGCAATTATCTGAGTGAAGTCGGACTCTGTGCCCGTGATTATATCGAAAGAGAAGTCAACAATTCTCTTTCCGGCGGCGAACTCAAACGGATCGAGATCGCGACGGTGATGGCGCGTAAGACCAAGCTTACGGTCTTCGATGAACCGGAAGCGGGGATCGATCTTTGGAGTTTCCAGAATCTGATCCGTATCTTTGAGAAAATGCGTGAAGAGCATAAAGACAGTTCGATCGTTATTATTTCTCATCAGGAACGAATCCTGAATATTGCCGATGAGATCGTGGTCATTGCAGACGGAAAGATCTCCCGGACTGGTACGGTAAAGGAAGTGCTGCCGGCTCTTCTGGGAACGGATGCAGCAGTGGACGCCTGTGCCAGATTGACAATGGAATAAGAGCGGGGGAGACAAAAATGCCTAAAGTACAATTAGATGAGATTCAGCGCCGCCTGATCCGTGAGATCGCGGATCTGCACGATATTCCTGTCGGCGCCTATAATTTCCGTGCCAACTCCAAGCTGGCAGGACGAAATACGACTGCCAATATCGATATCACTTCGAAGGAAGACAAAAGCGGAATCGATATCCGTGTCAAACCGGGAACAAAGAATGAATCCGTTCACATTCCTGTCGTCATCAGCGATACAGGCATCAACGAGACAGTTTACAATGATTTCTATATCGGTGAAGATGCCGATGTGCTGATTGTTGCAGGCTGCGGTATCGATAACTGCGGTTCACAGAATTCCGAGCATGACGGCGTACATCGTTTCTTTCTTGAGAAGGGTGCACATGTGCGTTATGTAGAGAAGCATTACGGTTCCGGTGACGGCACCGGTCAGCGGATCCTGAATCCGGTTACCGAGGCATATCTGGAAGAAGGTGCTTCCATGGAAATGGAAATGGAACAGATCAAAGGCGTTGATTCCACCGTTCGTTCGACGATCGCCAAGTTGAAAAAAGATGCAAAGCTTGTCGTGAAGGAACGGTTGATGACCCATGGCAATCAGACAGCGATCTCTACCTATCAGATCGATCTGGATGAGGAAGGTGCGAACGGCGATGTCGTATCCCGTTCTGTTGCAAGAGACAATTCCTATCAGAAATTCGATGCGAAGATCACAGGCAATGCACCTTGTCACGGTCACACGGAATGTGATTCCATCATCATGGACAATGGACGCATCCTGGCAGTACCCGGACTGGAAGCCAATGATATTGATGCCGAGCTTTTCCACGAAGCAGCGATCGGCAAGATCGCGGGAGACCAGCTGATCAAGCTGATGACCCTTGGCCTGACCGAAGCGGAAGCGGAGGAACAGATCATCAACGGATTCCTGAGATAAGAATATAATAACAAAAAAGAGATCATCATATCGAAAAATGAAATGATGATCTCTTTTCTGTTATTCAGATGAACGGTCGGGACTGAATCGTTTACAGACGGATCGTTTGTCCGTCATAGGCCGCATAGCCCTTGGAATCCGGTGTAATCTCAACAGGAGCGGAAAATGAATCGCGGTGGAAAGTCATGGATAGTTCCATTCGTCCGGTATGGGAACCGGTCATTGCCAAATCAGCCTGGTAATGAATATCTCTGGCGGAGGTGAGTCCGGGATTGTTGGCCGATTCAAATCCGTTCAGGAAGCTTTCGCCATCATCGGAAAAGTTTTCATAAGTAGTTGTAAAGACGGGCTCACTTGTACCTTCCCTGATAATCATATCTGTCGTCGCACTTCCGCTGAACTGACCAGCAATACGGATAGGATAATGCTTTTCCGGTAAAGAGGTCATGATTCCTTCCGTTGCATAAGGGATCGTCTTAGGGACAGGCATGATCTCGGGAAGAGGTCCCGGTACATATTCCGGAAGATGGGCGATCATAATGCGACGGGCAGAACCGCCGCGAAGGATCTCATTCCACATGAGTGTCTTTCCGTTCGGGTGCCAGCTGAGCGGTGAACAGAAGACATATTGATCATCCGGATCGGATAAATTGACGCCCAGGTAATTCAGATCCTTTTTCGCACGTTCTATGCTGATTAGTGCGGGGCCGATATTGCAGCCGGTCCGGAACGAACGGACATCTGCTACAGCATGGAGATAAGCGCTCATAGCCAGACAGGATTTGACTTCCAGGTTTGCCCTTCGGGGGATGAGACCGAGGATGGCCAGATTGGAGGCAGGAGAGAAACGAGAAGACATCACGCCTCCCAGACGCTCATCGGGAGAAACCATGCAGGTCTCGTCATAGCCCGGAGTGAGGGAAAGAGCTTCGACATCATCCGAATCCAGTGCCTGGTACATCGAGTTGCCGGGCCCGCGGCCGGTTCCCACATAGGTCAGTCCGAGACCGCCGCGGACAAACTGTTTGACCTCACCGCCGCGAATGGGCTGAGACAGGACGAAACCTTCGTGCCTCGGATCAGGCGTATGGGACATGAGTGTACCGACACCCCGGACATTGTCCAGTTCATAACAGTCTTTCTCACGGCGAAGATCAGCAACATATACGTTGCCGGTTGCTCCGAGCGCAGAGAATGCGATCGTTTTTCCATCGGGAGAAACTACGTTTTCTGACCAGACCATCCAAAGACCTTTTGTATTTACCAGTTCATCCGGATAATGGATGGGAACAAGCCGGGAAGAGACAGCA
>JAEEGL014825381.1_pt1 | contig 12655 bp, 10 predicted proteins | sample 9134231 | NCBI WGS metagenome assembly JAEEGL01 (sample SAMN16246548, study PRJNA631951) | gut metagenome | biome: gut microbiome; feature: rumen; material: fiber-attached | host: Bos | place: Iran: Karaj | collected 2018-10
ATACAATTCGGTCATATTATATCTCCCTGTATTTAATTATATTATATATCTTTTCAGCCCATAAAACGAAAAAAGGAACCGCAGTTCCTTAAATCATGTTATTCAGCATCGATGCCGTTCCACAGACGATAATACGTCTTTCTGTTTGCCAGAAGCTGATTGTGAGTACCTTCTTCTTCAATCCCCTTTCTGCCCAGAACAATGATCCTGTCAGAGTTCTTTATCGTGGACAGTCTGTGAGCGATGGTGATGGTTGTTCTTCCTACGGAGAGTTCCTTGAGACTTCTTTCAATCAGCAGTTCACTTTCCGTATCCAGAGCGCTTGTAGCCTCATCCAGCAGCAGTATCTTAGGATTCTTGAGAAATACTCGGGCTATCGCAATTCGCTGTTTCTGGCCACCGGAGAGCTTGACACCGCGTTCACCGACATAGGAATCATATCCGTCCTTCAGTTCATTGATGAACTCATCAGCCCCGGCCATTCTGGCTGCTTCTCTTATCTGTTCAGGTGTAGCAGTGAAATCGCCATAGGCGATGTTGTCATATACCGTTCCGGAAAACAGATAAACATCCTGCTGAACGATACCGATATTATCTCTCAGGCTTTTCAGGGTGACATCTGTGATTTTCTGACCGTCTATCAGAATGTTTCCGGCGGAAACATCATAGAAACGAGGTATTAATGAAGCAAGCGTAGTCTTGCCGCCGCCGCTTTCCCCTACCAGCGCCAGATTTTCACCTGGTCTGACCGTTAGATTGAGATGTTCAAGAACACGGTTGCCGTCATCAGGATATTCGAACGTAACATCATCAAATCTGATTTCACCATCGGTAACCGTAAGTTCTGTGGCGTTTTCCTTATCCATGATGTCAATTGGAGAATCCAGCATTTCAAAGAATCTTTCAATGCCGGTAATTCCTGACTGGAACTGTTCGGCGAATTCAACAATTCTTCTGATTGTTGCAATGAGACTCTGAACATAAAGAATATAGGCTACCAGATCGGCAGCAGTGATCTTGCCGTAAATCAGGAACATGCCCCCAGCCAGTATCGTTACGGAATACATCAGACCGTCAAACAGTCTGGTAGACATGTTGTAATTGGCCATGGCATAATAACGGCTTATCTTGATTTCCTTGAATTTCTGGTTTCCCTTATCAAACTTGTCAAGTTCATGTTCTTCAGCGCCAAAAGCCTTGACAACCTTGTTTCCCAACAGCGAATCTTCAACCCGGGAATTAAGTTCACCTATCTGCACACGCTGAGCCTTTGTGGCTACTCTGAAACGGTGGTTAAGCTTTATTGAGACAATTACCATTATCGGCAGACAGGCAAAAATGATCACAGTCAACAGCACATTGGCTCTGCACAGAATTGCAAAGGAAACTACGATCTTTATCAGAGCAATGAACATTTCCTCCGGGAAATGATGTGAGAACTCAGTAATGTCAAACAGGTCATTTGAGATCCTGCTCATGATCTGACCAATCTTGTTGTTGGCGAAGAAATTATCACTCAGTCTTTCCAGATGAGAAAATGCATCACTGCGCATGTCGGTTTCAATGTAGACACCCATTATGTGTCCTCTGGAACTCATGTAGTAGTAAGCTATGGCATCTGTCAGTCTTAAGATAATGTATATGCCGGCCAGCTCCAGGATTCTGTTTATTGTCAGTACTGCCGGGTTATTCATGGCAGAATCAGTCAGAAAATGCATGATTCTCGGCAGAACGATATCACATACGGTTGTCAGTGAAGCGCAGAAAAGATCGAAGACCCGCATTCCCATATATCTGAACAGATACGGGCTGAACCTCTTAAGTAATTCCCAGCTGCTGTAAGTTTTGTTTTCGTTTTTGTCTGCCATAATGTCTCCTGACTTTTTGCATTATACACTAATCAGCTTTCATATTCTATTTATTGGCTTCGGAAATTAAAATATGTTTCAGTCAGCAGTTTTACAGCACAATATTTTGCCAGGTTAATATTTATGTTCATCGTTATTTTGTGTAAAATAAAGATGTATAAAAAATACGAATGGAGAATAATAATATGAAAAAAGTGTTTGATGTTGTCTTATTGAACGCCCTCCCTGCATCAGGAAAATCCGAGTTAAGAAAATTCATGAACGAAAATGATCCTGAACAGATGGTTAACGACTTCCACATTGGCAAGAATCTGCAGCTTGACGACTTCCCTTATGTATGGTTAATGAGACAGGTTGATAAGAAACTTGCTGCCATGGGTCATCCTACTCTCTATTACCCTGATGATGAGTCTCCGACATATGACGGCAGAGTATGGGGTGTATTATCTATTCTGTTAAGTGAAGACTATCAGGACCTGGTAAACCGCAACTACGTACAGCCGGCCAGCGCTGCCGAATATCTGTTTGAAAGATTTGACCGTGCATCTATCGCCGCCGGCATGAAACCTCTGATCTCATTACTCGATGATGAAGTCAGAAATAAGATTGCAGCTGAACTGGAAGATGAAGCCAGAGCCCTGCTGAACGAAAAGCAGTCTCAGTATTGTGAAGACCTCTCTGACAAGACAATCATCATTGAATTCTCAAGAGGCGGCAATGACGGTGCCGAAATGCCGTTAACCGGAACATTCGGATATCAGTATACTTATGCCATGTTCTCACCTGATCTGCTGAAACACACTGCCTTACTCTATCTGTGGGTTACTCCGGAAGAATCAAGAGCAAAGAATGATGCACGTTTCGACCCTAACAACCCTGGTTCAAGCATCAACCACAAGACTCCTGACAAGGTCATGATGTACGACTACGGCTGTGATGACATCCTCTACATGAAGGAAGTCAGTGACAGACCGAATACCGTTAAGGTAGAAGCCTGGGGCGAAACCTTCTATATTCCTGTCGGCATAGTTGACAACCGTGATGACTTTACCACCCAGTTCAGAGGTCCGAAGGAAACATGGAACAAGGAATCAGTTGAAAAGGCTGTCAAGCTGATCAGCGATGCCACAGCAACAATGTGGGAAAATTACAAAAAGTAGAACAGTAAACGATAAAACAGGTCAGAAACAGATTGTCGTCCCAGACGATGATCTGTTTTCTTTTACCGGCAGACACATAAAAAGCCGTATCCAAACGGCCTTCATTGATAAATGATTATACGTTACCTGTTACCATAACTAACAAGTACCCTAGTATTTCCCATTCAGTTTCTCGGTGTTTTCCAGCACCATGTTTTCTGACGTTACTACCAGTTTCTGCTGATAGAACTGATGATACAGCTGATATGACCCACAGACCAGGCCGATAGCTACCATGGCGATCTGTACCTGACGGATGTAATCTTCATAATCGCTCCACAGATTAACGCATAACAGATGAGCAACTATGACCATACCGACGGTTATTCCGGTAACAAGAAGCGTATTCTTATTAATGAACTTTCTGATATCGATTTTAGGATACATGATCTTGCCGAAAGCGACCAGCGAAGCCAGCATTACAAAGGCAATTATCACCCAGACTGACAGATGTGCCAGAATTGGTGAGACGATCATTTTCCACAGATTGGTTGTCAGGGCTATGATCAGAAAACCTATTGCCCATAACGGAAGCACTATGATGACCCTGGCAAGCAGAGGCAGATTATTTATATAGTTTTTAAGTCTGTCTCTCCAGGTAGGTTCCTTTCTGACATGCTCATCATAAAAATCCTCGTCCTCCGTAATGTTCATGATGACGGGTTTTGGATGCAGCAGATCTTCTGGAGATGAATAAAGTCCGCCAACAACAACACTGCTTGCAGTAGATGCCGCAATGATGGCTTTGGCAGCTTTTTTCTTGATTTCAGCCTTTTTATCTTCCATATTTTTAGTATTAATCATTTTCTTTTATCTTGCAAGTATAACTAAATATGGTAAAATATAAAGGCTTGCAAATGTTATGAACATTGTTTATAATAAGTAAGCATCAATGGTTCCTTAGCCAAGCGGTAAGGCAATTGACTGCAACTCAGTGATCACCGGTTCGATTCCGGTAGGAACCTCCATTATGGGGATGTGGTGAAATAGGTATACACGAGGGACTTAAAATCCCTTGGATGATGAGTCCGTGCGGGTTCAAGTCCCGCCATCCCCACCATTTTATCAAATAAGAACTCTTCAATGAAGAGTTCTTTTTTTTGTTAACTAACTCTGCCTGCTGACAGATAGAGTATGTTTTATAGGTACCCATGATACTCTGGCGAATAGTGCGTAAAAAGCAATCGGAACATACGTCGCCAGGAATATCGGGAACGTAAACGTATAGATAAGCTTATGGAAAGCAGATGACCTGATATTATTCCATTCCGTTACTGTCGTCAGTAAACCAACCGCATAAATCAGCAGATAAGCCTTTACCAGACTTCTTAATATGGAGTCAATATATGGTATCACATTAACTCCAAGGTAAATGAACATAACCAGTTCTGCAATGTTAAGCAGTATCGATATCATTGAAAACCCATATGCAGACAGGATCGTGTTAAGCATATCATAGCAGCAGAAATCACCGTCGGCGATTCCTTTCAGCAGTCTGAAGGAATACTTTCTTATTACCTGCAGATACCCTTTTGCCCATCTTACTCTCTGGTAGAAAGACTGTCTGAAAGACGTCGGCTGTTCATCATACAGAACAGCTTTTTCACAATAGGCTATCCTGTTATGACGACAGGCCTGATCAACTGACAGTTCAATGTCTTCCGTCAGCGTATGATAATTCCAGCTTCCGATCAGTTCTCTGTCAAAAAGGAATCCGGTACCATTAATGGCACAGCTCAATCCCAGAAGATAACGGGCATTGTTAAGATAGCGGTTCTTCTTCAGCAGAAACAGTGAATACCCGGCTGAGATCCAGTTAGAGTCGTAGTTCTTACTGTTAATGTAGCCGGCAATGATCCTGTTTCCCTGACAATATGAGATATTCATCTGTTCAATGTAATCTTCCTTGAGAATATTGTCAGCATCAAAAACCATGTACCGTTCAAAAGTATCTCCGAAATCCTTCTCTATATCAGACAGCAGTTTTTCAAGAGCATAGCCCTTTCCTACCTGCAGTTCGTTATGCCTTGTGTATACAACGGCGCCATTCTCCCTGGCCATTTCCGCCGTACGGTCGCTGCAGTTATCAGCCATGACAAATGTTCTGTAGTATTCCTTAGGATATGTCTGATTGTTTATGCTGGTAAGAAGATCGGCTATCACGGCCTCTTCATTACGGGCACAGATCAGAACTGCATATCTATGGTATCTGAAATCACAGACTTTTTCTTCCTTTTTCATGAAAAGTGAAACAAAATAATAAACGATCTGATATGAGAACATAACTGCAAATAACAGAGAAACAATATTGGCAAGCTGTCTTAACATATACGGTTCCCTTCTTTCTGTTTTCATCTTAACTTGAAGTCCGTTTAAGAAAAAAGAAGCAAAAACCTTAAGAATTTATGAAGATAAACCACGCAAAAAAGGCATTGCTGCCTTTTCATATCTTTGTCATCGTTATAGTCCAGCCGGTCCCTACTCCAATGCTGTATGCACGGGCAAATGAACCCTGGTTAATGGCTACAGCCATGTGGTTTGAACTGTTCATGTATATTAGCGGTTCATTTATTTCCACATCCGCAAAAGACTTGCCATAGTTTATCATGTTTGAATATACCTTTACGTCATTATGGAAGATTTCAACCCTGACATCATCACCGAAACTGAAACCGCAGTTGATGAATTCCTCATATGGAATTGATGTCCATAAGGACCCGAATCTGACATCGAGAATGTCAACCTGTCCCATGACACCATTTTCAATTCTGTGGCATCCATACAGCTCAAGCCTGACTATTTCATCCAGATCAACAACCGGGCCAACCTCTTCAAAGGAAATTGTTTCAGAGGCCAGTCTGGCACCTGTATAAGCATAGACATCACGGCCATGGAAAGTATATGAATGTTCCGAATTCTTAAGTCGGTTTGTTCTTTCCTCGATTTCCCTGACTTCCGTAATCCCCACAAATTTATCAATGTGCGTCAGAGTACCGTTATCAGGAGTAACAATGTACTGATTGGTTTTGGTTCTGGCAACAACAGACCTGCGGTCTGAACCGACTCCCGGGTCAACCACCGACACAAATACTGTTCCTTCTGGCCAGTAACTGATGGCCTGATTAAGTCTGTAAGATGCATCAAATATATTGTATGGCGGAATGTTGTGCGTCAGATGTCTGATGTTAAGATCGATATCCACACAGAAAGCAACACCTTCCATGGCTCCTATGGCTCCGTCGTCCAAACCGAAGTCCGTCTGAAAAACCAGCAGTTTATTCATGTCTGAACACCACCCTGTATTCTTCACCGTAACCAAGTGAATAATCTTCGCACAGATTTCCTATTACTTCAGCCAATCCCATCTTGTTGATCTCATTATTATAGATCATGACACTGTGATCCGGAGCTTTGCCGAATGAGTCAAAATATGGAATCTTTCTGTCAAAGACAATATCTGCTCCTTTATAGATCACGGTATGAATCATATCTCCCATCTTAAATCCGGCCTTCAGAAAAGCGGTCAGAGGTATGTTTGTCCACAGATTGCCGAAATTCGGATCATTTATCTCAAACATTCCTTCTATTCCCTCCTCAGTTACTGAAGGTTCCATGATAGGATGTCTTTTGATCTCGGAAACATCATATTCAGGGCCGACATGTTCATAATCAATTATGCCTGCTGCCAGTCTGGCAGCGCAGTATCCGAACAGATCGCGTCCATGGAAAATTGAAACTGCACCGTTATCTTCCCTGTGAAGGCGGTTAACTGTCTCATCAATTTCCCTGACTGTCTTAATGCCGAAATATCTGTCGACATGAGTCAGTGACCCGTTGTCAGGAGTAACAATGTAATATCCGTTTTCGGTTTCGGCAACACAGGCCTTACGGCTGGTTCCTACACCCGGATCAACAACTGAAACAAATATCGTTCCCTTTGGCCAGAAATCAATGTACTGATAAAGACGATATGATGCACTCCAGGTATCATACTGCGGTATTTCATGAGTGGCAGTAATGATCTCTATGTCGCTGTCAACACTCTTTACTACCCCATACATGGCCGCAACTGCGCCTTCCTTATATGTAAAATCTGTCTGAAAGACCAACATTTTCTTCATATTCATTACCTCACACAAACGGATTGTAAATGTTGCTGCCGCCCTGATTGGTTACGATCATGCCGACAATAAACATTACTATGCAGAATGCAATGACACAGTAATCAGCTGTGGTCATTTTTTTCTTTACGTACCAGGTACGTGTTTTATTCTTGCCAAAGCTTCTTAACTGCATGGAATTGGAAATGGCATCTATCCTTTCCAGACTGGTCAGAACCAGTGGCAGAAGGATCTTGATGGCATTGCCTATTCTTTCAAAGAATTTGACATCCTTGCCTAAGGCTACGCCTCTGGCTTCCTGAGACTGTGAGATCTCGTGATAGTCTTTCTGAATATCAGGAATGTATCTTAAGGCCAGTGAAACTGAATAACTGATCCTGTAAGGAACTCCCAGTGAACTTAATGAAGCAGCAAATTCACTTGGATTTGTCGTTGAGACAAACAGAATCGCAATTGGGAAGCCAATTATATATTTCAGAACAATATTAAACTGATAGAACAGCTGTTCCAGAGTAATATAATACTTACCGCCAATATGGAACAGTACCGTTCTGGAATTATACATTTCAGGACCGTATTCCGGGTTGAAAATAAACAGCAGAATGAAATTCAATGTAACAAAGACAATAAGGAATGTACTCATTACTCTTATTTCCTTCAGCTTTATCTTGCTCAGAATAAAACCGGTAATTGAAAGAGCCAGAAGGACCAGCAGAACTCTGGTATCAAATGACAGGCCGCACAGAAAACTGAAGCTCAGAAAAATAATGAATTTAGTCGTTCCTGAGAGTCTGTGTATGAAACTGTCGCGTGGAATATAATTAAGTACTCTATTCTGCATGGCTGCGCTCCTTTTTCTCGTAAGCGATGAAACAGTCAACAAATGCCACCGGATCATCAATACCGCACATATTGGCAATAGCAAACAGACTTGTCTCTTTCAGGGCTGCTCTGTTTATCAGTTCCGGATTGCACAGTACTGAACTTCCTGAATCATCCCGCATCAGTCGTCCATCCAGGAATACCAGCGCTCTGTTTGTATATTCAAGCATCAGATGCATGTCGTGCGTGACAATTATGACTGTGATTCCCTGTTCATGCAGCTGACTCAGGAATTCCATTATTTCGGTATAATGGCGGAAATCCTGGCCGGCAGTAGGCTCATCAAGAATGATGATGTCAGGTCCCATGACCAGAATTGAAGCAATGGTTACCCTTTTCTTCTGGCCGAAACTGAGTGCGCTTATAGGCCAGTTTCTGAATTCATAAAGACCGCAGATCTTCAGAGTCTGATATACTCTTTCCTTAATCTGTTCTTCCGACAGTCCGGATTTCTTTAAGCCCATCGCAACTTCGTCAAATATCATTGACTGTGAGATCATCTGATTCGGATTCTGCATGACATAGCCGATATGAGCGGCTCTCTGACGGATCGAACTGTCAGTAATATCCTCATTAGCGTAGAATATCTTACCGCTTTGCGGATTCTCAAATCCGCAGACAAGCTTGCACAGCGTTGACTTGCCGGCGCCGTTTCGGCCGACGATTGCCAGCATTTCACCTTTCTGGATCTTTAAGGAAACATCAAAAAGGATCTGGGTATTTTCAGTATAGCCAAAGTCCAGATTTCTGGTTTCCAGTATCACATCGTTGTCATTGATCAGTACAGGTTTAGGCTGCATTGAAAACCATTTTCTGACTGCAGCTTTGTCTTCTTCCGTTAGTCTGACTGTTTTGATGTTATCTATGCCTTTAACTTTTGATACATCTACACCGGTATATTTTAAAGCTGTCAGATACAGCGGTTCTCTGATACCATATTCGACCAGCAGAGGTCCGGTAAGAAGCTGCTGCGGGGTACTGTCGGAAATGATACAGCCATCATCCAGAAGGATGATCCTGTCTACTTTTTCCCACAGAACATCTTCAATACGATGCTCTATTATTATTACGGTAGTATTGGATTCTTTCTGTATTTTGTCGATCAGTTCTATGGCACTTTTGCCGGTAGCCGGGTCAAGGTTTGCCAGAGGCTCATCAAAAAGCAGGATCTTAACCTTGTCGACCAGTACGCCTGCCATGGAAACACGCTGTTTCTGACCGCCTGAAAGATCATATGGCGCATGATCCAGATGTCTGTGTATATCAACTTTCTGTGCTGACAGGAAAGTCTCCTCAATCATCTGTTTCTGTTCAACACAGTCATTTTCCAAGGCAAAGGCAATATCCTCTCCTACTGTCAGGCCGACAAACTGACCATCAGGGTCCTGCAGTACAGTCCCAACTCTGGTAGACAGTTCGAAAATGGAGGAATCCTTTGTTTCGATGCCGTCAACTGTCAGCGATCCTTCGATCTTGCCCATATATGAAAACGGAATAAGACCGTTAATGCAGTTGCCAATGGTACTTTTACCGGAACCGCTGGCCCCGCATATAAGAATCTTTTCACCGGGATAAATATCCAGATTAAGATGTTTCAGTGTTGGCTGCTTCTGCGCATTATACTGAAATGAAAAATCTTTGAAGCTTATTATTGGTGTATTACTCATCATCTATAACCCTCATAAATAAAAAAGGCTGTATCCCGGACTCCTTCTGCAGAAGTCACAGCGATAAGCCCGAAAAGCCGAAACTATTCTCTGTCCAGAGATCCTGTCTTAGCGATTGTCTTTGAATAACCGAACAGTAACAGACCGCCGATAACAACAGCACAGACAAAGTCAGCAGCTGCTGCAACAGCTAACTGTGCAATTACCAGGTTGGCTGGTTCCTTATAGATGATCATGTCACCGACAGCGGCTACAACTGGCCATGCAATAACATTGGCAATGGCATTGGCAATAACGAAAGTGATTATTTCAGTTTTACCGAAGTTACCGCTCTGGATATTGATTCTCTTGGAAAATACGCCAACGATAAGGCCATAAACAGCTGTACCAAAAGCCCAGGACCACCATACTTCGCCCCAGGTGATATCGGTTAAAACATGTCCGATGAAACCAGACAGACAGCCGACAACTGGACCGTATAAAACTGCAAATACAGACTGTACTCCATACTGTAATGCAATGTTGGTATTAGGAATACCACTTGGAATTGCTACGAAACGTGCCAGTACGAAGAACAATGCAGCGCCGATACCAGTAGCAACAACTTTTTTTACAGAATCGTTTTTCATAAATATACATCTCCCTTAACTCGTAAATTTTAGCATTAAAACGGTTTTTGTTCAATAAATCTACTTCCATTTACTCACAGTACCGCAAAAGTCACAAAAAAATACCACATTAGAGTTGCTCTTAAGTGGTATTTTTTGTTGCTTTTTCAGTCTTCTGCTTCGATCTGTTTTATATTACACTCATTTCCCTGTTTAAGGTAAGTGCGTTCACTGTGACACTTGGGGCATATTCTTCCATACCTTATGGCTTCATATTCATGCTGACATTCAGTACAGTAATTGATGCCTTTTATTATTTCAAGTTTCATTTCACAGTCTTTCAGCAGCGGATATCTGACCTTGAAATAGTTCCAGCAGTCCACGAAATAATCCGTAATGATCCCGCTTACTTCTCCCACTTCCAGAGTAACAGAACCAATCCTTTTCAGATTGTTTTCCTCAGCCAGTTCTGTGAGCGTTTTAGCAACATGAACTACGATTCCAAGTTCATGCATACTTATTTATTGTTATTAAGCAGAATCTTAACCGCACGTTTGGCAGCGTATTTGCCGACAGGAAGGATCTTATCCTCACATCTGTACATATCTGAAGCATGCGGTACGTCTCTGGTCAGATGGATCGCATCAAACTGACATCTTGTCGTGCAAAGACCGCAGCCGATACATCTGTTTTCATCAACAACTGTCTTGCCGCAGCTCAGGCATCTTGAAGCTTCCTTCATTACCTGTTCTTCCGTAAATGGAAGTCTGGTATTTTCAAATGTGCTTCTTGGATTAACTGCCTTGCTGCCTGGTACCTGACGCTTGGTATTGTCATATTCTTCAACAACGATGTTGTTCTTATCAAGTTCAACAAACTGACGCAGGTCACGGGCAATTGTAAGTGACTGGCCAGGATGTACGAATCTGTTAAGTGATACATAACCCTGCTTGCCTGCTGCGATGGCATCGATGGCAAATCTAGGACCTGTATAGACATCACCGCCGACGAAGATATCAGGTTCTGCAGTCTGATAAGTAACAGGATCAGCCTTAACGGTTCCGTTTCTGTTAAGTTCGACCTTAGTACCTTCGAGTAACTTACCCCAGATGATGGACTGACCGATGCTCAGCAGTACATTTTCACATGGTACGGTAATTGTATCGTTTTCATCGTACTGTGGATTGAAACGGTGCTCTTCATCATAAACAGCTGTGCACTTCTTAAATACAACAGCAGTAACCTTTCCGTTCTTGGAAACAACTTCCTTCGGACCCCAGCCGTTTCTGACAACGATTCCTTCAGCCTTGGCATCTTCAACTTCATCCCTGGCTGCCGGCATTTCATTTTCAGATTCCAGACATAACATGGTTATCTTACCGTCAGTCATTCTGGCTGCTGTTCTGGCAACGTCAACTGCTACATTACCGCCGCCAACTACGACAACATCGCCTTCCAGTTTATTAAGTTTGCCAAGGTTAACGTCACGCAGGAAATCAACTCCGGTAACAACACCCTCTGCATCCTCTCCCGGGACACCGGTCTTGCGGCCGCCCTGAGCACCGATTGCCAGGTAGAAGCCCTTATAGCCCATGTCTCTTAATTGCTGGATGGTAAAATCCTTACCGATTTCGGTATTGAATCTGAATTCAACACCCATCTGACGCAGAATATCGATTTCAGCTTCCAGTACATTCTTTTCAAGTCTGAATGAAGGAATGCCATTTAATAACATACCGCCGGCACGGTTTTCCTTTTCAAATACAGTTACTGGATAGCCGTTTTCTCTCAGATAATAAGCACATGTTAATCCGGCAGGGCCGGCACCGATAACGGCAACCTTGAATTCTTCGCCCCACTGATTGCCTTCATCGTTTTCACATACCGGAACATATCTGGTTTCACTGTTTAGTTCAAGAGAAGCAATGTACTTCTTTATTTCATCAATGGCTATTGGCTGATCGATAGTACCTCTGGTACAGGCATCTTCACATCTTCTGTTACAGATGTCACCGCAGACAGCCGGGAACGGGTTATCCTGTTTGATAAGCTTTAAGGCTTCAAGATTACGGCCTTCCTTAGCCATTCTGATATAGCCCTGAATTGGAAGATGTGCCGGGCAGGCTGTCTTACAAGGTGCTGTACCTGTCTCATAACAGTTGATCTTGGCATCCTCACGGTAATTCTTATTCCATTTTTCAGGTCCCCACTTAACTGCGTCTGGCAGTTCGGTTTTTGGATAAGCTACTTCACCGTCTTTTGTGCACAGTTTCTGTCCAAGCTTGGCAGCTCCTACAGGACATACTTCTA
>JAEEGL016327569.1_pt1 | contig 12655 bp, 14 predicted proteins | sample 9134231 | NCBI WGS metagenome assembly JAEEGL01 (sample SAMN16246548, study PRJNA631951) | gut metagenome | biome: gut microbiome; feature: rumen; material: fiber-attached | host: Bos | place: Iran: Karaj | collected 2018-10
CTGTTCTTCCGCCTGCTTCGATACCTCTTCGTACTTCTCCTTTATCTGCTCAAGCAGTTTCGGAGATATCTCGGCATTCAGGGCCTTGATCTTCGCTTCGAGCTCTTCCCATGTCTTGATCGGTTCCTTATGCCCTTCGAGTGTGACTTCAAAGTTATCGTTGACCTCGAACATTTTGTCGATATCAACATAACGGCGGTCGTCACCAAAGTCCACGTATTCGAGAGTATCGAAATGATAGTCAGCGTCCACATTCATCGGGATGGCAAACCAGTCAAGCGCCGCTGCTCTCGCACGGCTCATGACGTAGCCTTCGTCACGCTTGAACGCTTCTTCCTTAACAGCATTCTCGAAATATTCGACGGAACGGTTCGACAGATCGACGCCGGTGGCTGCGGATACGATAGAGGCAAGGCAGAGCGCCTTTGTAAAAGCGTCAAATTCCTTGATCTCTTTGCCTGTCAGTTTCTTATAGTTTTCCGCAAAGGTCGGAATATCGGCAGTCCACTGGCTGTCACCGCCGACCATGGAACGCTGCGCCTGCGTCATATCGATAACGGTATCGTTCTCGTTCGCGATCAGCATGCCTTCCTTTTCGAGATAATGTCTCGCAAAGTACGTGCCGTTGTTGATGAAAACGGTATCATTTGAAACGTACTTCTTTAAGAACTCCGCGATACCGGACTGCATCTGTGCGGAAGTCAGACCTTCTTCAGACTTCATGTAGTTATCGAGGCTGATACCCTGAAGGCTCAGTACGTCCTTTAACTTCGGCTCGGACGCGAGTTCCTCTTTTGCCTTTTGAGTAAAATCCTCATGACAGGTACGCCCGCCAAAATCTACGTCGTAAAAAACAGAAACCTCATAAATATGGTTGCCTGTCTCAATAAGCGACATGTTTGCAGCATGCCGGGCTTTAAGAGCCACGAGTTCATCCTTGAGCGCTTTGATCTCAGCAGACAGAGCTTCTCTCTTTGCGGGAGACGTTGCCTGCCACTTCTCCTGACGGCGCTCGATCTTCTTCTCACAGTTCTTGATATTCTGTAGGCCCGACTGCTTAACAGCGCTGATGAAGTCTTCCCTTGCACGTCTCTCGACGCTGTAGGGTTGTGTGGACTGTCTGTCCATGATCGCATTCAGAACGTCCTTATCGGGCTTCGCAAGCATGAATATCTTGTCCTGAAGTTCATACTGTCCGTTATTGAACTTATAAGCCGCGAGCGCGATCTGCGTGATGCGGTTATCATTACCGTTCATGACGCCTGTAGTCTCTACGTCGTACACGATGAACGGCTTGTGCCTGAACTTGATCTCTTCGATCAGTTTATCGTAGTTTGTGCTCATAGCTGCGCCTTTCTTTTAATACTGGATGGTGTCGTTCTCATCTGTAGGGTCGTCATACATTCCGGTGCTGTCCAGAATGTTCATATATCTCTCATATACGTCCGCATGATGGGCGAAATGTTCCTTATAGAGCGGGTCGTCTATAAGCGAGGTGCCCTTGTGATCTTCTTTGAACTTCCAAAGCCACTTGCAGTCCTCGTTCAGCTCCTCAACAAGTTCGTTAAATGTCGGGATATCCTTATCTTCGAGTACGAACTCCTGATCGCTGCCGAATGACTTGTAATACTGATACGGCAAGTCTTCATACTTATCTTCAAACTTGTCAAACTCCACGAGCTTTTCGAAAAGTTCCTTTTCGGTGATATTCCTGTCCACGAGCAGCTTAAATGAATGCTCATGTCCCTGCGGGTCGAGGCTCTTTCCGTAAACGTCAAGGTTCAGCTCGTCGCTATGGAAAGCATAACTGTAACCATCCGCCTCTGCCTGTTTTTTCGTAAAGGCAAGAGCGTCCACCGAGATCATTCCTCTTTCGGTATTAAATAACATAATCGATTTCCCCTTCCGGTTAATGTTCAGACTTATGTGTCTGACATTGAATTATCTCCTAAAGGATTATATTAAGAGCAAAAGGGCATACGAAAACGCCCGGTCGTCATGACCGGACGTGATCTCAATGCGGACTACACTTGGACAGTCGCAAGTATTTTATTTTTCAATATCAGGCTCATTCCTTACTTCAGTTGGGACTTCTATCTCAAAATATCTGAGGACGTCATACATGTGATCCTGCATGTAGAGACATGTATCACGCAGGTATCCTTTTTCTCCGCCCGTCTGCCAGTTATAAAGACCACGATTGTATTCGCCCTTATAAGCATCATCAATGATAAAAGGAACAATGTCATTTTTCAGACATTCCTTAAACATTAACAGACGACCAACCCTGCCGTTTCCATCGTAAAACGGATGTATTTTTTCAAACCTTGCATGAAAATCAAGAATGTCATCAAACTTAACACCATGATTCATGTAGTCATTTAAAAGACTAAGCAGATCCATTGATACATTTTGTGGCGAAGAAGTCGCAAGTGAGCCTACTTCATTAGGATATTTTTTATAATCACCGATGACTGCTTCTTTAGCCTGAGAACTGAATGTTCCTGTTTTAAGGATTCGGTGAAGTTCTTTTATGTAATCCTCGGTCAAGGGTTTATTATAAGATTCAAGGATATAGTCAAAGCAACGGAAATGGTTTATCGTTTCCACGATATCATCTACTCTTGCCGGTTCCGCGCCAACTGTATGCGTTTCGAAAATATAGCGCGTCTGTTCGTGCGTGAGCTTGCTGCCTTCAATGTGATTAGAGTTATAAGCAAAATCAACCTGAAGTTTATTGTAGATACCGCCCGATATTTCATGCTCTTTTTCATCAAGAAGCCTCTCGATGAGTGCTTTAGTCAATTCAGCCATTACGCAATACGTTTCCTTCCATTGAACACAATTACTCCATACTGAGTCCGAGATATTTGCTCCTCATTAATTATACCAGAAATCGCCTGAGCGGTAAAGCCTTAACGAATACTAATGCAGTTATTTTCCATTTCAGTTCTCCTATCTGTCATTTTCAATCTCGTCATTTTCTCTGCTGTCTTTATTCTCCACGTTCAGCGTAAGCCTCGGATACTCATTTTCTGTTGTATACCACTTGTAAAAAGCAGTAACGGCAGGATGAAGTGCCTTCTGATGATCGAATACTGCTTCAGTGTATTCGGCAGGGATCCCGACATAGCTTTCCAACATGCTCGTATAATGTGATATTTTTGCGGGTATCCTGACCCTGTTGTATTCATTTCCGTAAGTCTTTGCAAGGCGTTCTATCGCACGGTTGTACGCTTCGACATTAAACTGTCCTTTTTCGTCATAGCAATAGATCAGTGCGACCTGCAACTTATTATCATTGTTTATACCGATACGCTGGGTTCTTCCAAAGAGCTGTTCCGGCGTATAAGTTTCATAATTATGAGCCAAAACGTCGGCAACTTTCTGATAAAGCCCCGTAATTGTCTCTTTTGTCAGATAATAGTCAAGGAATTCATCCTGTCTGAGATCAGGTTCGACACCGTCCTTGACTGAAACCGGAAGGCAGAAAATGCCCTTATGATATCCGTACAATGCCTTCAGATACGGAGCATTTTCATTGTAAAGTACCTCGGGATAGATCTTGTCGATAAAACTCCACGAAAAAAGAACATTTTTCTTTTCGTCCTTATACGACGTAAGTTCAATGCCTTTGGCATGGTAACTCACTCCGTCATAACCGCCTGCATGATACGAACGACCGCCCTCGCCGAACTCTTCTTTCAGCAAGGCGATCCTGTCCGCAGCCGTTGTATCGGTCTTATACTTCAGATAGATACGCTCTGCCGTTCCAGTGAACGGCCCTCCACAGTTTAAAGCGTTCTTTAAGCTGGCGATCTGTTCTTCCGTGTATTCCTGTTTACCCATAGCATTCTCCGTTTCCGTTATGAGATATATCTCTTTACGGATACAACCACATTATCCTTTGTGGCAATCTCTACCGTGCGTATGCCCGAATAGTATGTTATTCCCGATGACGTATATGCCGAACCCTTTAAGCGCCAGATATAACGGATCTCTTTGTTTCTGCAAAAGATACGTTCGTGTTCGCGTCCCATGATCTTAAGCATTTTTTCGGCAGGCATGCCGACAGTCACTTTCCTGCTCTTGCTAAATTGTGAGTGCTCGCGGATACAGAAAAGTATGACCGGAAGGGATATTATCAATACTATCCCGAGTATTATCGCAATAAAAAGGTTATAATTCATGCTCTCCGTCCTCTTCACGTTCTTTGTATTTATCCCAAATGTCGGGACGCTTATCGGGAACAGCATTCTGCGTCTTTTCATCAACGTCCCTGTTCCTTGCTCTTTCCTTTAAGAACAGGATAGTCTCGCTTGCCGTTTTATATGCGTCGCTGTCATAGCCGTAACGGTGTCCGATATCAGCGAGCCTTCCGCCAAAGCCTACATTCCTGCCGTATTTGTCTATGGACATATCGGCTTCCCATAAAAGTTCCATTGCGGGACAATGCAGGAATACGGGAACGTTCTTCGGATCCGTTCCGTGGTATCTGATAGCATTCACGAAATCGGGACGCAGGCCCATATTCTTTAAGAGTTCTGCTCCATACCATTCGTGACCGACAGTTCCGGTATTAGTCAGATCGGGTATCTCCCTTTTAGCCGCCCTGTCGTTTATATAACCGATATCGTGCAGCATACCGAGAACGAATGCCTCTTCGGGCTCAAGCCCGAAACGCTCGGCGTTCTGATACATATACTCTGCCACGCCGCGCAGATGATTGAGTTTATTATCACCGATCTTCATAGTATCACCCCTCATGTTCGCGTTCTGAATACTGGCGGTTTGCTTCCATGCATTCGAGGCTGTATTTCTCGCGGAGTTCCTGTTCCTTTTCGGGATATGCTTTAAATATCCTCTCGGCAGCTGCTTTGTTCTGATCGGCGTTAAGGCTCCATCCCGTATCTCCCCATGCGAGGTCTGCGATCATTTCTTCGGCAGCAGCGGGCGGACAGATATACCTGATATCCGTCGTGGGAACCTTCATGATCATATCTGCGACCTCATCGACTATGAGTTTTCCTGCACACTCAAAGATATCGTACCGGCTCTTGTCATACAGTTTCGGGAACAGCGCAAGGATCTTTTCTGCGGGAGTAGCATCCTTATCATCAGCCGCAGTTGCGATATATTCTCCCCAAAAGATACGTCCGACTTCCTCACGGATATCCCATAAGGCAGATCTGCGCTCAGTATCCATAACAGATCCGGGGCGGGTAAGTTCATACAGAACGCTCGAACCTTCAGGTATCGTGAAGTCGTCCTTGTGTTCCGCATGTCCGTTCTGTATGATCATGAGCAGGCCGGTCGTGTTGTCCTCGGGAAACTCCTGAATGACCGCGTCATATACTTCATGGGCAAGGGAATGAGCGTCCTTCATCAGTTCCTTTGCGAGTTTTTCTTCTCTTATTTTTTCCATAACAGTTCTCCTTAATAGTTATAGCCGTCATAGCGCGACTCTTCGTAGTACAGGCGATTGCCTTCTTCTTCCTCATCGAGCTGGCGATAGAGTTCTTCCTCATCGTCAAGCGTCAGTTCGTAATCCTCAAATTCAAACGGCGAAGGTTCAAACACTTTTTTGCACGTCCCCACGATAGTCTCCGTATCAAGAACATTATCGAGTGTTCTCTCACTGTCTATGCAGACGGGCTCGTTCCGGATATCTACCTTGACTTCAAAGCCGACAGTTACCGTACCGAAATACGGATCCATAGGCTCGATATATTCGCAGAATATCTCATCGATATCATTGAACCACTTGACTTCAGCATCTCTGAACATTTTAAAGAGCATAGTCTGAACCTGCTCTCTGTCCATAGGCGTTTCCGTCCAGATATGCATTGTGAGTTTTCCCGTCTGTTCCATATACAGTCCTCGCTTTCTGATAAATATTCTCCTAAAGGATTATAAGAAAGGGACAGAAAAAGACACCCGCCGTAGCAGGTGTCTCTATATCAGACCGCAATGCCTTCATCGTGATAGTCTTTTACGAGACAGGCTATCGGTATGCTGACGGGTTCATCATCCCTGTATGCAGGGATAAATCTGCTGTCCCTGTCATTCAGATAGGCATATAACGGAAACTGAAGGTATGCCGTTCTTACCTCGTTATTGAATTCGTCGTAGTAATCTACGCGGTAAACGTCCTTCCTGAAAGGAAGGGAATTATCTTTATCCATAAAGTCCTTTCCTGCCTTAACGGTCGATCTCGTCAAGATCGTTGTCGACTTCGTCCTTATCGGCACTTTTTTCGATATGTCTGTCAAGGCATTTTTCAATATACTGCGCTGCCTTATCTATTCTCTCGTATAACTTTGTGAATACGGTAAGGCGTGTTCCCGGAGCGTCATCATTTAAAGCCACGGCGATACTGCCGAGCGAGTGGTTCGTGGCGTCAAGCCCGAGCTGACGGCCTACGATATAAGCAACTGCGCCGTTCTCGATATCGCGTTTCGCCGCAGAGAGCTGTTCGGCACTTCCCATGATCGTAGGCACGAGTACCTGTTCACCGTGGAGCAGGTGGTCTGCGACTGCCTTCAGGGTATCGAAGGTATTATTGCAGGGCTTTATATCGAGTTCCTTACAATATTTGTCAAGAACACGGTTGGCCTGCTCATTATCAAGGACGGTGTCCTTTTTCTGATAGTCGAAGTCTTTGCCGTGGGTATCGGAAACGTCGAACACCGGAGCGATCGAAAAGCCTGCCGCAAACTGAAGTTTCTCGCCTGCCTTAAGACGGGCAACACATTCCGCTTCCTTTTCTTCGGATATCCTCTCGGGGATATAGGTATTTCTTCTGCTCTCTTTTGCAAAGTCGATGAACTTCTGAATATCCTTCTCGCCGTTAAAGGTCTTAAGGGAAGGAGTGTAGATCCAGATAGCGGTAGCGCCCTTGTTTACGGAACGTCCGTAATCATTCCACCATGTGTGCATGCCCTTTACCATAGTGGCATTCGGGTTCTTTGCGAATACAAGAAGTTTATTCTTGGTTGAATAATTCTTAAAGTTTTCCGCAAGGTCAAGGTACGATTTAAAATCATCGGACTTGACGATATTATCGACCGCGTCGATTATCTCCTGCTTCGCGACCTCGTTTCCGCGGGCCTTGTCGTGCTGGATCGCGTCCAGCACCGGCGTTGCGGAATACTTCACCTTAAGTGCATGCAGGATATCATCATTCGTGTACTCTTCGGGAACGTCGATAACAGCGGATGACGGTAAGCCGAGGTTCGTTTCGATGACTTCACCGAGTACGGCTGCCCTGTCAAAATACTTCTCGAAATCGTCGTATTCCCTGTCATAATCCTCGGGAGCTTCAAGCTCGTCGTTCTTTATGAGTTCCGCGATAAGACGTTCTTCGTCGGCGGCTCCCTGTTCGAACATTTCCTTTGCTTTCCGCTCATGCAGTTCCATAGCCTTCCTTACGACTTCGTTGTCCTTTTCATTGATATCCCAACGGATATTCTTTACAAGCACCTTCATAGTCTTTTCCTTTCTTTTGAGTTACAGATCATGAACGTCATTGTTCTCGTCTTCTTCTTCGCCGTTATCATTCCTGCTGTTATCTGACTGTACCTTTTCCGCAGCAGGCTTCCTTGCGGACGAATGTTTCGGAGTGTTCTTTACGGGAGCACACCTGTTTTTCCATAATTCTACACGGTTTATGAAGTAATCATCGAGCAGTCCTGCGGCGAATTCCGCGTCCGTAGGTCTGCCGTAAGCCTCGATATATTCGGTAAGATACTGATAGGAACAGCTGACGAGCGTATTATCGATAACGAATGAAACGTCGTATATCGTGCACAGATCGGGATTAGGCATTTCCGTCGCCGGACGCTCTTCTATCTTGAGCGCAGCGGGTCTTACCCAGTCGGGAAGCTGGTGCATCATATCTACCGTGGAGAAGTTCGCATTATCGGCATTAAGACCTGAGTATTCATACAAAAGACGGATATCGGGTGGCAGGGGAAGCCTGTTATACGAGAGATCGACCCTCATTACGTCGTCCCTGTTCTCAAGTCTTAATGTGCGGGAATAATCCTTCTTTTCCGAAAGATAGTCGTCAAGCCGCTGCGGGCCTTCCGCCCAAAGAGTGTTGTTTTGGTATTGCTTTATTTTCTCCTGTATATCTGAAAGGGGATTAGTGACACCAAAGCCCTTGCTCGTTGAAAGAAAGTTCTTGCCGAGGACGTATTCCGAAAGAGCACCCTCATCATAAACATACCTGATGAAATCCTTTTTATATGAGCAGTCAAAGGTTATCCTCTTGTCGGGATTATGTGACGCTATGTAAGCGATATTCATATATATCCTGTCCTGCGCTGCGAAGCGGAATTTATCCGTCACCCCGCCGTCATCGCTCATGGTGACTGTAATGACGTAATCTTTATCCATTATGAATTATCTTTCCTGATCGACTTCGTCTTTTTCAATTTCCCTGTCGGGGTGCTTACAGAAGTCGTCAAAATCACGTTCAGACTCAAAGAAGGACTTCTTAAAGTCTCTGAATATCCTGTCCTCTTCATCTTTCGTGAGCTTAACGGTATTGCCGTTGACCGTAAAGGTAAATTCGGAAGTTCCGATATTATACTGAGCGGACGCCGTTTCGGGCTTATCGGCTATCTTACCGAGCCTGTCTTTCGCATAATCCGAAAGGACAGCGGTTGCGGTAATGGTATTGCCGTCACACTCCATGTTCTCGAAAGGCAGATGAAGGTGCATGGAGAAGCGCACGTCCTTCGTTCTTTCGCGTTCGCAGCAGATCAGGTATTTGATATTTGCCTGTTCCTGCTTGTATACGCAGTATTCGTTCAAGTGCCCGGGACGTATCCGCTTGCCTTCGAGAAATACCGACTGGCAGCCGTCCCTCAGATCCCTGAACGAGAAGCGCGGGCCGTAGTGCGGATCATGTCCGATATAGTTGCCGCCGGTGTTCCATTCCTTACCCGTGGCAACCTCGTATATCCCGACATAACGCTTCGACGGATCCGAGTTATAATTAAGAGACTTAACAACGTCATCCGCAAAGTAAAGCCCGTGTCCGAGCCCTTTCGCGGTTATCTTTGCCTTCGGGTCGAGGAGCAGACCGTGTTCCATAATGGAAAGCCAGTTACCGTTTCCGGAGCCGTGGAACAACAGACGGCAGCCCGCATCGGGGATATGCATGTCTTTCTTACATTTTTCATAAGCCTCAGTCGTTGTCCTGTTCACTATCCTGTAAGCATGGGTAACGCACTCGGACTTATCCACGGAGCGGTTCATAAGAGACAGTATCTCGTCCTCTTCTGCATACGTGCAAGGACGGACTTCGAGGTTAAGACCTTCAAAAAGCGACTTGCCGCTGCTGACTTCCGCGATCTTTCTCGATTTAAGATCAGACTCGATAGCGTCGAGCAGGGTCTTTTCCTTGTCGATTATGCGAAGCATTTCCTCTTCAGTTCTTGTGACCTTATCGGAATAAATGGTCTTGCGGGGAGCAATGTGACATAACTCCTCAAGAACCTCGTTGAACCGCCACGCCGGACGTTTCTGCAATACGCAGTCTTCCAGCTGCGATATGCATTCCCTTGCGGAGTAGATCATGTTCTCATTGATATCCGCAGGACGCAGGTAGTGATCGTTGATAAGGCGTCTTCGTGCCTCATACAGCTCTTTTGCAAGTTTGTCATTGTCTGCATACGGCTCGGGCTTAAAGCCTTCACCCTTCTTTGTCTCGGTATGCAGGTTCGTCACGTCCTTATAACCCTTCGCCGTCTTTTCGGAATACAGAGCATTAAAACTCTTTTCCCACGGATCGTAGTGATGGGTACGGACTGTTTCGCCCACACGTCCGTATTTTACGTCCAAGCCGTTCGCGGTTTCGGTTATCTCATAGAACTTGTTGTGGTTGTCTCTGAAGTCAACCATCATCAGGTAACAATATCTGTCAGACATTCCGAAATTTCTCCTTCCTGTAACATTTTTCTAACAGATATTCTCCTAAAGGATTATATTAAGGGAAACCGGACGGAAATTTTCGGTTTACAACTAATATAATCTTTTGGGAGATAATTAAATGAAACGGGGGTAATCGGTTATGGATTTACGCAATTCACTCAAAAGAGGAGCGATCATCGGGTTATTCGCGGTCACTCCGATAACGCTTACAGGCTGTACCTATGAGTTTGGGCTCAAGGGCGACGACCACACATGGGATGAACTTATCCCGAAAGAATTAAAAGAACTCGGCAGAAAGGGTGCTGAGGATATCGGCGCTTTCAAACAGGCTTTAAGCGACCTGAACGCTTATATCGATGAGTCGGATATCATCGATGACAGCGGCGAGATCAAGGAGAAGGCTGAACAGATCGCCGAGGATAACGACCTTATCTTCGTACGTGCCACTCTCGTAAGGGTAGTGGACGGCGATACGATCGTCGTTGAGATAAACGGCGAGCAGGAAAAAGTAAGGCTTATCGGTATCGACACACCCGAGTCGGTAGCTTCGCAGGAATACCTCGACAGAACCGGAAAGGAAAATACCGAGGCGGGCAAGACCGCAAGCGAGCACACGAAGGACATTCTGAAAGACGTTAAGGAACTCTGGCTTGAGAAAGACGTTTCCGATACGGACAGATACGGCAGGGCGCTGCGCTACGTGTGGCTTGAAAAGCCCGAAGACAAGGAAAACATAGTGGAAATATCCACGAAAATGTTAAATGCAGTTTTGATAAAGGACGGATATGCCGAGATAGCGACTTATCCCCCGGATACACATTACAAGGATGATCTTCAGTATGTTTACGACATGTCACATGACGACGGATATGACGACAACGAAAGAGAATGATCTGAAACGCAGAAGCGTTTAAGATAAAAGAAAGGTTATAGCTATGACTCTCAACAACGAAACACAAATGCAGTACGCACGTGAAGCAGCGGAAGCCCTGAACAAAATCCTCGGCGACAGCATCAGGGGCGCTGCGGCAATCGAAGTTCAGAAGAACGGAACAGTTCTGGCAGGCATCAAGGTCGATCCCAAGGAAGGCAATGTATCTCCCACCGTCTATGTAGACGCCTACATGGAGAAGAACATGACCCCTGCGGAATGCGCCGAGACGATCGCACAGGATATCGAGAAGATGCTTGATACCGGAAAGGTTCTGGTGAACGAGCTTCCTGACTTTGGAAACTTTGACGCGATAAAGGAACTCGTACAGCCCGTACTTGCTTCCACTGCGAATCCCGAATACTTAAAGGATAAGGCATACAAGGCGTTTGAGGATCTTGCCATTACATATCGTATTCCCGTTCTTGAACAGGGCAGCGTACGTGTGACGAACCAGATGCTCGAGCGTTGGGGCAAGACGATCGATGAACTCCACGAAGCAGCCGTTGCGAACCTCGCAAAGGAAGCGAAAACGCCCAAGACGATGCTTGCGACAATGATCGAGATGATGGGTCCCGAGGTAGAGGACATGCTCCCGCCCGAGGGCGATGAAAAGCAGTATGTCATCACAAACACACAGGGGACTCTCGGAGCCGCGCAGATCCTCAACAGCCATATCCTTGATGAGGTTGCGGCAAAGAACGGCTGGGAAAACGTAATGATACTTCCCTCTTCCATTCATGAATGTCTGCTTTTGAGGGATCCGGGTGAAGACATGCACCGCAGCTTCATTAACATGGTTCGTGAAGTCAACGAGACTCAGGTGTCACCGGAAGAAAGACTTTCGGACAACGTCTATATCTACAACACGAAAACAAAAGAGTATCGTGCCGTGGATGACGATTTCAGATACCGTGAGCAGGAAAACGATGAGATCGAACACGAATAAGGCAGAAAACCTTAAAAGAGGGGCGACGAACCCCTCTTTTTCCATAACTATTTTCAGTTAAGGGTTTACGACTTGACATTTTGCCGCTATAATTAAGTTATACAGTTAAGGACTTACATTTATCAGAGAAAGTGAGGTACTGTCAGTGAACAGAAACGAAGAAATGTTATATCAGCAGAACAAAAATCTTGTATATGCGTGGCTTGAGGCTATGCAGGGCACGGGATCCAAAACAAATATCGCTCCCGAAATGTTCGGTCTGGATGCGGACTTAAGGAGTTCGAAAGCCCTTTGGCTGACCCGTTTCGTACTTTCGAATGTCATGGGTCTGACCGAAGAAGAGGCACTTGCCCGTGATGGTATTCTCGACACCGTCCGTCTCGGCAGGTTCCTGAACAGACCGTTCATCCGTGTGCCGCTGCTCAACGATGAGTTTATCGAGTTAAGCTCCAACTGTGCTTCAAGAGTGCGTTCGAGCTATGAGAAGTATATCATCCGCTATGCATATTCCGAGGGCAATCCGATCAAAATGCTCGCGTTCTACAATGATCTTTGCAAGGATGCGAATGTCAGGAACGTCCGTGGCAGGAAGAAGATACTCGAGAAGAGCATCAAGAAGGTCGAGAAGGTGATGAAGCAGTGATAAAAATGTTTGAGAATAACGGCGTTTATGTCATCCAGCTCCGTCCCGAAACGGCGCTTGAACAGACGCTCTTAAGGGATATCGACAAGGCAGTCAAGGGCATGTCGGAATACGAATACTGGGACATAAAGCCCAAAAAGGAAAAGGACTTCATGGACGAAGGGTTCGTCTATGACAAGGATAACGAAAA
>JAEEGL010894837.1_pt1 | contig 12654 bp, 10 predicted proteins | sample 9134231 | NCBI WGS metagenome assembly JAEEGL01 (sample SAMN16246548, study PRJNA631951) | gut metagenome | biome: gut microbiome; feature: rumen; material: fiber-attached | host: Bos | place: Iran: Karaj | collected 2018-10
AATGAAAAGTGTGACGGGGATATTTATTAAAAGTTATTAAATAATCTTATGTCCAAAGGAGGCTATTCTTTTTTTTATGAAAAATAAAACATTATTGTTATTAGCTAGTGTTGCTTTGCTTGCCGGTTGTGGTGGTACTTCGAGTCCTGAAATTGAGACTTCCGCTACTGAGGAATCTTCTTTGGTTTCCTCTGTCGAAGAAGAAATCAATAATAGCTCCAAAGATGAAAAAAACAGTTCCAGCAAAGATTCTTCCGCAAAAGAATCTTCCAGCAAGGAATCTTCTGTTGTGATCACGGATAAGCTTGCCGCTTTCTTTGATAATTTGGCTGATAAGAGAGCTAAGGTCAAAAATATGTACGGTTCCAGCTCTTCCTACTTCAGCATGGAATTCTATGGTGAAGATGGTTATTTCTTTACCGGTAGCCACAGCAAATACAAAGATATGACTGGTGGTGTCCTCAATATTCCTTCCAAGGGTGTCTGGAAAGTAGTCAAGGACAGCAACAAGAATCTTGTCTTGGATGGCCTTTATCAGGTTGCTAATGCCACCGATTGGACGAAGGTCAATACCGAATACACCGGCTATTATCAGTCTTTTGATTCCTTAGTGAATTCCTTTGATTTATGGGAATCCAAGAATAACGCCTATGGCGTTGATGAGGAAAGTGATGAGGCCGCTAGTTTCCTTGATGATCTTCCAGGTTTAGCCAGATACTTAGATGGCTATTCTTATGGTAACCAGGGTTCTTTCAACCCAAGTGAAAACCGTAAGGTTATCGCCAGCAACGTCTCTATGTCCATCGATAGCAAAGCCACCAAGGCTGTTATCACCTTTGATGCCAATGTCTATGATGGGGAAACCAGAAATGGTGCCTGGAATGGTAAGATTGAAATCACGGCTGATGGAAGTTATTCCACTCCTGCTGAAATGACTGCCTTACAGACTGCTGGTGTTCCTGATTTGACCGCCTGGCCAACTGATGTTACCACTGTCTTTGATGCCATTCTTGGCGAACAGATTCCATTTGTTGATGGTATCTCTGGCGCTGCTAGTTTCTATATGCCAGATGCTTCTACTTTAACCTTGCAGGATCCATTCTCTGGTGATTTGACTAGTGATTTCCAGGCTGTCATGACCTCTCAGGCTATGGCTGATCTTGGTTGGGCTGCTTCTGGTGCTCCAGTGACTCGTCAAGGTATGACTACTGCTGAATATGAAAGAGTCACCAAAGCAAGTTCTGAGACAAATGTTGCCGCCAGCAATGTTGTTACCACCGTCTTCTTCGATGCCACTTACTTTATTAACACTGAGTATGATGGTTTATATCCAAATGGTGTCTTCTTTGTTGATTTCGCTCATAAGCTTGCTGCTCCAGCTGCTAATAATGTTGCTCAGACCTCTGATTTCATGTCCTATGTCAAGAAAGCTGATGGCACCACTGCCATTCCAGCCCTGAACTTTGGTTCTACCACCATTGAAAGCTTGACCTTCGATGATCTCACTGCTGATCAGTCTGACGCCTACTCTCAGTACTATGGCACGGATATCATTTTCAGCTGTTGGTATGAACTTGAAGTCAAATGTGCTACCGATGAAGATGCCAAGGCTGCTGCTTCTGCTTGGTTAGCCGATATCGCTGCTGCTGGTTTTGTCAATGTCAGCGATACTACTCAGACTCAGACTTTGGTTGAAACCTTTACTGCAAAAGGCGCTGTTGTCGCCGGTCTTGCTGATAGCAATTTTGTTAACTTCCAGGAAGGTCTGGCTATCAGAATTGATCTTGGTAAGTACAATACCACAACCAAGGAATACGATACCGGTTCTGGCTATTTCAGCGTTATGATTGCTGGTTAATCTATTTAGATTGATACTCCTACATGAAGCCTGCTTCATGTAGGAGTTTTTCTTCGTCTTCATTTATTGAAATAAGATTTAAAGACAAAGGGATAAAAGCATGGTTGTAAGGGATTTCAAAAGAGGAGAAAAACAGCAAAAATATCGATTTTATCGAGAAAAATGAGATTGTATACTAATTTGATGAAAAAGTTTTTCTTTCCTTAAAATTGTGAATGTAATTTAATGAATTCAGGAATGTATGGAGGAATTAAACTATGAAAAAACTTTTATTGACTATGACGGCGTTAGGATTGTTAACCTCATGTGGTATGAACACCTCTAGTGAGGCTGATTTATCTTTGGATGATTGTTTAGTTGATTGGAATGATGTTACAGAAGTGGACTTTGACCAAGTCATTCAGGCTTTTAAAAATTGTAATGTAGAGGCTGTAGTGAAAACTGGAAAACATCGAGTTTGTTATGAACTTCATGGTAAAGAAGCTTATGAAGTCTTTACTTATGATGAAAACGCAAAGCGCTACATATTAGATGAAGCCTATGCTGCTCTTGGTAAAGAGGGTTTGTGGTCTTATTGTTATGACGAACAGAATAAACCGGTGCTTATGGATTGTCTATCCGGTGGTCATAGTGAGAATGTCTTTGTCAATATGAATGTTCCTTGCTATGAAATTATGACCATCTTAGGAAGTAAGGAAAGTGCAGCTTCCTGGAAAGAATTTAATGGTGTTTATTATACGGAAGATGTGGCTACGCTTGCTGCTCTTATCCGTTTATCTGGTTTAGATGAGACTGTGGTTGATTCTTATCTGGACGTTATGCTTACTCTTTCTGAGACGACTGCTCAAATTAAAGTGATCTATTCGAAAAAATGGGATGTAGAAACTCTATATTACTTCTCTGTCGACCTAAATAATATTGATTGTAATGTTAGCAATGAAATCGATTCTATGGTAACTGATCCTGCCTTAACAGATTTTCACGCTTATACCTTGGAACAAAAGGAGGCGATGAGACAGTGCCTTGGTGAGGAATTGCCCTTCAGTGATCAATTCACAGCCTGTTCTTCTTATCACGTTGAAGAAATTGAACGTTCATGGTATTCGAGACCGTTCAGCCATGAAAACTATATCTTCACATTTGAGGATTATCACTCTGGTAACATCATTGATGATTATGCTGCCTTATTAGTGGACTACACCGCTGGAGAAAAAATAACCGATCCAGATACTTTAGTAGTCAGTCAGACATTTGAAAAAATGCTTCCTGCAAAGAAAGAGGATATCATCGGTTATCAGATTTGCTTGACGTATCAACCAAATGATCATTTAGAAAGAAGCGGTTCTTATGGTGAAGAACTCTTAACCGAATTATTTCCTGAAGGTATCTTTACCTTACAAGCCAGAGCACTTGTCGATCAGGTAGAACTTCTGAATTATAATTTGAGGATACTTTCAATCAAGTCTAGAGCCCAGCTTCCACAATTTGATCCATCCTCATTCAATCCGATAAAAGTAGATTTCAATTATCTAGGAAAAACATATCCTAAGAAATTCACAATTGAAGGTACATTTTTAACTGACTTAGAAGCAACAACTGCTTTAAAGACATGGATTGATGATTTAGAAGAATTTGGCTACTACAGCCTAGGTCATGCTGAGAGCAGTGCTGATGTGTTTGAAAACGAGGGAGCAATCAAGATGTTTGAAAGCGGTAGCCATGTGGTGGACTATTTTAGTATTGATATTCATCTTGGAAGTTATGATGAGGTGAGTCAAGGATATATCACCGGCTCTGGTGCTTTTGAGATCGTCATCGAATATGATAGGGTTATTATTGAATAACTGGAGAGACAAAAAAGGATTGAATTATTGAAATAACCTTGAAAAATAACAAATATAGTAAGGGCTTTCAAATCAATTTTATGTTGCAAAACCTCCGTGTTTATCGATATTTTTGGAAAATTTACATTTGTAGATTAAAAAAACGGGTTTTCTTTTTTTCTTAAATGTAATTAAATAATTCTACTTTTTTCGGAGGAATTGAAAATGAAGAAAAAATTATTATTAACAATTGCTTCACTTGGTTTACTTGCCTCTTGTGGAGCCAATACATCTAGCGTTACTGAATCATCCCCGTTGGATAACTCTGTTGCTACTTCCAGTACAACAGATTACGACAACACTTCTACTGTTGATGCTTCTAGTACTCTTGATTCTGCTGATAACTCTTCTAAGGAGAACTCTTCTTCTGCTCCTGTTGTCTCGGATTTGGATATCACCGATGTCATCGATGGTTTAGCAGAATTCAGAGCTAAGATTGTTCTTGAAGATGTTATCTATAACTTATATGGTAAGGATGTTTGTGAAATCCTGGCTTTCGATGAGGAAAAGGCTGACTATGTATTTGCTGAGGGATACCTCGCTACTCCTAGCGACGGTGTCTGGTCCTATGGTTTGGATACCAATGGTAATCCAGTCTTAGATACCTGTATGTTTGGTGGCCACACCGATAACACTTTTGTCGATGCTGGTTTAGAGTTATATGTCGGCGTTTCTGCTATCGCCAGCGATACTTATGCTGAAAAATGGGAAGACGATGAAGGTGGTTTTATCACCGATGATGAAGATACCATCACTGCTGTTGCTAATATCGCCGGTTATGGCCTTTATGTTCAATATGGTTTTATGCCAGAATTCATCACTGTTACCACTACTCCTACTACCGCCACCTTTGAAGGCGAAATGACTGTCATGGGTCAGACTATCAACGTAGGTTTCACTGTCGAGAATCTTGGCACTAACACGAATACTGCTGCGGAAGCTTTACTTGTTAATCCAACTATCCCAACCTTCACTGAGTTCACCGATGATCACAAGCTTTATATGGAATATCTCGTGGGTCAGGAATTGCCATTCTGTGATAAGTTGACCGCTTATTCTCAGGTTTATCTTGATGATGAAGATGGCGACAACTACTATGATACTTTTAAGATCGAGGACTATCGTTCTGGTAACATCATCGATAATTATGGTACTTTGTTGACTGGCTGGACTGCTGGTGACAAGGCAGTTGACCCGGACACCACTGTCGTCACGCAAGAATTCACCAAGCTATTAGAACCGGCTACAGAAACTGAAGGTGCTATTTATGCCTATGTTGATTTTACCTATCTTCCTTATGCCTATTTAGAAATGTATGATAACTATTCTGGAGAAAATCAGGCACCTTTATTCCCTAATGGTATCTTCATGTTAGCCGCTGGCATGTATCAAGAAAAAATTGCTGTCGATACTGTCGATAAAGTCAACACTTTCTTAGGTGGTATTGATAAACAGGATAAGACTGATGCTATCCCGGCTTTCGGTGCTACCTTCACTCCAAATAAGATTGACTTAGAAGACCTCACTGCTGATGCTTCCTCTTATTATGGTGTTACTTTTGTAGCTTATTACGATATTACTGGTTCTTTTGCTACTGATGCTGATGCCACTGCTGCCTTAAAGACTTGGATTGCTGATCTGGTTGCTGCTGGTTTTGCTGAAGCAAATGGTGCTACTGATCCTGCTGCTGATATCTTTGAAACCGCAGGTACACTCAAACTATTCATGGAAGACCCTGCTTTCACTGAGGGTATCTCCATTAAAATTACTTTGGGTGAATATGATTACAATACTAAGGCATATGTTACCGGTAATGGTGCTTTTGATATCACTGTTGTTGCTTGCTAAATGAAAATAAAAGGATTGTCCAATCACATTATTATGTGTAAAAGGGCAATCCTTTTTTAGATTATAGATATTTACCAGCGATTATAAACTTTTTCGGCAAAGCCAAGCAGATGCTTGATTTCAAATTGATGGCCTTGAATGGTGATATAGCCATCATAATAACCGAAGACTTGTCTTTGTCTGGAATTGATGATGAGAACATTAGCACCACCTTTTCTGACGATGAGAGGATGGAATGTCAGTTCAATATTCTTTCTTTGGGAAGTGAAAGTCCAATCCTGATCGTAGAGATCTTGTTTTCCCTGACTTGGAATATGGAAAGTGACATCATCTAATTTGTAGGCGTGATCATCAAAGAAGAACATGTTTTCCGTCGCTTTAGAAGTATCACCAAAGCCATAACCGAGGTTAAAGCCGATAGTATGTCCGTCTTGCCTTGCGTTTAAGGAAGCCCAATACCAGGTGTTCTTTCTTGTCCATACCCCTCTTCCCCAATCTAAGACACCAAGGCAGCCATCGACAATATGATGAGCGTTATCATATTCAAAATGGCCAGAGGCTTTCAGATTATTGATTTTCTGATTGTAGTAGAAATGTCTTTTCTTATGAAATGGAGTGGCGATGACCATGCTGTCATGACAGGTTTCTTCCAATGTGATATCGATATTGACATCTTTATTCTCTGTCAGGTTCTTAAAGGTGCCATAGAGATGTCTTTTATGTTTGTCACTGACAAAGTGTAAGTCGACATTCTTATCCTGATAGATGGTTTCTCCTTCTTTTGATGTTTCTGGAAGGTTTCTTTTCCCAAATGAGAAGGGATGAATGTAGGATTTCTCGATATAGGTTTTCTTTTGATAGTCAAGCAAAGTAAGGCTACATAGATCCATATAGGAATTGTCATCGATTGTTAAAGCAATACCAAGCTTGTCGTTTCCGATATAGTAATAGTCCCACTCCTTGATTCTCCAAGAAGATGCTTTGATATCATCTCTATGATATTCCTTGACAAGTTGAAAAGCCCAGCCAGCCTGATTCAGGTTTCCGTCTTTATCTAGCAATCTACCTTCATTTAGTTTTATTTGTTCCATAAAGTTTCCTACTCCGTTAATTATATTATAACGAAACAACAGTAACATTTGATAACGAAAAGTAAACAAATGTTAACAAGAATTTATCCATAGGGTGCAAAACAAAGCACTCAGAATCTGTAAAGCATATCAATAAACCATGAATCGAAGAAAAAATATGCTTAGTAATCTTTCTTCTTTGCGTTAGGATATATGAGTTACTAAATGAGGTAAGTAAGATGAAATGGAAATTCAAAACAAGCAAGAAAGATACCAATCATCCATTCTTGAATCTATATGTCGTGGAATATGAAGTGACCAAGGACGATGGCTCTATCAGACCTGACTTTCCTTACTTTGTCGCTTCCAGAAATCAGAAAGATGAAGAGTTAAGAATCAACAAACAGGATTTCAAACGCGCTGATGCTGTCTTAGTTGGTGCTTATACCATCAAGGATGGTCAACTCTTTCTTCTATTAGAAAGACAGTTTAGACCAGCCTTGAATCACGATGTGATTTCCTTCCCTGCTGGTTTATGTGATAAGGAAGATAAAGATATCACTACTGCTGCTCTTCGTGAATTAAAAGAGGAGACAGGCTATATCGCTACAGATTTTGAAATGATTGTTCCTCCTTCACCAACAAGTGAAGGTTTATCTGATGAGTGTAACGCTGTAGTGATATGTCGATTATTATCTAAAGGGAAAGATAACAAAGAAGAATTTGAGGATATCAGCGCTAAACTCTATAGTGTTGAGGAAGTCAAAGCCTTGCTTGCTGATGAGAACGTGATCTTTTCTAACTCAGCAAGACTTCTTGTTTTATACTTATTAGAGCGCTTTAAGAACAAATAACAACTTCATAAATTGATACACAAGGTGGAAGTTTGATTCTCCACCTTTTTCTTTGACAAGAAAAAAATAACGCTTTTTTCTTTCCTTTTTTTATGGATATCACTACAATAGTAAAAGTTAGTGAGGTTTAACAATATGGCTTGTACAACAATATTAGTCGGCAAAGATGCGAGTTACGATGGCTCTACCATGATCGCTAGAAATGACGATGGTCATTTCGACGTCAAGAAGGTAGTGGTTGTCGAACCGAAAGATCAGCCAAAATTATATAAATCCAAGATCGGTAAAGCAAAGATTGATTTACCCGATAATCCACTTCGTTATACCATGATTCCTAATGTCGATCCAAGTTCTGGTGTCTGGCCAGCTTCTGGTGTCAACTCGGAATCTGTCGGTATGACTGCTACGGAGACCATCACCTCCAATCCAAGAGTCAAAGGTGCTGATCCTTTTGTCAAGGAAGGTGGTATTGGTGAAGAAGATCTCGTTCTTCTTGTTCTTCCTTATATCAAGTCTGCCAGAGAAGGTGTCATCCGTCTCGGCTCCCTTTTAGAGAAGCATGGTACTTATGAACCAAACGGTATCGCTTTTAATGATGATAAGGAAATCTGGTGGTTAGAATCTATCGGTGGACACCACTGGATTGCCAGACGTGTTCCGGATGACAGATATGTCGTCATGCCCAACCAGTTTGGTTTAGACAACTTCGATTGGGATGATGCCTATGGTAAAAAGAAGGATCATATGTGCTCTGCTGACTTGAAAGACTTCGTCAGCAAGAATCATCTCGATTTGAATCTCAATGGTGAATTCAATCCTCGTTTGGCCTTTGGCTCGGCTGCGGATAGCGATCATATCTACAACACTCCAAGAGCCTGGTTCATGCTTAGATACTTCAATCCAAGAACTTACAAGTGGGATGGACCAGATGCCGACTTTACTCCTGAATCGGATGACCTTCCATGGTCTATGGTTCCAGAAAAGAAAATCACGGTTGAAGATGTGAAATATATCCTTTCTAGTTATTATCAGGGTACGGAATATAATCCATTTGCCAAATGGGGTGATGCAAAAAAACATGGTATGTATCGTCCAATCGGTATTTCCAGAACTAGCTTCATGACCTGCTTGCAGGCTAGACCATATATGCCAAAGGAAATCAAGACCATCGAATGGTTATGCATGGGTACAAATGCCTTCAATAGCTTTGTTGCTCTCTATCCAAATGTCTCAAAGATTCCAAGCTATTTCTCTACCACTACCTTGACTGTGGATTCCAACAAATTCTATTGGGCTAATCGTCTTATCTCCTTGATTGCAGATAACAACTACGCGGCTACTTCTATCCATATTGAACGTTATCAGAACGCGTTACAGGAAAAGTGCCATGCTCAGATCATCAAGACGGATAAGAAGTATCTTGAAAGTAAAGACCTCAAGGTCTTGGAAGAAGGCAACGAGGAAATGGCTCGCATTGCCAAGGATGAAACCAATAAGTGCTTGAAGAATGTTCTTTCTGCTTCTAGCGAGAAGATGAAAACTGGTTATTCCAGAACTGACAACTAAATATTTGGCGATACTTAGCGGTATCGCCTATATTTTGTATAGGAGCATATTTATAAGATAATTGAAGTAATTTCATCTCAAAAACTTGATTATATTGTCAAAAAAACTTATATTATTAGAGCTTGTTAATTGGCCCCATCGACAAGCGGCTTAAGTCACAGCCCTCTCAAGGCTGTATTCACGGGTTCGAATCCCGTTGGGGTCACCATTGAAAAGGGACATCTTAATTGTCCTTTTTTTAAGATTTCGAGTCGAGATACTAATATCGACGTCGGGGATAACGACCCGTTAATATCGAAATCGTAGGGTTTGCCCTTAAAGCATAGCACAGTCAGCGCCGTTTGGAAGCTTGGGCGCTTGTAAAATCTGAACCCATTGTCGTAATAAATAGGGAACGTGTCACGAAAGTGCAACACGATCGCAGGCTACGAGCATCAATTAGTTATCGGCTTGTAGTGACCGAAACGGTTTACGCGCGCAACGGAACTTCCATTTTTATCTATTTGGACGATATTATCAAGTATCGCCCTTTTTTCTTACAAAAATTCGAATAATTGTACAAAAAAACAAAATGTTTATGCAGTCAAAAAGTTGGACAAAAAGGTCATGTTTTTGAACTTTCATTTTGGACTTTTTCCTATCATGTTGGTTTTGAACCGACGACATTGGATTTTTTAGCCTAAGAACACACAAAAATATCCCCTCGAAAACGAGGGGATTAGTCTATGATTGGGATCTTTCAAAACTGATCTGACTTCTTTTATAGTTTTGTTTTCGTCGGCTAAATTAAATGAACGGATTTATCCATTCACAACTTAGTTAAATAGGATTGATACAATAGTGTCAGTCCTTTTTATTTTTCACTGAACTAGAAGCTTATAACGATTTGTAATAATTGCCAAATACTTCCATTGAATCAATAATTGGCATTAGTTCTTTGCCTAGTTTACTAAGAGAATACTCAACGTGTGGAGGGTTGGTTTTGTAGTCGGTTCTAATCACTAGTCCATCATCAATCATTTCTCTTAGGGAGCTCGTTAAAACTTTTTGAGAAACACCTTCTAAAGATCTTTGGAGTTCATTAAATCTCCATGGTCTAGTCCTTAAATTTCTAATGATTAATAATTTCCATTTACTCCCAATGAGTGACACGGTAGTGGCAACTGGACAGGCTGGTAATTCACTTTTCTTTTTCATTCTATTGACCTCAAGCATCTTTATTATATATTACGCATAACAAAAAGAATACGTAGTTACAAAAATGTGCGTACTTTTTTCTTCTTATATATCTTGATTAAATATAGGAGCAAGGAGAAAAAATGAAAATGAAAAATTACACAAAAGTAAATGTTGGTAACGAACCAAGAACAGAATTACATGACCTATTAGGTCTTACTGGAGCGGAAGTATCTTTTAATAATCTTCCAGCTGGTGCAGGTGTCCCTTTTGTCCATTCTCATAAAAACAATGAAGAAATCTATATTGTCTTAGAAGGCAAAGGAACCGCCACTTTAGATGAAGAAGTAGTGACATTAAATAAAGGTGATGTGATTAAAGTTGCGCCAACCACTAAAAGACAATTTAAAGCCAGTGACAAAGAAGGTATTTCTTATATTTGCATTCAGGTTAAGGCAGATTCTTTAAAAGAATATACCGCTAACGATGCAGTAATTTATTAAAATGAGGTATAGCAATGAGTGATATTAAGTGGTGTATTGAATATTTAAAAAAGATAAATGATATCAAAGATGAGTTAGATGATTCATTTACTACTTTTAGAGCGCTTCTTAATATCACTATGCCTACAAATCTTAGTGATGAATTTTATATCAAGCAAGATAATGTTCTAAAAGAAATAATATCTAACAAACAAATCGTTGATGTCGTTTCATTTGAAAACGGCATAACAATCTATAAAGGAGATATCACATTAATAAAAGCAGACGCAATAGTGAATGCTTGTAATTCTCAAATGTTAGGATGCTTTGTCCCAGGCCACCATTGTATCGATAACGCGATTCATTCCTTTGCCGGTCTTCAAGTAAGAAGAGACATGTTAGAAATAATGAATAAGCAAGGCCATGAAGAACCTAATGGACAAGTAAAAGTTTCTAGTGGCTATAATTTACCTGCCAAATATATCTTCCATACAGTTGGACCTATTTATTTTGGCTTACCAAAAGATGATATTGATTTAGCTAATTGCTATGATTCCTGTTTAAAGAAAGCCGATGAGATGAAATTAGAATCCATTGTCTTTTGTTCTTTATCAACAGGAATATTCGGCTTTCCGATTGAAAAAGCCAGCAGAATCGCGATTAAATGTGTTAATTCATATTTAAAGGAAGAGAACAAGAATATTAAAAAAGTCATTTTTGATGTCTTTAGTGATAGTGATTTTAAGACGTATAGAAAGAATATGAAGGAGGTAAAATTATGATTATCAATACAGGACAAAGAACAGATATACCAGCCTTCTACTCTAAATGGTTTATGAATCGCATCAAAGAAGGATATGTTTTGGTAAGAAATCCATATTATCCAACAATTGTTACGAAGTTTTTATTAAATCCAGAAGTGGTGGATGTGATTGGTTTTTGTACGAAGAATCCTCGACCAATGTTTCCTTATCTAGATGAACTGAAAGATTTTGGTCAATTTTGGTATGTTTCCATCACTGGTTTTGGCAAAGATTTAGAACCTAATGTCCCTCCGATTGATCAAGTAATTGAAGATTTTAAATATTTATCTAACAAAGTTGGAAAGAATGCGATTGGTTGGAGATACACCCCAATCATTGTGAATAGCAAATACACAAAAGAATATCACATTAAAATGTTTGAACATATTGCTTCAAAATTAGATGGCTATACCTCTTTAGTAGCCTTTGGCTTTGTCGATATCTATCCAAAATTAGAAAAGAATCATCCGGAGATAAAAGATACGGATGATAAAACAAAAATTGAAATCGCTGAAACGTTTATGAATATTGCGAAAAATCATCATATGGATTTAAGACTTTGTTCCAAAGAAAAGTGGCTTGCTGATTATGGCATTGATATCGACGGCTGTATGAGAGTGAAAGACTACGAAAATAGTATCGACTCTAAGTTAGACATTAAGCAAAAAATGGAAGCGAGAAAGAATTATTGTGCTTGTTATCTTTCTAATGATATTGGCTCCTATAATTCTTGCATGCATTTATGTAAGTATTGCTATGCCAATGGAAATGAAATGACAATTAGAAAGAATTATCAAGAACATGACGATAACTCTCCTTTATTAATAGGCCATATTAATCCAGAAGATAAAATTAGACTTGCTAAGCAAGAGTCTTATAAAAATAACACCATTACCTTATTTTGATTATGAAAGAAATTGAAACAATTAAAAAACTCATAAATGAAGCTGAAGCAATAATTATTGGCGCGGGCGCAGGTTTATCTACTGCCGCTGGTTTTGAATATGGCGGAGATTACTTTTTAGAAAACTTTTCCGATATTTATAAAAAATATGGCTATACCGATATGTATAGTGCGGGTTTTCACCCATTCTTAACTAGTGAAGAGAAGTGG
>JAEEGL010968778.1_pt1 | contig 12654 bp, 12 predicted proteins | sample 9134231 | NCBI WGS metagenome assembly JAEEGL01 (sample SAMN16246548, study PRJNA631951) | gut metagenome | biome: gut microbiome; feature: rumen; material: fiber-attached | host: Bos | place: Iran: Karaj | collected 2018-10
CCCCTGAATCTCGCCGAACGCCATCCCGCCCAGCGCCGCCAGGAGCCCCATCGCGCCGTAGGCAAGCGCGATGCCGAGTCCGTACAGCGCGCCGCGCGCGGCGGAACGCCCAATGACCATGAGGTTTATGGGCATCATCGGCAGGACGCACGGCGTCAGGTTCATGCAAAGTCCGCCGAACACCACCAGCAGCGCGACAATCCACCACGACTTGCCCGCAAGAGGCGAGGCGGTCGCGGCCTCGCGGTTCTCCAGGAACGCGAGGAACTCCTCCGCGTCCATGAAGCCCTGCGCCATTCGGGCGGATGGAACGGCGGACTCTGCCTGCATCGGCGCGGACGGCTTCTCGTCGCCCTTCTCGACCTTCACGGCGTCCTCCGGAAGCATGATGCACATCGTGTCCGTGCAGATCGTCTTCATCCCGTTGAATTCGTGGACCTCTCCCTCGATCCGCTCCCCGTTGACGATGTACACGTCGGCAAAAAGAGCCGTCGCGGACAGCATGGCTGCAATCACTGTGAAGATTCTCATGTCTTCATCCTCTCAAGAATCCCTTTCACTGCTGCGAAAAAATCCTCCGGCGTTGACGCGCCGCTGGTGAGCCCGAGCCTCCTGACGCCGGAAAAGTCGAGCGCGCGTACCTCCTCCATCGTCCCTGCGCGGAACGTCTTGCACCGCGCCACCTCGCAAAGCCGGCGCGTGTTGGACGAATTTGCGCTCCCGAGGACGAGTAGCGCGTCGCCGTCGAACGCCTTGACCGCGTCCTGCCGCTCCTTGGTCGCGCCGCATACGTCCGCCATCGTCTCGACCTCGCAACGCCCGCGCAGCGCTTCCACGATCTCGCGAACCTCGTCCGCGTTCATGGTGGTCTGGCTGACGACGCCGATTCTCGCGCCCCTCAAGGGGACCGCGCGCGCCTCGTCGATCGAGGAAACGACCAGCGCATCCGGCACCTCGCCAAGTATCCCCTGCACCTCGGCGTGGGACGCCTTTCCTATGATGACTACGGGAAGCCCGCTTTCGGCAAACGAGCGCGCGGCCTTGTGCACGCGCGTCACGAAAGGACACGTCGCGTCCACGACCTTGAGTCCGCGAGCCTCCGCCGCGGAGCGAACGGCGGGCCCGACGCCGTGCGCGGAAAAGAGAACCGTAGCGCCGTCCGGGACATCGTCAAGTCCGTCCACGAAGACAAAGCCGCGCCCCGCCAGCTCCGACACCACGAGCTCGTTGTGGACGAGCTCGTGGAGGCAGTATACGGGGCGGTCTGCTATGGAGAGGGCCTTGCGCAAGGCGCCAGTGACGCCTGCGCAGAACCCATGAGGCTCAACGGCCACTACTTCCATCGCCCGCCCTCGCAAAGCACAGCCCGGTGCATCACATCCCGGGGAACGTGTGGCGACCGCCCTTGAGCGTCACGTCGCAGCGGCCGCGGATGTCGCGCGAAGAGACGCCGACCAGCAGCTCGTAGCGTCCGGGATCGGCGGTGAACTGGTGCGTGAGCTCGTCGAAGTACGCGAAGTCGCGCGCGGACAGGAACATCTCGACGGTCTCGCTCTCGCCGGGCTTGAGGAGCCTGGTCTTTACGAATCCGCGGAGCTCCTTCTCGCAGCGCTCGACCTTGGCGTCGGGATAGGCGACGTAGAGCTGGACGACCTCGCGTCCCGCGGCCTTGCCCATGTTCGTGACCTTCGCCTTGACGTTCCAGCCAGGCCCGGCGGACTTGGCCTCGACGTCAGAAACCCTGAAGGTCGTGTAGCTGAGGCCGTGCCCGAACGGGAACATCGGTTCGATCTTCTTGTGGTCGAACCAGCGGTAGCCGACGTAGAAGCGCTCGTTGTAGACCACTTCGTCGCCGTTGTACGTGCCCATCTGCGCGACCCCCGTGTCCTCGTAGCGCTTCGGCCACGTGTGGCAGAGCTTGCCCGAGGGGTTGACCTCGCCGAAGACGACGCGCGCTATGGCGTTGCCCTCCTCCATGCCGAGGTAGGAGCTCATGAGGAGCGTCGAGGCCGCGTCCGTCCAGGTGTAGCCGACGGGCGTGCCGGCGCGGGAGACGACGACGGTGTTCTTCGCGTTCCAGGAGAGGACCGCGGCGACGGACTCGTCCTCGCCGGGGTCGGAGAGCATGTTCTTGCGGTCGCGTCCCTCGGACTCCATGTTGCCGTCGTAGCCGAGCTCGGTTCCGGTGAAGACGATCGTCGCGTCCGAGGCGAGCGCAAGCGCCTTGAGTTCGTCAAGCCCGGGCGCATTGGCATCGCCCGCCTTCCCGGCGTCCTTGTCGAGATGCCCGCCGGCGCGCTCGACGCCGCTCAGGTCCACCGCGAGCTCGGCGCTGTCGGACGCCTTGACCTCGCCCTTGGGAAGCGGCTTGTGGACGATCTCCACGTCCTTGCCGAGGATGTTCCCGAGGCCCTGGATGAACGAGACCTCGTAGGGGACGTTGCCTTCGCCGGAGCATCCCTTGCCGCACTGCGGGTTGTCCGCGTTCTTGCCGAGGACGAGCACCTTCCTGAGCGACTTAGCGTCTAGAGGCAGAACGCCCTTCTCGTTCTTCGCGAGCACGACCGACTCCTCGCCGATCGTGCGGGCCGCGAGCTGGTGCTCCTTCGTGTTGCGCGAGCCGGCTTTGCGCGGCGCATCCGTGAGGAAGCCCGTCTTCGCCATCACGTAGAGGAGGTGGAGAGTCATCTCGTCCACCGTCGCCTCGGAGACCCTGCCGGACTTGACCGCGTCAAGAAGCGGCAACTTCCCGGTCTTCGGGACGTAGTGGTGCTTGATCTCGTCGCCGCGGTCCATCTCGATTCCGCCACCGTTGTTGGCCGAGAACTCGTCGGAGTGCTGCCCGCCCCAGTCGGTCTCGACAAGGCCCTTGAAGCCCCAGCGGTCGCGGAGGACGCCCGTCTGGAGGTACTTGTTCTCTGACGCCCAGAGTCCGTCGATCTTGTTGTACGACGTCATCAGGCAGAGGACTTCGCCATCCTGCACCGCCGCGCGGAACGCGGGGAGGTAGATTTCATGGAGGGTCCTGAGGTCGCAGTGGGTGTCGACCGTATTGCGGTTCCACTCCTGGTCGTTGAGGCAGAAGTGCTTGACCGTCGCGGCGACGTCGTAGCTCTGAATCCCCTTGATCATCGGCACGCACATCTTCGCGGCAAGGCACGGGTCCTCGCCGAGGTACTCCCAGTTGCGTCCGTTGAGAGGAGTGCGCGCGATGTTGACGCCGGGCCCGAGCAGCTCGTCTACGCCGCGGTCGCGCATCTCAGCGCCGAGCACCTCGCCGTGCAGGCGCGCCATCGCGGGATCCCACGTGGAGGCGAGCGCGGAAAGCGAGGGAAGCTTCGTGTTCTCGCTCTTCGGGCTCGTGTAGCCCCAGTCCCAGCGGTTCATCTGCGGACGGACGGTCGACGAGTTGTCGCTCATCGTCCATTCCTTCGCGATTCCGACGCGCGGAATCGCGGAAAGCGTCATTGTGCCAGAGCCGCCCGTGAGGAGGACCTTCTCCTCGAGAGTCATCTTGGCAAGGGTTGCGCGCGCGGCCCTTGCCGCGTCTTCGTCGCTGAGCATCGCAAACGAGGCCAGCGCGCCAAGCGCTACCGCCCCGGAAAGAATGGTTTTTTTCATCGTGTTTTCCTTGATTATGCGAAATAGTATACCAAAACTTGCGCATGTTCATCAACGCCATCGGCGTCGAACATATACTGGAGTATAACCCGCAGACGCGCCGTGGGTTCGCAAGGCGGCCCGGGTGTGGCGCTGGGCCAAAACCCCTAGCGGAGCTTTCGCTCGCCGGGGCGCGAACCGACATAGACCTTGGAACAAAAATTCGTGGCGGACGTCTCGCGTCCATCGTCACTTGGGAGGCGTCCAGTTGTGGCAGCCGTACTCGAAGTTGGCGTCCTCGCCGCCGCACATCAGCTTGCCGCCCTTGACCGAATAGCGGGACGACGACTGGCAGACGGAGTGGTTCATGTTGCCCTCTATCGTGACAAGCTGGGCGCCTTTGCGATAGACCACGGCGAAAAAGTGCCCCTTCATGCGGATCATGTCGCCGGACCGTATCTCGTCCGCCTTTTCGAACCGCTCCCCCGTCATGAGCCCTCCGTCAACCATGTAGGTGCCGAAGTCCGCCGCCATCGCGGCGCATTCTGTCGCGCCCTTGTTGCCGAGGATGGACGGGAAGCCCTTCCCCCACGGGCGGCCGTTGCGGAATGCGTGCTCCGCCATGAGCAGCTTTGCGCGCGCGTCGTATTCGGCCTGCGTCCTGACGGGCGGGTTTTCCCTGATGAAGACAAGCATGGCCCCGGTCTGGACGCCTTCGCCGGAATAGGGCTGGACGACATGCGCGAGCTTCATGGTCGCCTTGCCGACCGCGGCGGCCCCGAGGAGCGCGCACGACGTCCCCTTCGGCACCTTGGCCACTAGCTCGGGCCCGTTCTTGCCGCCGCTCATATATGCGAGGCACGGGACTTCGGGGGTGTATTCCCCCAGCTTCCACTTGACCTTTCCGAAGACATCCTCCGCCTTGAACCAGCGGTTTGTCATGGTGTCAGTGTGAAGCCCGGCGGGAACCGACATGCAGACGACCTTTCCACCCTCGCCGATTGCCGTGACCGCGAAAGGCCTGTCGCCTAGCGATATCGCGTAGGCCCGGTCCGGAGAGGCGCGCTTCTCCGAGACTATCGGGAATATCTTGTTCGCGCCAGACGCCGGCACCGGCACAAACGCCGCAGGCAGCGACTCGCCGATCCGCTTGGCCACATCGTCCGGAATCGGAGCGGACAAGGCCGCCCTCGCCCCGGCAAGCACCGCGACAACAACCAGTGACGGCGCATTCAAGCTCAAGTACTTCATGCAGGTATTATAGCACAAAACGACATGGCCTAGACCAACCATCTTTGCATCTGGGATTTTTACAAGCGGGGTAATATGCGTTTGACCCTTGATTTAACTTGGCCTTTCGCATGTTCGTGTTGGTGGGCGATACTGGACTCGGACCAGTGACCCCTACCGTGTGAAGGTAATGCTCTAACCAACTGAGCTAATCGCCCAACACGAATTGGCACATAGTATATCAAAAATGACGCAGGGTGCGCAAGGGGGCCTGAGAAAAATTTCCCTACCCCGGAATTCCAGTTACGTACGGACGCATGTCTTCGGGCACTGGGGCCTCGAACGACATCTTCACGCCCTTGGTCGGATGCCACAGCTCAAGCCGCCAGGCGTGGAGCATCTGCCGGGCAGGTGGAGGCGAGAGGCGCCGGTCCAGGGCGGATTTCCCGTAGGTCGCGTCGCCAATGACGGGACAGCCGAGAGAAGCCATGTGGACGCGTATCTGGTGCGTCCGGCCGGTCTCGATGTGGCACTCGATCGTGGAGACGGGGGAGCCGAGGTCGACGGAGCCCACCACGCGCCAGTTGGTCACGGCCGTCTTGCCGTTCCGCTCAACTATGGCCATTCGCTTGCGGTCCACGGGATGCCGTCCGATAAGGTTCTCTATCCGGCCAGACTCGAGACGCGGCCTTCCGTGGCAGGCGGCGAGGTATGTCTTCCCCACGTTCTTGTGGGACGCGAACGCCTTCGCGAGCGCCAGCATGGCTGGCTCCGTCTTGGCGACGACGATCAGACCGGACGTGTCCTGGTCGAGCCGGTGGACGATTCCCGGACGCGCCACGCCTCCTATTCCGGAAAGCCCCGGGCAGTGGTGGAGCAACGCATTGACGAGCGTCCCCCCGAAATGGCCTGGCGCGGGATGGACGACCATGTCCGGCGGCTTGTTGACGACCACGATGTCCTCGTCCTCGAAAACGACGTCGAGAGGTATGTCCTCCGGCTCGGGGATTGCGGGAACGGGAGGAGGAATCGACACCACCACCTCGTCCGCCTCAGAGACCTTCATGCCCGCCTTCGTCGCAGGCGCGCCGTTAACCTTGACGAAGCCGGCCTTTACGAGTCCCTCGATCCGCGAACGGGTGAGTTCAGGGTTGCGCTCCATCACGAGCCTGTCCAGGCGCATTGTCATTTCGCCCCCGACGCGGCCGAGGTCTCGACCGGGTTTTCGCACCACTCGTAGTACCGCACCTTGCCGTCCTTCACGTAGCACTTCGCGACGACGGTGTGGGTCATCCCCATCGACTCGCAGACGATCTTCACCTTGAACTGGTCGCTGTTGAACGTGAAGTACTTGCTCGCCTCGCTGCCGATGTCCTCGTCAACCCGCTCGGTGAGGTCGCTCCAGTCCTTGTACGGCCACGAGGAGCGCGTCTTGTCCACCTCCCTGTCCTCGGGCATCACCGTGAGGCCTGAGACGATCATCTCCGCAATGCCGCGCGCCTCGTCCAGGCACTTGTCGTCCTCGGGCTGCTCGTACACCCCCGGCACCGTCACCAGCACGCCCGGGTTGGAGCAGGAGTTGACGTTAATCTTCGCCGGACCGTCCGCGGAAAGGACGTCCAGGATTCCCCTGACCCTGATCTGGTCCTCCTCGCGATCCTCCCACGGATTGATGACGCCGCCAGTGAGCACGGCCGGGTACTCCCTGAAGCCGCGGATGTTCTCCAGCTCGTGGACGTCCGGTATGGGTCCGTTCCGCGGACGCCGCCTGTACTCGCGTCCCTCGTCCCTGTCGAGCCCGTTGTCGCTCTCGAACTCCTCGTACCACTTCGTCTCCGCGCCGGAGTCCTCCCCGTCTATCTGCGTCACCTCGTCGTCCTCGTCGCGCCAGTCGTCCCACGAGGCTATCAGTATGTTCCAGAGGTTTATCGTCCCGTCCTTGGGCGTAGAGAGCTCCTCGGGGATGTCGTGGTCCTTGAAGATCATCCACCAGCGCTCCATGTAGCTCGAGTCGCCGCCGCCCTTCCAGAGGAGGTTCACGTTGATCTTGTCCTCGTTGGCGGACCCAATCTCAACCGAGACGGTCGCGGGATTCAGGAAGTTGCCGTCCTTGTCGCGCTCGTCATCTAGCAGGATCGGACCGATCTTGCAGTTGCCGGACGCCTTGAGCTCCTGCTTCTCGACAATCCAGCGGTCGTCCTCGAGGAGCTTGCCCGTGTCCTGGTCCTCGGTCCAGTCGGACACGTCGCCGTACTTCGTCATCACGATCTCGGCGATCACCTGCCCCGCGTCCACGAGTCGCATGACGCGGTTCCGCTCGCGCACGTACACGTTTATGCCGCCCTGCTGCCTGGCCTCCCACACGAAGGCCATGACAAGGATGGAAAGGACCGATATGGTCATCAGGACCATCAGAAGCGCGCTGGCTCTTCTCATCATCGCCCAGGCCCTCCTCGACCGCCACCGCCGCTCCGTCCGGGCGGACCGCCCTTCCGGGACACGTCGGACGCCTCCTGCGAAGGCGGCTGCGCGCCGTCCTTGCTCTGCTCGTAGATCGGAATGCGGACTATCCGCATGACGGGCGCCGTGTTGCTGCGGTAGCTCTTGCCCTCCGGGTCGGCGATGTGGAAGGTGAGTTCGACCTTGTAGGGCACCGAGTTGGACGACTCCCAGGTGTCCTCGAAGTCGTCCTTCTCGTACTCCGCGCTTTTCGAAGTCGCGTCCGGCGGCTCCTTGAGCACCCTGCAGTTCATTCCAACGATCCCGCCCGCTATGAGCATCGGCTCGTAGAGCTCGTCGTTGTCAAAGCCGTACCCTTCGTCCGACGAGTCGTCCTTGGGGAGGAGAGCCTTGTCCGGACAGCGGCGCATGTAGAGCCCGGTCGTCTCTATCTTCCTGTTCTTGTAGTCGCTGTTGCCCTCCTCGAGCACCATGACCTGCAGGCGGTGGACCGTCGACGCAGTCTTCTCGCGGCTTCCGACGGACGCAAGGCGGCTCCACTCGAGGACGTCCGAATTGTCCGGCGTCTCGCCGTTCCCGTTGTCCGTCAGCACGAACCCGTGGTCGTAGCTCTGGCTGCCCGCGTTCGGGTAGTACATGCTCCGCAGCGCGGAGACAAGCTGGTTGAGCGCGTAGTCAGTCCGCTGCATCTTGTCGATGTAGTCAGTCGATATCTCCCAGCCGCGGCTGACCGCGCTGGACGTCGCTATCGCGAGCGTCGTTATGACGCCGACCAGGACGACGGCGCAGATGATCTCGAGGAGAGTAAAGGCGCGCCTCATTCCTGCTTCCTCCAAAACGTCACGTAGCTCTCCTCCTCATGGTGGCCCCGCAGGTCGTCTCCCCAGCGCACCGTCACGCGCACGGTGTAGAGTCCGCCAAGCCGCTCTATCTCGTCGTCGTCGTTCTTGTTGAGCCATTCGCGCTCCCACGTGTAGCCGTGGTACTTCTCCTCCTGCGCGCTGGAGAGCCTCTCGTCTGATATCATCTCCCACAGCTCCGTCGCCTTCGTCTCCTGGACGTCAAGCTGCATCTCGGGGTCTGTCACGTAGGCGAGCGGATAAGCCATGTCCCCAAGGTCCATGACCTCCTGGGCGGTTTCCAGCTGGACGGACCCGAGCATCGTCTTCTGCGCCTGGGACATGGAGACGAGGATGGCCGTGAGGCCAAGCCCCAGTATGAGGGACGCGAGGAGAACCTCCAGGAGAGTGAAGCCCCTTCTCATTCGTCCTCCTTTGAGACGACCTTTGCCGCGCCGAACCTGTCCACCTTGATCGAAAGCCCGCTCTCGGGGTCCTTCCCCGCGAGATAGACCCAGACCTGGTGCGGCTCGCAGCGTCCGTTAGGCTCCCACGTTACGCTGACCGGCTCCTGGACCTGCTCGGAGGCAGCAGTCGCGCCGGTCGCGGCCTCCTCCTCGGTCGCGACAGCCTCGGCTGCGGCCGTCGCCTTCTTCTTCGCGTCCTGGTAGCGCCCTCGTAGGTAGTCCACGTTCGAAAACGCCGAGTTCGCGCTGGCGCGGACTGACTGCTCCAGCTCCGAGAGGGCCTCCTCCCCGACCACGACCTTGATCGCGACGCCCTTCATCACGCTCTCGTCGACGGGCGCGAAGAGGATGTCCTCGACGGACTCGCCGCCCCGCGGGGCGGCGTCCGCCTCCGCATCCGCCGTCCCGCCGCACTGACTCGCCTCCACCGCAGCGCCCGTCGGGTCCGCAAGGTCCACGGTCTCGCCCGAAAGCGTCTGCACAATGGTGGCCGAAGGCGCCGATATCAGCTTCGCGGAGTCGATCTCCACGCGCGCGCAGAGTTCGCCGTCCACAATCTTCGTCGAATACGTTATGACGGCCGGCTGCTGGGTCACGAGAGCGACTGACCTCGCCTGCCTGATGGCCGCAAAGACATCCCGCGCCGATCCCCTTAGACGCGACGCGCCCTGTCCGGAACTGACTCCCACTACGGCAACCGTCACCATCACCGAGATGATGGCGACGATCGTCAGCAGCTCTATTAGCGTAAAGGCGCGGCGCATTGCGCTTTTCGGGCGCTACGCGGCGCCGCTCAGTTCTTGTTGTTGGCGGAAGCGATCTTGTCGCTGCGGATGTCGTCGTCGTTGCCGAACTCGCCATCCGGACCGGCCGAAACGACCGCGATCTTCTTGCCGTTCTTCTCAAGCTTGTACTCGTTGCCCCAGGGGTCTTCGAGAGCGCCCTCGCCGCCTTCCAGGATGGGTTCCTCGTCGCCGTTTGCCGTGACAAGCGCACGGAGGTCGGACGGGAGCTTCTTCGACTGGATCTGGTAGTTCAGGACGGCGCCCTTGATGTTGCCGACTGCCTCCTTGGCGGCCGTAACACGGGACTTCTCGAGGAAGCTCGTCACGTTGATCGTCGCGATGGTGCCGAGGATGCCGATGATCGCGACGGCAACGAGGATTTCAATGAGCGTAAAGCCCGCGCGCATGGCGAGGACCGTAGCGTTTTCTTCTTTTCTTTCCATTTCGTTCCTCCTGTTGTCTTTTGTCACTTGCAGAAATTGCCGTAGGCGCGGATCTTCGCGTAGCGCCTCTCTACGAGTTCGTCCGGAGAGAGCTTCACAAGGTCCTTTAGCGCCGCGAGGACGGACTTCTTCACGGCCGCGCACGCGGACCCCTTGTTCTTGTGCGCGCCGCCAGCCGGCTCCTTCACGATCTCGTCGATCGCGCCGAGCTTCAGGAGGTCCGGCGCAGTGATCTTGAGCGCCTCCGCCGCCTCGGGCGCCTTAGCGCCGTCGCGCCAGAGGATGCCCGCGCACCCCTCGGGGGAGATGACGGAATAGACCGCGTTCTCCATCATGAGGATCCTGTCGCCCACCGCGATCGCGAGCGCGCCGCCTGAACCGCCCTCGCCAGTCACGACGACGACGATCGGCGTCTTGAGCCCGGCGAAGAACTCCAGGCTCTTCGCGATCGCCTCCGCCTGCCCGCGCTCCTCGGCCTCGCGCCCGGGATACGCGCCTGGAGTGTCCACAAACGTGACAATCGGGTTGTGGAAGCGCTCCGCAAGCTTCGCCAGGCGCATCGCCTTGCGGTAGCCGTCGGGGTTCACCATGCCGAAGTTGGACGCCATGTTCTCCTCGACGGTCGCGCCCTTGTTGTGACCGAGCACCAGCACCTTGAAGCCGCCGGCCGTGCCGAACCCCGCGACCATCGCCGCGTCGTCGTTCACGAGCCTGTCGCCGTGGAGTTCCTCGAAGTCGTCGCACAGCGCAGCGATGAAGTCGCGCACGTGAGGACGCGCCGCGTCGCGCGCGATCTTCACGCAGTCCATCGCAGTCTTCTTGGTTTCCTGCATTGCCTTAGCTTTTGCCATGATAAATTTCCTTGTAGCTCCGTGTTTTAGCTCCGCAGGCCTCAGAAACCCCAGTACCCGAGCATCTTCGCGATGAACGCCTTCAAGTCCTTGCGCTCGACGATCTTGTCGATGAAGCCGTGCTTCTCCAGGTACTCCGCCGACTGGAAGTCGTCAGGCAACTTCTGGTGAATCGTGTTCTCGATGACGCGACGGCCGGCAAACCCTATGAGCGCCTTCGGCTCCGTAACGTTTATGTCGCCGAGCATCGCGTAGCTCGCCGAGACGCCGCCCGTCGTCGGGTCCGTCAAAACCGATATGTAAGGAAGCCCGGACTCCTTCAGCCTGCCGATCGCGGCGGAAGTCTTCGCCATCTGCATGAGCGAGAGGATGCCCTCGTGCATGCGCGCGCCGCCGGAGGCGGAGAAAATGACCAAGGGGCGCCTCTCGGAGATTGCCTGCTCGCACGCGCGGGCGATGCGCTCGCCCGTGCCCGTGCCGAGGCTGCCTCCCATGAACGAGAAGTCCATCACGCCCAGCATCGCCTTGTGCCCCGCAATCTCGCAGGTGCCCATTACGACGGACTCCTTCTCGCCCAGCTTCGCGATTGTCGCCTCGACCTTTGACTTGTAGTCGCCCGTCGCGTCATGGAACTGGAGGTGGTCGGAATAGCTGATCTCGCGGAACACCTCTGCGAAAGTGCCCTCGTCCGCTACCTGCGCGATGCGCTCGCGCGCGGAAAGCCTGCCATGGTAGTTGCACTTCGGGCAGATGCAGTTGTTCGCCTTCCAGACAGACTTCTCCATGTGGCTCTTGCACTTGGGGCATATCGCCCAGAGCGCCTTGGCCGGCGGTATCTTCGGCTTTTCGGCCTTCTTCTCAAACCATCCCATTTCCGTTCCTCTCTAAGTTCGTTGGGTTTCCGGTGGCCGGGACGAAGCCCGGCCCTCCCGGTTCCCCGTTCCCCATTCCCCATCTGCCGACTCACGCCGGCATGAAGACTATGCCGTAGATCGTGGCCGTCTTCCCGCCCGCGGCGCGGACGGAATGCCGGACGACGCTGTTGTAGTACGCCGTGTCGCCGGGCTTGAGGACGAACGTCTCCTCCCCGTACCCGAGCTCGACCTCGCCGGTGACGCAGATGATGAGCTCCTCGCCCTCGTGGGACGAGAACTTGTCGTCAGCGTCCGCGGGAAGCTCGATGAAAAACGGGTCCATGTGCCTGTCGGGCTTGCCGAGCGCAAGCGACTTGTAGAGATAGCTCCTGCCGGCGACCGTCTCGCCCTTGCCGACGTCAGCCGCAAGGTCCGCCGCACGCGTCACGATGGGGTCGGGCTTGAACTGGTCGTCCATGAACGTGCCAAGGCGCTGCCCCAGAGCCCGGGAAATCTTGGTCAGCGAACCTAGCGCGGGAAGGACCTCCCCGCCCTCGATCGCCGCGACGACCTCCGCCGCCACTCCTGACTTTTCCGCAAGCGTTTCCACCGACATCCCGAGGCGCTCCCGGTACGTCTTGATGCGCTCTCCAACTTTGCTCTCGTTCATGCTTTCTGCCTTTCACGCCACAGTGCCGCCCTATGCGCGCACTTAAGGCTATTTCATTATATTATACCAAAATTAGCCGCCGGTGTGCATCACCCGCCGACAGATACCTACGGCCCCGGGCGCATCAGCGTAATTCACCCAAGATGGGGATTCATTGCTTCTTGCCTTGTGCCGGAACCGCGAGGGACGCGCCCTTGAGGTCCGTCCAGAGCGTACCCTCGCCGGCGTGGATCACGCGGATGTTGACTTCGGGGTTGAGCGCGTCTGCGAACACGAGGTCGGCCCAGAGCGACGGGTCCCTGAACGCCGAGGCGCGGCGCTTGATGCCGAGCGCCTCCTCGTTCTCGACGAGGAACTTCGCCTTGACCTCGGCGGAGCCGCGCGTCTCGGTGATCTTCGCCTGTATCTTCGCGCACTCGAGGTCGATCTCAGCCGCCTTGAGCTTCGTCTCGGCG
>JAEEGL011249714.1_pt1 | contig 12654 bp, 11 predicted proteins | sample 9134231 | NCBI WGS metagenome assembly JAEEGL01 (sample SAMN16246548, study PRJNA631951) | gut metagenome | biome: gut microbiome; feature: rumen; material: fiber-attached | host: Bos | place: Iran: Karaj | collected 2018-10
CATGCGGCGGGAATGGGAGGATGTTATAAGCTTATTATATTGACCGACCTTCTGAAGTTCGATCCTTTACTCTTTATACTTTTATTATACGTACGGTTCTTAAATCGTTCTTAAAAAACGCTGAAAGCTAAAATCCGCCCCGAAGCCGCGCTTCGGGGCGCGGTTCATTTCGTTCCAAACGCGCCGATCACGAAGCCCACGAATATACCGCCCGCGATCAGAAGCAGGGAAAGCCCCGCCTGCAGCAGGTATTTTGCCTCTTTTTTCGGCTTTCCGGCCAGGATCAGCATGACCACTCCCGCGCCGATGGCGCAGACGGGAGCCAAAAGAATGCTTCTCACTGCTTGTCCCACCTTTTTACCAGCTTTTCAAGCTCGCGGCTCCTCGAGTCGAGAAGCCCGTCGCTCTTTTTGCGGTCGCGGCGGATTATATCCAGAAGCTTCTGCCCCAGTCTGAGAAGGGCGGAATAGGAAACGCTGTCGGGCTTTTCCTCCATGATCTCGTGGCCCGCGGTGATCAGGGCGTTTGCCGCAAGATCGTATTCCTCGCCGAAAAGGGGCGCGTGGGCGGAATAGCCGTGCTCGCGCAGAAGCTCGGTGAAGCCCTGGGCGGAGTCGGGGTCGCCGTGCACCACGAAGACCTCCTGCGCGGGCTTTACCTCCTCGGCCCAGCTAAGAAGGCCGTCCCGGTCGGCGTGGGCGGACATGGCCAGGAAGTTGACCGTTTTGGCCTTCACGGCGATCTCCTCGCCGAAAAGCTTGACCGTCTTCTCGCCGTCGAGAAGGCGGCGTCCCACGCTGCCCTCGGTCTGGTAGCCCACCAGCACCACCGTGCATTCGGGCCGCCACAGGTTGTGCTTGAGATGATGTCTTATGCGGCCGGCGTCGCACATGCCGCTGGCCGAGATTATCACCTTGGGAGTGCGGTCGTCGTTGAGCGCCTTGCTCTCCTCGGCCGAAACGCTCATCTTGAGGCCGGGGAAGGTCAGAACGTTGCCTTTGCTCTGCAGCACCTTTATGGCCTCCTCGTCGAGGTAGCCGTGAAGGTCGCCCGAGAACACCTGGGTGGCCTCGGCGGCCAGCGGGCTGTCCACCACCACGGGAAAATCCAGCCCGTGGGTCAGGCGCTGTTCCTTGATCTCACGGATGAAGTACAGCACCTCCTGGGTGCGGCCCACGGCAAAGGCGGGGATTATGACGTTGCCGCCTTTTCTGATGGTGGACTCGATCACCTGGGCCAGCTCCTCGGTATAGCCGTGCTCCGGCCTGTCGTGCAGGCGGGTGCCGTAGGTGCTCTCGATTATAAGGTAATCGGCGCCCTTCACCGGCTGCGGATCGCGTATCAGCGGCTGCTCGACGTTCCCGAGGTCGCCCGAGAACACCAGCTTTTTGCTTACGCCGTCCTCCTCGATCCATATCTCGATGACGGCCGAGCCCAGAAGATGCCCGGCGTCGGTGAAGCGGTAGCTTATGCCCGGGCAAAGCTCGTATTTTTTATCGTAATCGCGCGGCACGATATAGGTCATGGTCTCGTCCACGTCCTCGTAGGTGAACAGCGGCTCGAGCTGCTCCTTGCCCGCGCGGGCGTTTTTCCTGTTCTGCATCTCGGCGTCGGCTATCTGGATGGCGGCGGTGTCGCGCAGCATGACGCTGACCAGCTCGCCCGTGACCCTGGTGGTGAAGATGGGCGCGCGGCAGCCCTTTTTGACCAGAAGGGGCAGCCTGCCCGAATGGTCTATATGAGCGTGACTCAAAAGCACGAAATCTACCGTCTTCGGATCGAACGCGATCTGCGTGTTCAGGCTCTCCTGCTTGCCCTGGTAAAGGCCGCAGTCTATCAGCACCGTTTTGCCGCATGCCGTCAGCATGTGGCAGCTGCCGGTGACTACCTGATCCGCTCCGTAAAAAGATAATTTCATCATTTGCTCCTTTCGGCCTTTCGCTCGTTGCCTATGCCTTTTTTTATACTTTTGACCAGCCTGGGCACCTCGGTCGCCATCATCACGATCCAGCCGCACATATACGACCAGGGTATGGCCTCAAGCTCGCGCTTCATCACGAATACCAGAACCAGCGCCGAGAGCACACGGGTCGACATGTTGGCGGCCGACGATATGAGGGTCACCTTGAGTTCGCCCATGCCGCGGAAATATCCCTGAAGGGCGTTGGTGAACGCGGGAACGAGATACATCGCGGCGATCAGCCGCAGATATACCGTGCCGTGGGCGATGACCTCTTCGTCCTCGGCGAAAAGCCGCATGATCGGCCCGGGCAGGACTATGCATATCAAAAACACGGCGGCGCCGTATATCAGCTCGATGGCAAGGCCCCAGTTGAAGGCCTTTCTTATCCTGTCCGTCCTGCCCGCCCCGCGGTTCTGGGCGATGTGGGCGGACATGGCGTGGGCTATGTTCTGCTCGGGCACTATGGCGAAATCGTCCACCCTGTTGACCGCCGTGAAGGCCGCCGTCATGGCGACGCCCATGGTGTTGACGACGGCCTGCACGCCCAGCTTGCCCAGATGCACGGTGGCCTGCTGCATGGCGGACGTCCAGCCGTAGGCCAGCGTGGTCTTGAGGATGGTCCTGTCAAACACCAGCCATTTGCGGCCGAGCTGCATGTACGGTATGCGCTTCTGGCTGTATATATAGCACAAAACGCAGCTCACGCCCTGGGATATGACGGTGGCCGCGGCGCAGCCCCGCACCCCCGCCCTGAGCGCCAGGACGAACACGAGATCGAGCGCGACATTTATGACCGAGCTTATTATGAGAAAATAAAGGGGCGTGCGGCTGTCGCCCAGGGCGCGCAGCGTGCCCGAAAAGAAATTGTAAAGATAAGTGAAGATAAGCCCCGCGAAGATCAGTCTGAGATAGGACGCGGTGAGCTCGAGTATGGCGGGGTCGGTACGGATCAGCCGCAGTATGGGCCTTGCGAAAACGACGCACAAAAGCGCCAGCGCCGCCGAGATCGCGACGCCCGACAGCATGGTGGTGCTGATCTGCCTTTTAAGGCGGTCCTCGTCGCGCGCGCCGTACTGGGCGCTCATCAGCACGCCCGCGCCGATGCACAGGCCGTTTATCAGCATGATCATTACGTTCATGACCGGCCCCGCGACGCCGACGGCGGCGAGGGCGTCGGTGCCGACGAAGCGGCCGACGATTATGCTGTCCGCCGCGTTATAAGCAAGCTGGAAAAGGTTGCCCAGGACCAGCGGTATGGTAAAGCGCACCAGCTGAGGCGCTATTTTGCCCTCTGTAAGGTCTTTCGTCACCCCTGCGGCCCTTCCTTTCCCGCGAAATATCGCTCGCCTGTAACAGTATAACACCTTTTTCGGCCGCGGTAAAGCGCGCCGCCCCTCGACAAAGCCTTCTTTTTGTAGTAACATAATTAAAAAGCGGAGGAGGCGGAGCCATGGCACACGCTGAAAGCTATTCGGGCAAGATAACCCGCAAGATGAAGAAAAAGCTCAACGTCATAGACGTGGCGGCCGGCAGGAAAAAGGCCGACCTCGTGCTCAAAAACGCGACCTACGTGAACGTCTTCTGCAACCAGCTCAACCACGGCGACATAGCGGTCGCCCAGGGCCTCATCGCCGGCATGGGCGAATACTCGGGCGAGGTCGAGGTGGACGTGGGCGGAAAGCTGGTGCTGCCCGGCTTCGTCGACGCGCACATCCATCTTGAAAGCGCGCTGGTCACGCCGACGGAATTTGCCAAGGCCGTGCTGCCCCACGGCACGACCACCGTGGTCACCGATCCCCATGAGATCGCAAACGTCATGGGCACGGACGGCATAGATTATATGCTTCAGGCCACGGAGGATCTTCCCATGGACGTGCGCTTCATGATACCCTCCTGCGTGCCCGCGACCCCGCTGGACGAGAGCGGCGCCGTGCTCGACTACCGCTCGGTGGACTCCTTCTTCGACCATCCGCGCGTTCAGGGTCTGGCCGAGCTCATGGACTTCGTCGGCGCCATATCGGGCGACGAGGCGGTAGTGCAGAAGATAGTCGCGGCCCAGGCCCACCATAAAAAGATCGACGGCCACGCGCCCAACCTTCAGGGCAACGATCTCAACGCCTATATCGCCGCCGGCGTTTATTCAGACCACGAATGCTCCGACGTCAAGGATGCCATGAACAAGCTGGAGCGCGGCCAGTATATAATGATCCGCGAGGGCACCGCCGCCAGGAACCTCGACGCGCTGCTGCCCCTTCTCACTCCGAATTTCTACACCTACTGCATGTTCTGCACCGACGACAAGCACCCGAGCGACCTTTTGGAAAAGGGCCACATCGATTACATAGTCAAGCGCGCCATCAAGGCGGGCGTCGATCCCATCATCGCCGTCAAGTGCGCTTCCCACCACGCCGCGCGCTACTTCCTTCTCAACAACCGCGGCGCCATAGCGCCCGGATTTTTGGCCGATTTCGTCATCATCGACAACTTTGACGATTTCAACATACAGCAGGTCTACCGCAAGGGAAAGCTGATGTACGACGGAAAGAACGTCACCCCCTTCCCCGAGCCCGTCATCGACCCCGACCTCGTTCACAAGGCGCGCAGCACCTTCCACGTCTCCCCTCTTACCGCCGAGGACTTCATCGAAAACCGCCCCCGCGCCGTCATCGGCATGGTTCCGGGTGAGATAATTACAGAGGACGCGGGCTATTCCCAGCACATCGACGTCGAAAACGACATACTGAAGATCGCCGTCATCGAGCGTCATAAAAACACCCACCATATCGGTATGGGCTACATCAAGGGCTACGGCCTGCGCTCGGGCGCGGTCGCGACCTCCATATCCCACGACAGCCACAATATCATCGTCGTCGGCGCGGACGAGCGCTCGATGGCGAACGCCGTCAACCGCGTGGTCGCCCTTTCCGGCGGCATAGTGGTGGTCGAGGGCGACGAGGTCCGGGGCGAGCTCGCCCTGCCCATCGCCGGCCTCATCTCCGAGGAGCCGCTCAAGACCGTCAACGAAAAGCTCGAAAACGCCAAATATCAGGCCTTCAGTCAGGGCGTGTCGCCCGGAGTAGACCCCTTCATGACGCTTTCCTTCACCGCCCTGCCCGTCATCCCCACGGTGCGCATAACCACCCGCGGCGTGTTCGACGTCGTTCATCAAAGATACATCTGAGGAGATATCATGCGTCTCAAATTCAAAAAAGAGTTCGACGGCGACGTTGAAAAGCTGCCGCAGAAGCAGGTAGAGGGCGCGGTGCCCTTCAAAGAGCCCAGGACCATGACCGCCCTTGCTGTGATCGCGAACGCCCTGGCCCTCGTGCTGACCGTCGCCGCGGCGATCCCCGTCTTTTCGGTAAAGGGCGGCTTTTTCGAAACGGTCAGCGAGGTCAAAAACCTTTATCAGATCCTTATCGCCTGCGCCCTTATGTTCCCGATAATGCCCCTTCACGAGCTGCTTCACTCCGTCTGCTTCAGAGGCGACGTCGAGTTCTACACCGCCCTCAAAAAAGGCCTTCTTTTCGTGGTCGGCACCGAGGACATGACCAAAAGCCGGTTCGTCTTCATGTCCATGCTGCCCAATCTGGTCTTCGGCTTTCTGCCCTACGCGCTGTTTTTCATCTTCCCCTCTCAGCTTTGGCTCGGCATAATGGGAGCGCTCAATATCGGCGCCGGCGCAGGCGACTATATAAACGTCTTCAACGCGCTGACCCAGATGCCCCGCGGCGCTCTGTGCTTCATGAGCAAGAACCGCACCTACTGGTATATGCCCTGAGTGAAACGAACAAAAAAAGACCGGGACTCAGTCCCGGTCTTTTATTGTTTTCGTTATTTGCTGGGAACGTATCCGCCTGCCTCGACCGCTTTTTGTCCCTCGTCGGTACCGAGCCATTCGACCAGCCTGCGCACGTTTGAGCCCTCGGGCTCGTCAGAGCGGAACACGGCGTAGACTATCTTGGAAAGCGGATAGCTGCCGTCGGCTATGGTCTCGTCCGTGGGCATGACGCCGTTTATGGCGAGGAACTTGATCGAATCCTTGACGTACTGCTCCTTGGCGTAAAGGTAGATGGAATAGCCCAGCGCGGCCTTGCTGTTCTCATAGGACGCCACGGCGTCCACCAGTCCCCACATGGACTCGATGCGAAGCTCGGTGGGCACGTTCTCGGTGAACTCCAGCCCCTTCATGACCATCTTTTCCATCAGGTTCTGGCTGCCCGAGTTCTCCTCGCGGATGTAGGCGATTATATCGACGTCCTCGCCGCCGACTTCCTTCCAGTTGGTGATCTTGCCCGTGTATATGTCCCTTATCTGGTCGATCGTCAGGGAGTTGACCGGGTTTTCCTTGTTGATGATGAATATGAAGCCGTCGCGGCCGATGCCCACCATCTCGAAGGTCACGCCCTTTTCGGCCGCCGCGTTGATTATGGCGTCGGAGGGCTCGGAGACGAAGATCAGATCGCAGTTGCGGTTTATCAGGTTGTCATAGGCCTTGGCGGTGGTGTTGTGGGTTATGAAGGCCTCGGCCTCCTCCTGGGTCATGCCCAGAACGGCCTTGGCGATCTCCAGCGACATGGGATACATCGCGGTCGCGCCGTCGATGCGCGGATACTCCTCCTTGGTCATCGAGAAGGTTTTGGGATCGACCGGCTCGGTCTTTTCGGGGCGGGTCGCAAAATATATCCCGGCGCCTGCGGCTATGAGAAGCAGCACGGCGATCACTATCAGTATCTTATTCTTCATCTTTTCTCTTCTCCTTGACGATGTAGATTATTATCAAAACTATCGCGAGGGCGGCGAGCGCCAGCGACCCCAGCAGGATATACGGGGTGCGGTCCTTGGCCTCGGGCTCGGGCGCCGGCGTCTGCTCTATGACGTCGGGGTAGACCGGGATGGACGACGCGGTCTGCTCGGCGCGGGTGCGCGCTATCTCGAGCGCCGAATCGTTGGCGCGCAGCAGCTCGCGGGCGCGGTCGGTGGCGAGGGTGGCCTCCGCCGTTCTCAGTCCGCGCTTATACTGGCGGTAAAAGCCCTGGCTCTGGACGAGGACGTACGCGCTGCGCGTCCCCTCCTGCATGCCGGGCACCCTGACGTTGACCGCGGACGCTATATAGCTGACCACGGCGGGTATCTTGGAATAGGCCAGCCCGTCGTCGTGGTCCTTTATTATCCACTCGGACGGATCGTATTCCCAGTCTGGATCGTCCGAGAACCACTCGTCCTGATCGTAGAAGATCCGGGCCATCTCGTAATCGGCGTCGGCGCGGTAGCCGACGATGCCGTCGTTATCCATATACGCGCCCCAGTTTTCCTGCACGACGGCGAATCTGCCGTCGGTATCGTCGAAGATCTTCTGCACTATCAGAAGGTCGGCTCCAACCGACGCAAGATATTCCGCCACGTCCTCGCGCGGGTATTTGCCGCAGGCGAACTCCACTATCCTCGCGCCGACTTCGCTGACCTCTCTCGAGGAGGACGCCAGCGGCAGGATGCGCTCCTGGGGGACGTTCTCGTAGTGGTCGAAATACGTCTCGCCCTCGTTCTCGTCCCAGTCGATATGGTCGAAGACGTTGACCCACAGCTCGACGCCGTCCAGCGCGGAGTTTTTGGCGTACTCGACGCCGATCAGCTTTCCGTAGAGCGGGAACTCCTGCTTGAAATAGGCCGGATACTCCTGCGCGCGGCTGAAGAACCACTCGCGCGCCAGCGGCGAAAGGTTCCACCAGTAGACGTCATTCGACGAAAGGTAGGTGAATATGCCCTGATTGACCATGAACTTCAAAACGACGTAGTTGAGGGCGTACTCCACCTGCCTGCCGTAGACGTCAGCGTCGGGGTAGTAATCCTCGTCCTCGCAGACCTCCGGATGGGCCTTTGCGTACGTTTCGAGCAGATGATATCTGATCTCACCGAAATACGGCCAGTCTTTGTCGTACTCCAGCTCGGGCGTATCCTTTATCCACTTGCGGGCGTTTTCGATGAACCAGCACATGGCATCTCTGTCCTCGGCCTCCATCCACATCTGCTGCCAGGTGGCCTTTTCGAGCACGAAATAACGGTTGATCGAATTGACCGTCATATCGTAATAATCCATCGAAAGAAGGTTGCCGTCCAGCGTCCAGTGGCCGGGGAACACCGACCTCGTAAGGGCTATGTCCTCCTCGCGCAGATTTACGAAAAACCTAACCCGGGCGACGCTGCCGCCGAAGTCGACGCCGTCGACGTCCGCCCTTATGAGGGACGCGGCGTCGAAGCCGCCCTCGGGGCGGAGCACCGCCTTGAACACCGCGGTCTCGCCCGCGGGGATCATGGCTTTGAAGCGCACCCTGCCGTCTTCGAGCTTTGACTCGAGCTTCACGCCGTTGTGCCTTATCTCGTAAGACGCCAGCTTCTGGCCGACGATTTCGTCCTCGGCCTTCACCGAAAAGTATCCCTCGAATTTGCCGCCGCCGTTTTTGACGGCGGTCTCGACGACGGCCTCGCCCGCCGCCATGTCGAAGGTGATATCCAGCGTCAGTATCCTGAGCTTGCTCCCGTCGTCGGGCAGTATGGCTCCGGTCTCGAAGCTCACGCCGGTCGCCGCACGGGAGACCGTATTGAAGGCGGGCAGAGCGAAAAGCACGGCCAGCGCCACGAGCAATATCCTCTTTTTCATTTCCGCCCTCCTTTCGTTAAGCAATGATTAGACCGACGGATGATATGAACTGTTCCGAAAAATATTTCCCGTTTTGAAAACGGGAAATTATTACTTATTTGGGCACAGCGAAGTTGATCGCGTGCTTCACCGTCTCGCAGACGAAGCGGGTTCCGTGATACAGCTCGCCGTCCAGCGACACCACGAAATCCTCGGGGGCGGTGACCTCGACGTTTACGGCCCTGCGGTAGACCATGTGCTTTTGGACTTCCGGGTCTTCAAGATGGGTGCCGTTTTTGTATTTGCCGATAAGCTTGACGAAGGTCACCCTCGTGAGGGGCTTCAGCAGGCACACCTCGGCAAGGCCGTCGTCGTTCTCGGAGCGCGGCGCGCAGTTGTAAGCGCCGCCGACGTGGGTGCCGCAGCACACGGTGCAAAGCAGCAGATCGCGGCTGTTCAGGGCCTCGCCGTCCGCCGTGACCTTGCACTCGTTTTTCATGCCCCGGGTCAGCCCGTAGACTATGGCCGAGGTATAGGCGTTCTTGCCGCCGATCAGCGGCTTGCGCCTGATCTCGTCCATCTTTTTGGCGACCACCGAGTCGAAGCCGAAATGAAAGGCGTTTATCGCCCAGTGCTCGTTGACGTGCAGCAGGTCGATCGGCCTTTCCTCGGCCGCGAGCTGCCTGCTCAGATCGAGGAAGGCGTCCTTGCCGCCGTAGTATTTGACGTAGTCGTTGCCGCTGCCGCAGGGGTAGCAGCCGATGGAGGCCTGCCTGAACGCGACCGCGGCCGAGGCCACCTCGTTCAGCGTGCCGTCGCCTCCGCAGGCGATGAATCTCACTCTTTCGCCCGGATGCTCGCCGCACCAGGTCCTTATGAACCTGCCCGCGTCTCCGCGGCTCTTGGTGGTATACAGCTCAAAGTCCGCGCCGCGCGCGGCCAGCTCCTCGCGCAGATAGATGGTCTTGTCTTCGCGTCCCGCCACGGGGTTTACAACAAATACCGTCTTCACTTCATACTTCCTCTGTCATTATTTATCTCAGGATCGGCCGCGTTTATTCTCAGGCCCGATCTCCGAATATCTTTTTCTGCCACATCTGGCCGGTGGGCGTCGCGGCGCAGCCGCCCAGGGCGGTCTCGCGCAGCTCGAAGGGTATGCTGCGGCCCACCCTCATCATGGCCTCGACCATCTCGTCGAAGGGGATGAGGCAGGGTATGCCGGACAGGGCGATGTCGGCGCTCAGAAGGGCGTTGACCGCGCCCATGGCGTTCCTGGTCTGGCAGGGGCATTCGACCAGCCCCGCCACCGGGTCGCACACCAGCCCCAGCATGTTGGATATGGCGAGGGCGGCGGCGTTGAGGCACTGCTCGGGCGTGCCGCCCATGATCTCGGTCGCGGCGGCCGCGGCCATGGCGGAGCCCACGCCTATCTCGGCCTGGCAGCCGGCTTCGGCGCCCGACACCGAGGCGTTCTTCATGAATATCATGCCTACCGCGCCCGCGCAGTAGAGCCCGTTTATTATCTGCTGCTCGGTTATCCCCTTTTCCTCCTCGATGGCGAAAAGCACGCCCGGCAGCACGCCGCTCGACCCCGCGGTCGGGGTGGCGACGATGACGCCCATGGAGGCGTTCTGCTCGAGAACGGCCATAGCGTGGGACGCCGCCCTTGCGGCAAGCGGCCCCAGAAGGGTCTCGCCCGCGCGGCGGCGGGCGCGAAGGGCCGAGGCCTGACCGCCTATCAGTCCGCCCATGCTCTTTTTGGGCTCGTCCAGCGGCTCGTGCACCGACGTCCTCATGACCTTGAGCGAGATGGACATCTGCTCGTCCACCTCCTGCACGGTGTGGCCCGACTGCTCGGCCTGGAAGCGGCGCATGACGTCGGAGATCGTCACGCCCTCCTCGGCGCATATGCGCAAAATATCTTCACCCGAACGGATATCCATAAGATCCTCCCTCAAAGCTGGAGAAGGATAGCGCGCATGACTCTCGGATCCTTCTGCAGATCCTCCAGTATGCTCTCGTCTATCTTTTCGTCCGATTCGATCACCGAATATGCGATGGCGCCCTTGGCCTCGCGGTGCAGCTTCAGAAAGGCGATGTTGATGCCGTGCTTGTCAAGCACGCCTGTTATGAAGTTCAAAACGCCCGGCGCGTCGCGCTGCACCACGATGACGGTGGGATACTCGCCGGTGAAATTGACCTCGATGCCGTTGAGCATGACGACGCGGATCTTGCCGCCGCCCACCGAAACGCCGCGCATGCTCATGCTGCGCGTGTCGGTCTCCATCCATATGTCCACGGTGTTGGGGTGCTCGGTGACAGTCTCGCGGTCGATGATGAACTCGACCTTCATCCCCTGCTGCTCGGCAAGCTCCAGCGAATTTCTTATCCTCAGATCGTCCGTCGCGAAGCCCATGACCCCGCCGACCAGCGCGCGGTCGCTGCCGTGGCCTTTGTACGTGCGCGCGAACGACCCGTAAAGGGTGAAGCACACCCTTTTGGGCTGCTCCTCGAAAAGCTTTCTCGCCATAAGCCCTATAGCGCAGCAGCCCGCGGTATGCGAGCTGGAAGGGCCGACCATCCTCGGCCCGATGACTTCAAAAAGATCAACGTGCGGCATGCTTGCCTACCTCCGCGGTGTAGTATCGATCTAATTGATAATAACACTAATCGACGCTCAGTTCAAGAAAAAAGCGCCCGGAGACAAGCTCCGGACGCGGAAAGATCAAAACGTCAGTATGACGTAGGCGGCGTAGCCCGCAAGAAGCAGCGCGCCCTGCCATTTGTACGCCTTCTGCTTTACGAGCATGGGTATGATCGCAAGCACCGTGAAGCCGAGACACACGGGCATGTCCACCCTGAAGCTCTGGACGGACACGGGAAGGCTGCCGCCCGATACCAGCGAGCATATGGGGAGTATGAGGGTCAGGTCTATGATGTTCGCTCCGATGATGTTGCCCACCGAAAGGCCGGACTCTTTCGCCTTTATGGCGGTTATCGTGGTCACGAGCTCGGGAAGGCTTGTCCCCACGGCCACCATGGTGACGGCAACCACCCTTTCGGGCACCTTGAGAAACAGCGCGATCTCGGTGGCTCCCCTGATGAGGAGCTGTGAGCCGCCGACTATGCAGCCCGCGCCCAGAAGGAAAAGCCCGATATTTTTCCACAGCTCCTTTTTATCGACCGGCGCTCTCTGCTCCGCCTGCCCCATCTCGCTTCGCGCGCTCTGCACGTTGCGCAGCATGAAGGTCAAAAAGATGGCGGCAAGGACCAGTCCCGCCCAAAGCGACAGCCTGCCGCCGCCCGAGCACGCCCATAGCACGGCGGACGAGGCGATGAGCAGCAGACACTGAAGAAGATACTTCCTGCGCTCGAGAAGCACGGTCATGAAGACCATCGCGACGCCCATTATCAAGGCGGTGTTGGCGGTGACAGAGCCCACAGCGTTGCCGATGGCCATCTCGGTCTTTCCCTGGATGGCGGACGACACCGAAACGATGAGCTCGGGCATGGTGGTAGCCAGACTTACGATGGTCGCGCCTATTATGAATGAAGGGATGCCCGCGGCCCGCGCTATCCTCGACGCGCCGTCGACGAACCAGTCTCCGCCCTTGACGGTCAGGACGAGACCTCCGGCAAAGATGATAAGAGCAGTCCAGATAGACATAAAAAAGCCCCCTGCCGTATTTCTGCGGCAGAGGAACGACCCATCTGCCGCGACAGATAAGTCTTGCCGATTAAGACAGGACCAGAAACGGTCTCCCGTTCGGGTCTGTTGGCCCTGTCGCGCCCAGCGCCGGCTACTCCCTTACCCGGGTATCTTAACACAGCCGGGCGCTTTTTGTCAACAAATCGAACGAAAACTGCCGGATACGGAAGGAAAAGGACGGATCAGGCCGCTGCGCGGGATCTGCATAAAAGGAAGGAGGCGCGCTCATATGAGCGCGCCTCCAAGGTTATTGCGAAGGAAACCTTATTCGCCGGTAACTTCGCCGGTGTCGCCGCCTTCGGCAGCATTGGTGATGATGATGTAGTAGATCTGGTTGGTGGGCTC
>JAEEGL011654004.1_pt1 | contig 12654 bp, 9 predicted proteins | sample 9134231 | NCBI WGS metagenome assembly JAEEGL01 (sample SAMN16246548, study PRJNA631951) | gut metagenome | biome: gut microbiome; feature: rumen; material: fiber-attached | host: Bos | place: Iran: Karaj | collected 2018-10
AATACATTTGACAAGTGTTTTGCAAAACGTTTTTTTCCAAAAAGCTTTTTCATGATAAATCTCCACTATAATACAGATAATTCATTCTATATTATAATACAGATTTTATCTCTTTTCTACATATAAAAAAACGCTTCCAGGTATTCTAGAAGCGTTTTTCCTTCGCACGATTTTTTTAGAATAGTGTCTTTATCAATTCTGCGTATTTTTCCACAATCTTAAAGCGCATCATTTCCTGTTTTGCACTAAGTTCTTCGCCAACCTTAAAGCTATTTGGCAAAAGTGCAATCTTTGCAATGCGTTCACATGGTCTAAATCCGTTTGCTGGACTTATCTTTGTATTTACTTCTTTGTTAAACAAATCTTTAATTTGTTCTGTTTTAAGCAGTGTTTCATAATCACCAGAATCAAGCCCATTTTCCTGAGCAAACTGAACTACAGCTTCTTTTGAAGGAACAATAAGAGATGCCAGAATCTTCTGATCCTGTCCTAAAACTATTGCACTTTCTATAAGAGGACTTGTACAAAGTTCATTTTCCAGTACAGCAGGTTCAACATTTTCACCATCAAGAAGAACAATTGTATCTTTTGCACGGCCTGTAATCTTGATTTCTTTATCCCAGGTAAATAACCCGATATCACCTGTATTAAAGAAGCCGTCTTTATCAATAACTTTTTCTGTAAGGTCAGGACGTTTGTAATATCCTTTCATTACCTGGGAACCTTTTGCCAGAATAATACCTTTCTCGCCTGGACCAACTTCAATCGGTTTTCCGTTTTCATCAGTAACAATTACACCATGTTCCTCTTTTACAATTTTTACTTCGAAAGTCGGGAACACAAGTCCTACACAACCAGGACGTGGAGTTTTATAGTGACGGAAACTGATAACAGGTGCAGTTTCGGTAAGTCCATAACCTTCAAGCAGATTCAAGCCTACAGAATGATAAAAGTTCTCTGTTGTTCTCTGAAGTGAACCACCGCCAGAAATAGCAATTCTTAATCTGCCGCCAAATTTTGCCTGAATCTTTTTGAACACAAGGACATTTCCAAGTTTATAAACTGGCCACAAAATAATCATTGGAATAATTCCAACAAGGAAGTCTAAAAAGCGGCTGCGTTTTTTTATCTGTGTAACATATCCGCAAACCAGATTTTTACAGTTGTTATAATTATCACCAACACCAACAAAGAATTTGAAAAGCTTATACTTAATGCCGCCAGTTTTCTTCATTGCCTTATGAACACCAGCCGCAAGTGCTTCCCAAAGGCGAGGTACACCGCACATCCACTGCGGACGAATCACCGCCATATCACCAAGAAGCATTGATGGAACAGGTTTTGAATATGCCAGGCCATTTGCAAAATAGATTGCAACATACTGAATCAGGCGCTCAAAAACGTGCCATACTGGAAGAATAGTGAGCCACCATTCACCAGTTTTTGCAGGAAGATACGGCTTAATAACAGAAAGCTGTGAAATATAGTTATTATGTGTAAGCATTACACCTTTTGGTGTTCCTGTTGTTCCAGAAGTAAAGATGATTGTACATACATCATTTGCTTCAATTGCATCCATGCTCTTTTCAATTTCTGACTGCCATTTTGCAGAATCTTCTATGTAAAGCTTTTTACCATTCTGCATAACATCTTCAAAATAAAGAACTTCAAACGGACAGTTTTCAATCTCTGTTTCCGGTTTATCAAAAAGAACTGCAGTTTTTAATTTTGGTGTTTCTGATGTTTTTTCCAGAACCTTATCAAGCTGACGGCGGTTTTCAAAAAATCCGATTTCACAGTCTGCAAAATCAATAATAAAACGAATTTCGTTTCCCATAGAGTCGCAGCCACGAGGAACGTCGGCACCACCCAAAGACTGAATTGCTAAGTCTGTAATCAGCCATTCGCGTCTGTTATCCGAAATTAATGCAACATTAGAACCTTTTTTTACACCAAGTTTAGAAAGAGCTGCTGCAAAACAAATTACTTCGTTGTAAACACGTGAATAACTGGAATATTCAAATTTTCCTTTTGTATTTTTGTAAGCCTGAAGATTTACATCAGGATTATTCTCTACACGGTTTTTGAAAAGTAACGGAAGATTTTTTGGCATTGTTTTGTCAAAACTGTAATGAATCATAAAGTGATTCTCCTTAAAATTTATATTGAATAAAGATTTTGCAAGTTAATATCTACATCTTTTATTTTGACATTTTTTCAAAAAATGTCAAGTACTCCAAGAAGAAAAACCATCGAAAAAACTAATTATTATTAAATCATCAGCATTACAGCTGGCTTGCAATTTCTTTTACAGATTCTGATGCAGACGAAATGCTAGAAGTATTCTGTGAAAAACTTTCTATACCTTTTGCAATTTCCTGTAAAGTTATAAAAATCTGTTCACTTGCACCAGTGAGTTGTTCAACGTTATTCAAAATTTGGCGTGAACTTTCTGCTGTTGTATTTGATGAATGCATAATGCTTTCGAATTCTTTTTCAAGGGCACGGGCACTGTCACAACCATAATCAATCTGTATGGTTCCTTTTTCACTGTCCTGAATCAGCATTTCAGAAGCTTTTTGTATTTCTGTAATTATTTCTCGTATTTCTTTTATACTGTCGATAATATTATCCGAAAGCCTTCTGATTTCTGCAGCAACTACATGGAAATTTTTTCCAGCTTCACCAGAGTTGGCTGCCTCAAGTTCTGCATTAAATGCAATGATTTTTGTCTTGTCTGCTACATTATTAATTATGCTTATGATATCCCAGATTCCGTTTATCTTGTTGTTCAATTCTTTTATCCCATCGATCGTAAGCATATTTGTGTTCTTTATATTCTGAAGTCCATTAACATTTTCCTGCAAAGCTTTATTTCCGCAAATAACGGCATCCCGCGACTGTTCTGCTAAAGCATTTACTTCTTTTATTCTTTCCCCGATATTATTTGCCAGCTCAGTTGAATCATGCATTGTTGCAACAATTTCTTTTACTGCTGCACTCTGATTCTGACTGTTTTCTGCACTGTGTCTTGTTGCATCTGCTAAGGTTATTGTTTCTGCAAGAAGATTGTTACTGATGTTTCTTTCGCTGCGTTGAATAGTTTTTGTTATAACTTTGAAAACAATAAAAAATTCTACAAGACTTGTAATCCATCCGATTAAACAATAAATTAAAAATGTTTTAAACTCTGTTCCATCTGCTTTTGTATTCAGCATAATTCCATAAGGAACTGTCATCATGTTTATTATCGATGCGTCAATCGAAGCCCACATTGCAACATTCTGAACACGCGAAAGATTCTCGCTTAATCTGATACCAATTTCCCGCATCAATCTTGCCATGTGAATTCTTTTTACAAGAACGTAATTTACCGTGTAACACATAAAACCAGTAACCACAGACTGAATTTCGATTAATGTAAAAGTGATTGGATTAAATGGTGCAATACCTTTTGCCGAAGTTATTAATGCTGTAGCACCAGCCCCAATCAAAAATCCCGCAATATGTGCAACAATTATAATGATGTCATAGTTGCGATATGCCTTCATACAAAACTTTATATCTTTCTTTGTTACAGCCTGATTATTTTCTATTCCTTTTTGAATTATCCTGTCAAACTTGTTAAGCAAAGGCCATTGAAAAAATGAACAGACAGCTATTAAAGCAATTGTTATTAACAGCGTCGGCAGACAACCCAAAAATATTTCAGATGGTTTTTCGTAAATAAATCCATAATGAAAAATTCTTAACAGAAAAACTCCCACAAAAGTTGTTACAGTAATTGTTAATAAATATCGATTAAATGTTTTCATTTTTTCCTCCAACAAAATTCCCGTTATTTCGTTTTAAATGCAATCGCACCATCCCAGCTTTCTGGCGGATTCTTTATAAATTCTTCACAACGTTCCAGCATCAGCTTTGCTGCTTTATCATCCGGAACTTCATCTAATGCTTTTGTAAAATAATCTTTTCCCAGATTCCATATTCCCTGCTTATACAGTTCCATTCCTTTTGTATACGCCTTCTTATACTCGGAAGAAAACTCCTCTTCACTTCTGTCTACTGCATAAATTGGTACAGCATTCTTTTTTCCTTTTACACGAACATCATCCATGTAACGGAAACAGAATGCATTTTCACCAGCGTCGTTACGAACACTTTCTGTTACAAGAATCTGTGTTCCGTATGTTTTTGTAAGACCTTCCATGCGCGATGCCAGATTCACATTATCGCCGATTACAGAATAATCTGTTTTATCCTTTGAGCCGATAGAACCAACAATAACATCGCCGTAATGTATTCCAATTCCAATATCAAATGTCATTCCTTCCGGCATCACCAGATCACCTAATTCTACTGTTGGAAGAGCCTGTCTCATTTCGTAAGCTGCCATAACAGCACGGCGGCAGTTATCTTCGTAACTTACCGGAGTTCCAAACAAAGCCATAATTGCATCACCAATAAATTTATCAATTGTACCGCCGTGCTTTTTTATTATCTCTACCATTGTTGAAAAATATCTGTTCAAAAATGCAACAAGAACATCAGCCCTGTTCCTTTCGCTGATATTTGTAAAAGACCGGATATCACTGAATAAAATTGCAACAGCACGTGTTTCACCTACGCCAATTTTCTGGTCAGAAGCATCAGCCTGCATAACAAGGCTGTCGATAATCTGCTCCGGCACAAACCGACTGAAAGCTCTCCGGATTCTTTTTTCAAAAAATATTTTCTTTTGAGTAACTAATGCCTTTGCAAAAATTGAAGCCGCATTACGAATACAAAATTCAAAATTGTTTAGTTTTTCGCTCGTTATGTTTCCATGCGAAACAATATGCACTGACCCTATTAATTCATTGTAATCTGTACTTAAGTATTCACAATCATAGCTGGACAATTTAATTTGATTATTAAAATAGTTTTCAAGATTTCCGTATGCTTCTAATTTTCTGACACTGTGTTTTGATATTGAGCCATTAGAAAATTTTTTTTCAAAATCTGTCTCGCTGACATTTAAGAATTCTGCAATTTCTTTTTCGCCTACTTCATCAGCACAAATATAATACGCATGGGGTCCTGCATTTTCTATTAAGTACAAAGCTGCAAGAGGAACTTCACAAACCTGACAGATTAATAATAAAAATGCTTGAATCATTTCTTCAATGTTATCCATCTGTTCAATTAATGAAACAATTTTGGACAGCATAAATGTTTTATAAGAAGTATTGCTTAAAAGTGACGTAGCATTTAAAAATAAAATTGTATCATTAACTCGTTGAACAGCTCCTTCGTTTTTATTTTTCTCTGTTACAGGTTTTTCTAATTCTGCAAAATTATCAATATCATACGAAAGTGTTTCTGCATCAAGAGGAATATATACATCAGCACCACTTTCGATTGCAAAGTTTTCTTCAAGTGCAGTTGGAAAATATGTATACATTCCGATTTTTAAATCTTTTAATGACTCTATTGAACGAACAAGCTTAACAATTTCAAAACTTCTAGGTTCTGTTATATCTGAATTAATTAAAAAAAGTTCCGGCTGAATTTCATCAAGCAAAGAAAATATTTTTTTTGGATTGCCTTCAAATTTAACAGAAAAATTTTTTCCTTCGAGCGATTTTTTAAAGAGCTTTTGAATTGTAGTGGAGGTTTCCAGTATAATAATTTTCTTTGCCATCACTATTCTCCTAATAATTGCTTAATAGCAGCCAGCAAATTTCCGCGTTTAAAATCTGCTTTCTCAATTATTTCGCCAGCCTTTAGCCTTTGAAATTCTTCAACTGTCTGACGTGTCTTATTTGCAGTTACGACAATAACCGGTGTATTTTTATATTGCTCAAGTCGTCGTAAATTATCTAAAAGCACAAGTCCTGTCATTCTCGGCATCTCGTGATCTGCAAGAATCAAGTCGTAATTTTTTTCTTTTGCTTTTTCAAGTCCATCCAGACCATCAACAGCTTCTTCAACAACATAACCGGCTCCTTCAAGAATTGATCTTTCGATTTCACGAGTCGTCATTGAATCATCAACAATCAAAATACGAATTATTTTTTTCTGAGTTGCCGCTTCGTATTTTTTGATATCATATCCACGAAGCGATTTAAACCGCTGCATAATATCCGGCACATGAAAAATCGGTACAATGTCATAATGCTCATCAAACACTATTCCTTGCAGAATTGTACATTTTTTTAAACCTTCTGGGATTGGCTTAACAACAAGTGAAACATACTGTTCTACCTGCTCAACAATTATTCCAATTCGCTGCTCCATATATTCTGCAATCAGTATCGGTTCTTCATCCTGAGCAAGACCTGGCTTTCTGTCTTCAAAAAGTGATGAAAGCGGATAACATGGAATAAGCTGATTTTCAAATCGTATATAATTTTGATTTTGCAAAACAACATAATCAGATTTTTTTCTGTAAATAATATCCATGATATGCTGGGATGGAATCAGATACTTTTCTTTATTTGAATATATAAACAATCCTTGTAATGTTGAAAGTGATAAAGGAAAATGCAGTACAAATGATGTTCCTTTACCCGGTGTACTCTCAATTCTTACACGGCCTTTAATTTTTTCAACATTCGACCAAACAACATCAAGTCCAACACCTCTTCCCGAAAGTTCTGTAACCTCATCCTTTGTTGAAAAGCCTGACTGAAACAAAAACTGTGACAGTTCCCGTTCATTCATGTTTGCAATTTCATCAACTCTTTCCGGATAAAGTGTTATCGCTTTATTCCGGATTTTCTCGTAGTCCAGACCACGTCCGTCATCACTTACAGTTAGTTCAATGTATCTTGCTTCACGAACACAGGTAATGCTTACAGTTCCTTCCTCTGCTTTACCTGTCTTTTTTCTTTCTTCTGGTGTTTCTATTCCGTGATCTAAAGCATTACGAACAAGATGCATCAGGATATCACCAAGTTCTTCGAGAATGACTTTATCAATGGCAATATCTGTGTCTTGAATTTCGCATTTAACTTTTTTTTGCATATTCATTGCTTCAAGAGCAATTGTACTTCCAAGCGGACGTAAAACAATATTGATTGGCAGCATTCGTAAATCAAATGCTTTTTCCTGAACACTAAAAATTGATGTTTCCAGTGAATAGATATCATTTTCAAACTGTTTACGAATTTTAGAAAGTTCCCGGCTTCCTAGTTTTTCTTCCAGATTTTTTAATTCATCAAGCAGCGATTTAAGATGAAACTCTCTTGTAATTATTGTATCAAAAGATGTGATGATGTCATTTACACGCGAAAGTTTTATTCTTATTGATTGAATATTATTCAAGTTTTCTGTTAAATCTTCATCATCTTCTTCATCCAGAAGCAGTCCATTTTTTTTATTTATTTCTGCAATAAAGTTATCAATATCAATCAATTCACCTGCTGCAAGTTTGTCACAATACTGAAGATATAAATCTATATCCTGTTTATCAGTTCCTTTCTGACTTACTGCTGTTACACAACTTTCCATTTTATCTGCAACTGCAAATACAAGTTTAACAAGCCGTTCTGAATTTTTAATTTTGGAGTCTTTTACACTTTTGTAAATATCTTCTACAGCATGTGAAAGTTTTTCAATTGTTGAATAACCGAGCATGCGTGAATTACCTTTAATTGTATGAAGGTTTCTTAAAAGACGTGAAAGAGTTTCAGAATCGTTATTGTTTGTTTTTACTGTTATAAAATCTTTTTTTGCTGTTTCCAAAAGTTCTTTTACTTCAGAAACATAGCTTTCTGTAACATCATTTGAGATTTTAGCCATTGGCTTTACCTCCTTTATTGCTGCACTTTTTATGAAAATAAAAAACATTACCTTCAGAATTTTTTTCTAATGAATCCGGCACAATCGTAGAATCAAGCTGAGCAATTTCATTCATCGAAACAAAAAGATATCCATCTTCTGCCAGACATTTTTCTGCTATTGCTTTAAGAATTTTTGCACGAAGCGATAACGAAAAATAAATAAATACATTCCGTAAAAAAATTATATTCTGATTTTTTGGCAGTATGTCTTCGTTTTTGTATGAATCAATTTCTAAAAGATTCAGTTGTATTGTCGTAATATGTTTTTTTATGTCATCAGAAAAAGCAACTCTTCCATCAACACGCCGGTACGGCAATACTAAATTTTGAAACTGTACGCCATCAACTGTGCGCAAAGATGTTCCCAAAAACACACCGCTCTTACAATGATTCAACACTTCGGAATTAATGTCACTTGCGGTTACAACAGGTGTTATTCCGCAATCCAAAGCCATTACACCTAATGAATAGGCTTCTTCACCATAAGAACAGGCAGCACTCCACATTTTTATGTTTTTATCCGGATTATTTTTTTTCCATAACGGGAAAATTTTTTCTCTTAAAACAGCGAACTGTTTTTCTTCTCTAAAAAAATATGTTTCATTTACTGTACTTTGATTAATAAATTCAGCCAGCACAAGTTTTTCAGTAAGTAACTGCTTTTTATATTCTTCTATTGAAAAACTTGAATCATTTATTTTTTTTTCAATAAAATTTTTAATACCATCACGATGTGCTGAGCGTGGAACAATTCCTGTATATGTAGTTAATATTTCAATGAATATATCGAGAAGTTCTTCTGTCAAAACAATATCAGCTTTATTCATTTTAAACCTGCAAGTTCCAGAATCCTTTTAGAAATTTCCTGCCGTGGCAAAACTTCTTTTGCGCCACCAGCTTCTATTGCTGCGGCAGGCATTCCAAAAACTGCACAGGTAGATTTATCTTCTACAATTGTCCAGCCGCCATTGTCACAAATTTCTTTACAACCAGAAGCACCATCAGCTCCCATACCTGTTAAAAGAATCGCCAGTGTTTTATTTTTGTATTTATTTGCTGCGCTCTTAAACAGTTTGTTTACTGCAGGTTTTAAATAATGTTCTGGTTCATCATCCGACAGTTCAAGAATTGCAATGCCATCCTCTGTTACATGACTTATTACCAGATGTCTGTCTGCTGGTGCCATATAAACGATTCCAGGTTTTGCTTTTTCTCCATCTGATGCTAATTTAACAAAAACATTTTTACAGACTCCGTTAAGCCACGTTACTAACTCTTTATCCTTATTAATATCAATATGTTGTGTATAAAGAATTGGCAAAGAAAATTTATTTCCTAGACCACAAAGCACTTCGGCAACTGCAGTTGGCCCTCCTGTTGATGCACCAATGCAAAGAATTTTATAACTAATTGTTTTATCATTATCTGATGCAAGTATCGCTTTTGGTTTCTGTTGTTTTACTGTAAGTTTATGAAGATTATCTTTGAGCCTTTCAAAAAAATCTGAAGTATAATTTTTTAAATTAGGTTTTTCCATTATCTCTGTATAAGTGTTTTTTGAATAATTGATATCAGATGAACATAAAAGTAAAACTGGAATTTTTAATTCCTTACATATTTTATTTACAGATTCTTTTTCTGTATCATCAGTTATATCATTTCCACAAATAATGACATCAGCTTTTTCTGATTCAAGAGATAACAATATTTTTTTACAACTTGATACAGATGCTGTTATTTGCATTTGTTCATATTTTAATAGATTCTGTTCTAAAATTGTGCGAACCACGGCGGAACTATCTGCAATCATTATTTTCATGGTTCACCTCTTATTATCAATTCTATTAACTTGTCCGGTGCAAGCAAAAACTGAATATGTTTTTCTTTTTCCGAAACACTAAAACCTATCGCATTGACTGAACATTCATTTTGTTTTTCCCGTATACTTTCAGGTAACAGTTTTAATTCAGATAATTCAATTATTTTACTCGAAACACTTGAGTTTACCGAAAGAGCAAAGTTACCGCTTACAGGAAATTTTGTTCCTGTGTATTCTTCTATTTTTTTTTGCACACTTTTTTTTAAATCATCTTTTTTCAGAACAAGCATCACATTACATTCTTCAACAGGTTTGCATTGAAATTTCTTTTCTAAAAATTCTTCAATGCAAATATGCGGCAACAATTCACTTTCAAAAATTATATTCTTTTCTTCTATAGGTGAATACAGATAAATTCCATAATAGATGTATTTACTTTGAATGAGAAAATCAACTGAATCATAAGAAAGACATGTAAAATGATTAAGTGTTTCCACAATCTTTCCTTATTAGAATTTCAAAGGCATTCGGATTCAATACAGGAATATCTTCCTTTTCGTATTCTACTGTTCCAAGAAATAAACTTTCTTCGGTTGCATCTGGAATAAGTTTTAAATTTGAATCTTGTATCTTTGTAAACAACAGAATATCCGAAATATGTATTGAAAGATGATCGTCATCTCTTTTAAAAATCATAAACAGAGATTTTTCTGGTGGCGGAGCATTTACATCTTTTTCAATTATCGCATTCGGATTAACTACAGTAAACGGATCACCGCGACAATTTAATACACCTTCAATATACTTAGGCAAAAACGGCAACCGATAAACCGTATAGTCACTTATAATTTCAACAACATCGCATGAACGCACAGCGTATTTTTTTTCTGCAATCAAAAAAATCAACCACGTTGTCATTGCCTTTTCTTCGTCGGTGTTTATTTTTTCACCAGTACTTTCTGCGATGCCTTCAATAATTTCTTTATTCATAATTAAGACTCCGTTACTTTAATCAGAATCTTCTTCTGAATCATCAAAATCTTTATTGTTGTTTAACTCAGTTGCTACAACTTTAAGATTTTCTGATGCTTTCGAAATATATTCTGTAGCCATCGAGAAGTTTGAAACACCTGCCGAAATCTGTTTTAATGTAATAAGAATCTGTTCACTTGCTACAGCCTGCTGCTGAATTATCGTCGTAATTTTTTCTGCACTTTCGGCTGTTATTTCTGACGCATTCTTGATGCTGGCAAAACGTGTTTCAAGATTTTTTGCATTCTCCACACCTGACTGAATTTTTTCAGTTCCGTTTTCGCTGGCAAGAATAAGATCATCTGATGATTCCTGAATCTCTGTAATTTTTGTTTTTATTTCTTTGGTGCTTTCAATAATTCCGTCTGCAAGTCTACGGATTTCGTTTGCAACAATGTGGAAATTTTTTCCGGAACTGTTTGTGTTATTTGCTTCAAGCTCTGCATTAAACGCAATAATTTTTGCCTGATCTGCTACAGAGTTAATCAGAGATACGATGCTCCAGATGTTTTCGATTTTTTCGCCTAAAGCTTTTATTCCACTTATTGTATTCATATTTGTATCTGCAATTTCCTGAAGCTGCTTCATATTTGCTTCTATAAATGTTACACCTTCGGAAACTATGTTGTTTGTTTTTACAGCAACTCCAGAAACATCTTTTATTCTTTGAGAAATATCTTCGCTTAAAGTTGTGTTATCTTCCATAGTTGCGACAATTTCTTTTACCGCAGCACTTTGGTCCTGTGCTGTTGCCGCATTTTCTTTTGATGATACAACCAGACTTTGCGCATCTTCAAAAAGCTGATCAGCAAGCTTCTGTTCATCCAGGCGCATTTTTCGAATAGTGTTAATATTATATACTGATGCAACAATACTAAACAAAATCATACAAAGTTCGAAAATGATAATTACTTTTGCTAAAGTACTTTTGAAATCTTTTACAGGACCTTCAACAACAACAAACCAAGGAGCACTGCCTATTTTACAAACGGTATAATAATTTTTTTTATCAAGAAAAGTTTTTGTTTCACCATTCAGCCAATCACGTTTTTCTCCAGGATAAGTTGTAACATCAAACCAGTTTTCCTTCAAGATTTTTGAATCATCTTCATTTGAAAGAAAAAAGCCATCCGCCGTAATAAGATTAATTTTAGCATTTGGTGAAATCTTTGTTTCTTTTATAACAGAAATTAAATTGTCAAGAAGAATATCACAGGCAACTACTCCATTTAATTTGTTTGCTTTGTTATAAACAGCCTGGGAAATTGTTACACAAAGTTCCCCCGTATTACTATCAACATAAGGCTTAGTAAAAGTCACATCGCCGTTATTTTTAACTGCATCAGTAAACCAGACTCTATCTATGGCATCAAAACCTTTTGGAGGAACCCAGTCAATATTACTCAATAACTTTCCACCTTCCGAAAATTTCTTTGCCGGAGCATAATACATCATTGTAGTATATTTATCCAATTTAATTGAAAGAGTATCAAGTAAAATTTCAAGTACATTATCTGCGTTATAATCGGATGCAAAAGTTACAAAATTATCAATATTAAGAATAATAGGCTGCATACTTTCTGTCACAGTAGAGTTTAAATCTTTAACAGAAAGTTGAAGTTCTTTTTCCATATATCTAAGTAAAATTTGATTAGATACTCCATAAAAAAATGCACATGCAATAATAGTAAGAGTAAGAAGAGGTGCAAGCATTCCCGCAAAAAGTTTACGGGCCTTTTGCTGTTTCAACATCTTTCTAACTTTATTTTTTAATGCCATAGATGCCTCCCATAAAAAGTCAACGAACAAGTCGACTTTCTAAAATACTTAATTCATGGCAGCAAAAGCATCTTCTACAAGAGATATTGGTTTGTATTGTCCAATCATCTTTTGTGCGTCAAAATCTTTTTTGTCGCTGAGCATTGCCCAAACGATTTCTGCCATCTTTCTTGCAGCGGCTACAATAGATTTACCGCT